>Ga0160427_10000859_pt1 | contig 18424 bp, 17 predicted proteins | sample SolpanmetagenomL_FD_108194 | JGI IMG/M metagenome (GOLD analysis project Ga0160427, IMG submission 108194) | Solar panel surface microbial communities from Lawrence Berkeley National Laboratory, California, USA - L | ecosystem: Engineered > Built environment > Solar panel > Unclassified ...
AGAGCCGGTCTGCCGCTGTCTCGGCCGCTTCGGGCGTGACCGCCTTCAGCGGAGTGACCTTCAGCTCGCCTTGCGTGATCCGCACGTCCTCCAGTGTGTCCGCGGCAGCCTTGGCGGCCACTTCGGCCAGGCGGCGATCCAGCAGGGCGCGGCGCCCGTCCAGGTACTCCGCCGCGGTGGCCGGGACTGCAACGGGCAACGGTCCAGCGTCGCGCATGGCTTGGAACAGGGCGGGGGCGATGAGTTGGTCTTCCACCGCCCGCCACTGCCGGCTGCCCTCGACCCAGATGTCGCCCGAGCGCAGCCGGCCACGTAGGGCCAGGAGCGTGGCCGCTTCCCAGGTCCGGCGCTCGTTGCCGCCGGCAGGGACGGCACCCAGCACGGCGTCGCGCCAGGCCGGCTGGAGAAAGCTGACCGGCGGGCTGCTCGGCCACTGCCGCCCGCTGCTACCATAGGCAAGGTGAAGCAACTCGACGGCGCGCAGTGTGCTGGCGGCGGCTGGTGCAGCCCGAAGCTGGAATGTGGCGAGGAACAGCGGCCCGAGCCGATGCAGCACCGGCCAGGCCCGTAGGGCGAGTGCTGGCAGGTCCGCCTTGTCTGGGCGAGCCAACGCCTTGGCCTCGACGATGCTGGCGGCCAGCCGCTCCCAGCCAACTGCGTCCGCCACGGCCCCATCCAAGTCAGTGCCGTTCGCCTTGGCCTGGATCAGCGCCGTGCCGAGCTTGGCCAGCAGACGCACCTTGTCGTTCACCGCCCGGGCATTCCGCAGCACGGTCTCCTCCTCGCGTGCTTCGGCGCGGCGGAACATGCGGCCGACCGCACGGTCGAACAGGGCCACACCGTCGTCGGTCAGCCGGGTCGCCGTGTCCAGCACGGTGGCGACCAGGGTGGCCTGGCGTCGCAATGGCGACAGGCCTCGCAGATGCTGTGCGGTGAACTGCGCGCCCTCACGGGCCAGCTTGCGCAGCCGTTCAGGATGGACGCCCTCGGCGATGGTCGGCCTGAGGCCGATCTGCCGCAGGCAGGTGAGCTGTTCGACGATGCGCGCCAGCGCGCGGTGGCCCGGCGCTCCGGGCGGCTGCCGCGCCCAGGCCAGCACGCTTGTCGCAGTGCCCTGCTTGGGATGAAGCAGCGCGTCGAAAGCGTCGATCTGCGACGCGGATAGGTCCTTGGTAAGCTGAGCGGCAACGTGCCGCTCGGCCACGACCAGGACGGCCGCGATCAGCCGCTCCACGACGGACGGGCCGGGAGTGATGATCCGGCGCCGGCGCAGCTCGTCCATCAGCACCGTGGCGATGGTGGGAGCACTCGTGCTCGCGAGTGCAACCGGCAGCAGCCAGGCAAGCAGATCTCGGCTGTGGCCTGGTGCGAACATCCGGAAGCCGAACTCATCGCGCAGCGCATCAAGCTGCTCGCGCCGGGTTTGAGGCCGGGCGGCGTAGGCGGCGAGGACGGCAGGATCCACGTGCAACTGCTCGGCAACGAAGCGCAAAGCGGCATGGGGAATGGTTTCGCCGAGCCGCAGCAGTCGCCCGGGATAGCGGAAGGCGCAAAGCTGCAGCGCGAAGCCAAGCTGGTTGTGCGCGCCGCGGCGACGAGCCGCGGCAGCGCGGTCGGTTCCATCCAGCGTCCAATGCCGGATCAGCCTGGCCTCGTCCGTTGGTAAGCCAAGCAGGTCGTCGAGCTGCGCTTCGGTCAGCACACGTCGTCTCGGCATGGCAGATGTCCCAGTTGAAGTGTAGGCTGTTTGCTATGGCTCAGGCCTGAACGGGAACAAGGGTTTGCAGGCCGTCCAGCGAGGTGAGTTCAATTGGGACAGCGCGTCGCACTCTACTGCCGGGTCTCGACCGCCGATCAGTCCTGTGCGCGACAGGAGCGCGACCTTACCGCCTTTGCCGAGCGGTCCGGCTACGACGTGGTCGGCACCTTCAAGGAAACCGGCTCAGGCGTGAAGCTGGACCGGGCTGAGCGCCGCAAGGTCATGGCGCTGGCACAGGCACGGCACATCGACGCGGTGCTGGTGACGGAGCTGTCGCGTTGGGGCCGCAGCACGACGGACCTGCTGGCGACGCTCAAGGAGCTGGAAGCCCGTCGCGTGTCGGTGATCGCGCTGAACGGCATGGCCTTCGACCTCGCCACCCCGCACGGACGGATGATCGCGACCGTGCTGGCGGGCATCGCGGAGTTCGAGCGCGAGCTGATTCAGGAGCGTATCCGCTCCGGCATTGCCGCCGCCAAGGCGAGGGGTAAACGACTGGGCCGTCAGCCCGGGCAACGGCCGAAGTCGGACCGCCTGGCACCCAGGGTGCTGGCTCTCATCGAACAGGGTCGCTCCTACCGCCTGGTCGGCCGCGAGGTGGGATTGAGCAAGAACACCGTGGCTGAAATCGTTAAACGAAGCCGGACGTCCCAAGAACACGCCTAATCCGCCCCAAGTTCACGGTCTGTGCCCGCTACCGTGCTATCCTGCCCGTTCCATGGCGTGACCCCGAGAAGGGTACACCGCTCCCGAAAGCCGTCCCATTCGGGAACTGTCACCTGCGCTGACCCAGTCTACTTTGCGTGAAGTAGAAAGTTGTCCTATGCCGACGCACGTTCCCGTAACAACGTGCGGGGCAACTTCGAAGCCAAGGTGCTCGTAGAAAGTTACAACCTTCCTATTCGTTTTTGGACCAAGAGCTGCGCCTTCGCCAAGCCTTGTTGCCACATCAAGCCCGTGCCGCGGGTCGGGATGGTGCGAGCTGGGGCGCCAATAGGATCATCAGCGGCACCACTGCCAAGGATGTCGCGCCTGCAAGCATGACGGCCCAGCGTGGCCCTGCAGCGTCGCCCATCCAGCCATACAGCACAGGAGCCAGGGCGCTCGAACCAAGGGTGCAGGAGTAGAATAGGGCGAAGGCGTGTTCGATCCGAGAAGCTGGCGCAAGTTCCGGGACAGTGCCGTAGAGCACGGAGGACGTACCATTGAGCATGATGCCCAAGGCCGGCAGCAGCATCAAGGCTGGAAGGAGCGGCAAGGCGAGTAGAGCCATGATCGCTGCGGCAGTGCCAATTTCGGTCAGGATCACGATCGCCAGCAGGCCGAGGCGGCTGCCCAGCCAGCCGCAGACCGCCTTGCCGCAGGCACCTCCCACGAACAACAGGGACAAGGCCAGGCCCAGGATGGCCGGGGTTCCGCCTTTGGCATGCATCAGCGCGGGAAGGAACAGGAGGAGGCCAACGCCGGCTGCGCCGTCGAAGATGGCGATCGCGACCAGGAGTCCGAACCCGCGACCACGCCTGCCGTGATCCGATGCCTTTGCGGTCGCAACAGCCGGCGCGGCGACATTGGCCTGCTGGTTGCGTGGCCGAGGAATGAGCCAGAGGATCAACAATGCGATCACTGTCCCCAGGGCTGCAACGGCCCAGAAGGCCGGGTGCCAGCCCTGCGGTCCCATCGCCAGGGCGAGCACAGGCGGAAGCGTCGCTTTCCCGAGATCGCCCGCAAAGTTGTACAGGCCGAGTGGGCCACGTGCCGCGCTGCCGTAAGCTCGCGAAACGGCTGCGGAGGCGAGTGGGTGCTGCGTGCTCCCTCCAACGCCCGCTAGCACGAGGGTGGCACCCAAGCCGAGCAGGCCGCCAGAAATGCCACTGAGAGCAAATGCGCCACCGCTCAGCAACGTGCCGATCCCTAGCACCGTCCGAATACCCAGCCTGCGGCCGAGCCAGCCAGACGGGATCTGCAGCCCGGCTAGGACACCGATGTAAAGTGCCCTCAGCATCGCCAGCGCGCCGTAGTCAAGGCCGAACCGCACCTGCCAGAGTGGCATCAGCAGGTAGATGCTGGAGGTGAGACCGTCGTGGAACGCGTGCGCCAACCCAGCGACGACCAGAGTGCGCCTGGAACTCCGCGAAGGCGGGTAAAGCACTTCCTGGTCGGTGGGAGAGCCGGGATGCATCATTCGACAGGCACCTCACCTGAAGGAAGATCGAGGACCAGTTGCACGCGCTCACCGACGAGGAGTGCCACCCCAAAATCCACCGGAGTGCCGTCGCCCTCTACTTTTAACGACTCCCACACCAGGAGCGGTGCGCCCGGTGCCACCCGAAGTTCTGCCGCCTCGGCACGCGTTGATAGGCGGGTGGTGATCGTGCTGTCGCGTCGATGCAGGCCACGAACGCCCAACTTCTCCAGCGCGTGGGAGATGCTCTGGCTTTCTGTGAAGCGGGCGGCGATGTCCGGCGCGCGGCTGGCGGGAAACCAATGCTCGGACCGAAGCAGCGGCACACCGTCAGCCTCCCGCAGGATGTCCAAACGCACGACATCCGCCCCCGGCGCGATCGCGAGCGACGCGGCCACGTGCGCCGGCGCCGGCAATGTGGCGGAGGAAAGCAGGCACCCTCCGGGATCGCGGTTCAGCGCTGCGATGTTCCGTCGGAACCTGGTCTGCGCGCCCACGCGGTAGGGGATCGGTGCGGACTGGACGAACGTCCCGCGTCCATGTCGCACATCAAGCAGTCCGCGGTTGACCAGGTCGGCGACAGCACGGCGCAGCGTATGCCGATGGACTGCATACCGCTCGGCCAGCGCGCGCTCGTTGGACAGCCGCTCCCCCGGCCTGAACACCCCGGCCGCAATCTCTTTGGCAAGCCGGTCAGCCACCGCACGCCAGAGGCGATGGCCCACACCGTCATCGGTCAAATCGCTCATACCTGGGATCATCTCCGACTTGACTCTGATACAGAGGTCTATACCACTAACGTTGGCACTGGTCCATCGCAGGCCAGCCTCAGGAGACCGCAGTGATAAAAGCTTCCTCCGTGCGTGCGCAGATGCAGCCCGTGGTTGACTATCCCATCGAGATCGAGATTCCAGACATCGGACATTGGCGGGATGGCAACACGGGTACGCCGTTTGTCCACTCCTTCCCGTCCGGACGATCAGGCCCCCACCTCATGGTAACCGCCATCGTGCACGGCAACGAACCCGCGGGAGCGATCGCGCTTGATCGGTTGCTGTCGCGCGGGCTGCGCCCGAGCCGGGGGACCCTTACTGTGGCTTTCGCGAACGCCGATGCCTATGCCCGCTTCGATCCCACCAACCCGCGGGCGAGCCGATGGATGGACGAAGACATGAACCGCGTCTGGTCCCCGGACATTCTGGGAGCGCAACTGCCACGCAGCGTCGATGCGGCAAGGGCGGGGGCGCTACGGCCCTTCCTGGAGGAAGCTGATTACCTACTCGACCTGCACACGACCCAGCACCCGAATGAACCATTAGTCTTGGCGGGGCCGCTAGAGCGCAGCCGCCAGTTCGCGTGCGCCATGGGGTTGTCTGACTTGGTCATGGTGGACCGCGGCCACGCCCAGGGTCCACGTATGCGGGACTACGGCAGCTTCGCCGATCCAACTTCGCACAAGACCGCACTGCTGATCGAATGCGGCCAGCACTGGGCCGCTATCAGTCCCCTGGTCGCCACCGCTGCCTGTCTGCGGATGCTGAAAAGGCTCGGCATGCTGCCGGACATCTCCGAAACCTGGGAAGGCGCGGCTCACCTTCCGGACCAGGCTAGCCGGTTCGTCGAGATCACCATGCCGGTGACCGTCCAGCGTGAGTTCACCTTCGCTCTGCCGCTACGCGGCGGTGAGGTCATTCCGAAAGCGGGGACCGTGATCGGCCACGACGGTGGCGAGCCAGTCGTGACGCCGCACGATGACTGCGTGGCCATCATGCCGTCGCAACGCTTGTGGGCTGGGCTGACCGCCGTGCGTCTGGGCCGGATTATACCAGCGCCCGAACCCATGGTCCTGCCGCCTGAGAGGCCTGCCCATGTCTGATGCTTCCTTCGACGCTATCGAGGTCAACGGTCGACCTTACCGGCGTCCGATTCGTCCGACGGTGGTGGTATGCTTCGACGGCTTCGATCCAGCTTACCTGGAACGCGGACTGGCCGACGGCATCCTTCCGGCGTTGGCGGAGTGCCGGGATCGGGGTTTTTCCACGTTGGCTGAGGCCGTGGTGCCCAGCTTCACCAACCCCAACAACACCTCCATCGTCACCGGCGTGTCGCCGGCCGTGCATGGTATCTCCGGCAACTACTACCTTAACCGCCAGACAGGTGAGGAAGTCATGGTCACGGATGCGCGGCTGCTGCGCTGCGACACCATCTTAGGCCGCATGTCGCAAGCCGGCGTGCGGGTCGCCGCAGTGACGGCCAAGGACAAGCTGCGTCGCATGGTGGCTCACAATCTGCACGGCATCGCCTTCTCGTCGCAATGCGCCAGGGATGCCACGCACGCCGAGAACGGCATCGCCGATGTGGAAGCCTTGGTGGGCCGTGGGACACCTGACCAGTATGATCCTGACCTGTCTTTGTTCGTCATGGACGCGGGTGTACGCCTAATCGAGCGTGGCATGGCGGAGCTGCTCTACCTGTCCCTTTCGGACCTGGTGCAGCACGCGCATGCTCCGGGCGAGCCGGAGGCCGACCGCTTCCACGCCGCGGTGGATGCACGCATCGGCCGCCTTATGAAGTTGGGAGTGATGGTTGGCGTGGTGGCCGATCACGGCATGAACGACAAGGCGCAGCCTGACGGCACACCCCATGTGGTGTTTCTGGAAGACGAACTGACCGCGCGTTTCGGTCCCGGAGCCGCGCGGGTGATCTGCCCCATCACAGACCCGTTCGTGCGTCACCACGGCGCCCTTGGCTCCTACGTGCGCGTCTATGCGCGCAACGGATCTGACCCGGATATCATGATGGCCGCCGTCGCCGCCTTGCCAGGTGTGGAGCTGGTGCTGAGTGGCGAGGCAGCCGCGGCCCGCTTCCATCTACCGGCGGAGTTCGAAGGCGACTTTGCCGTAATCGGCGACCGTGGCACAGTAATCGGCGCCTCCGTGCAGGAGCACGACTTATCGGGCCTCGCAGGTCATAGACTACGTTCCCATGGCGGTCTGGCCGAACAGCGCGTGCCATTCCTGTTGTCCCACCCGCTCACGCCAGAATATATCGAGAGAGCCGGTCGCGGCGGTCTGCGCAATTTCGACATTTTCGATTTTGCGCTCAACGGTATCGCCCAGAGCTGAGCGCCGGAGATTGCTATTTGGCATTGACCGCGAAGGCCATGCCAAGGACGTCCGAACGCTGCACCTTGTGGGTAGCGCGTAGGAATGGTTCATCGTGTTCAGCACTGCCTTACGTGGACATCCGTCAGGATTGCTTCCCACAAAGGAACGTAGGACGGGAAAGCTGCTCTTTCTGCGTGGCAGGGCAGAAGGAACACGCGCCGCTTTTCCAAACCTGTTCCCAAATCACCTTTCCCGAAATGGCCTGATTGAGATGGAGAAACGGGAAAGGATTCGGATGCGGTGCGGGCCTCAACCCGCACTGGAGCAATGACCGCTTTCCACTCCATGCAGAAGTAGGTCGGGCGAACCGGCGTGAAGCTCCCAGCCTTTTTCAACAGTCCCGTTCGTTTGTGGGAAGCTGGTTCGTCCGCTTTGACCCCAAAGCCAGCTTAGCTAAGGCTTCGTCACGCGCCCGAGCTCCGGATGCAAGTCGAGGTCGCGACTCCATGGGTTACGTCGCCGGCGAAGGTGGTGATCAGGTTCTGGACGAGCTTGGCGACCCTCCTTGCGATACCGGACAGCTCCGCGGTCTCCAAGATGACGGCCTAAGACGCGGCGGCTCACGACGACGAGCAGAGCCGCGATCATCAGGGGGGCAGTCGGCAGTCCTAGATGCAATGCCAGCACGATCGAAAACAGGGGCATCAGGTGAGCGCCCGCCAGGACTAGCCGTTCCCAGGGCAAAAACCCGTCGCGCGTCGCCTCCGCCGCCACCCAGGCCAGAGGCACCGCCAGTAAGGTCAGGTCGTAACCGAGCAGAAACGGGGTGGCTAGGCAGGTGCCCGTTGCGGTAACCGCCATCTCGGCGCGTCCGCCTGGTCGCCGCCATGCGACTGCCACGACCACCGCTACGGTTGCCAATGCGACCGCTGCCTGCACCGTCCAAGCAAGTGGCAAGCGTGCGCCAAGCAGGCGCAGGCCGGCAAAGGTGCTCGACATCCTGCCATACTCGACTAGTCCCTGCTCCAGCGTGGCTCGGGCCAGCGCTGAATCTAAAAAAAATCCGCGCCAGGCGTCGCGTCCTAGGATCGGCAGTGACGCCAGGCACAGTAGGCCGCCGACACTGGCGGCACCGGCCAGCGCGCGCCAGCGCCGGGCGCCGATCAACGCCGGTCCGATCAGCAACCCCAGCTGCGGCTTGTAGCAAAGGGCTCCAAGGCAGGCGCCGGCAAGCCACGGTTGCCGGTCGAGCCAGACTGCGGCAGCGGCGAACAGCGCAGCCGAAAACGCGCCGTTCTGGCCATACATCGCGTTCAGCATGAAGGCCGGAAACCCAATCCCAGCCAGCAACGCAGGCCAACCGCGCGGCAGCATCGCACGTAAGGTAGCAAGGAAGGCCACTCCGGTGAGTCCGATCCACGCGACAAGCGCCATCCCATAGGGCAGCAGTCCGAACGGCAAGCAGATCAGCAAGAACAGCGGCGGATAGTAGAAAGCGTAGTAGTCGGGTTTGAAGCCGGCGCTAATTGGAAAGCTGGCCCGCTGCGCTGCGGCGTGCGCTATTGGATCCCAGGAGGCGCCCGGAGTACCGGCAAGTGCCAACCGAGCGGCGGTCCAAAAACTCGAGAAATCAGTCCCAAGCGGCTGTCCCCACGGGTCCGGCAGGCGACCGCCGTGGGTAAGAACCAGCAGGGCTGACGTTGTCAGCACTGACGCAACTGTCAGAAGACGGATCCAGGCCAGAGCACGATCTGGGCCGAGCCAGGCCGCATTCCGAAAAAACGCGACTATAGCTGCCATCGTCGTCTTGCCCGCCTAGTTCGCATACTGCTCTACGGCATAGTGGCGGATCTATCGTATGTTTAGACAACGAATTATGGTTCGAAGGAATTTGACCTGAGCGAACACACGCCGGACCGTTTGCCACTACGGATTGACGTAGGCCATTCCCACTTCTCGATCCTTTGTGGGAAAGCCAGATTAGCCGCCCGCCCAATGAATTGCAGGCCGGCATCGGTCGCCTCCAGCGGAGCAACTGCGACTTCTGACGGCCTGATCTCAGACTCACGCACCATCGGTCGGCCTCTCACACAGTGCGGCAGACAGTATCAGCCCAGCAGGATCCGTGTCAGGTCGTCCGGGCTCGCGAGACCCATTGCGTAGAACTGCTCCACAAGCATGCTGACGAAGGCAGGCGGGACCGCCTCCTGTCCCGTAGGCACCGTGATCACCGCACCGCCCATGTGGCTGAAGTCGGTATGCCCGCCGCCCCGAACTCCGGGGGTAAACCCGTAGTCGAGCAGGAGCTGAACGAGGTTCTCCGTCCTGATAGTCGGTTGTGGCATCACGGTAAGGGCTGCTCCCACCTGCGTATCCGCCGGCTTGATTATCCAAATGTGAAGGAGAACGCCTCCAGCCCGGCCTTCGGGATGGTCAAGGCCAAGGTGTGCGGCCGGTAGTCGTTGCTGTCGAACAGGGTGTACATCCGGCTCTCGCCGATCGTGACCGGCGACTGCGGCTTGTCATCAACGTTGATGCTCAACGTCACCGGACTGGCGCTGCCGGCCACCAGGAACACCTTGGCCGCGTTGAAGTGGAGCAGGACTGCGCCGCCCCCGCCCTGCAGCGTGGCGTGCTGGCCCGCGAGGTCCCAGGTGCCGACCAGGGCGAAGTGGTTCAGCGGCAGGGTGGCGGGCGCCGTGTAGGCCTGCTCGCCCCGCCGCGGCCGTTCCGCGTTACCCAGCGCCTCGATGCGGTCGGCGCCGAAGTACATTTCCGGCGAGCCGATGCGCGAGCGGTCTACACCTTCATCCGCAGGCACCGGCGGACCGGCCGCCAGCAAAGTGCGGATCGCCGTTTCCATCTCGCCGTAGCCGCCTTCGCCGAAATGCTTGCGGACGATGTGGCCACTGCGGTCGATGAGGTACTCCGCTGGCCAGTAGCGGTTCTCGTAAGCGTTCCAGGTCGCCATCGGGTTGTCCTGCGCCACCGGGTACTTGATGCCGAACCGGCTGATGGCGGTGCGGACGTTCGGTGTCAGCCGCTCGAAGGCAAACTCCGGCGTGTGCACGCCCACGACGACCAGGCCGCGGTCCCGGTAGGTGTCGTACCATCGGGTCACGTAGGGCAGAGTGCGCAGGCAGTTGATGCAGGAGTAGGTCCAGAAGTCGATTAGGACGACCTTGCCGCGCAATCCCGCCATCGTCAGCGGTTCGGAGTTCAGCCAGGCGTTGATGCCGGCAAATTCCGGGGCAAGACCGAAATCGCCGGTCTCGCCCTCCGCATGCGCGGTGCCGGCGGTAAAAGCGGCTCCACCTGCCAGGAGGGTGGAGCGTCGGGTGATGGGGCGCATGGCTACAATCCGAGGTTTTCGGTGGGATAGAACTGCGACAACCACACCGTGACCACCGTGTCGTACTGGTAGTAGAGGCCGACCGCGATCAGCATCACCAGCACGCCGAACGCCTGCTGCATCCGGTGAGCATGCCGGGTCAGCGCCCGCACATGGGTAGTCACGTACTGGCCGCCATAGGCGATGGCGAGCATGGGGATGCCGGAGCCCACGGCATAGGCCAGCAGCAGCGCGCCCGACCAGGCCAAGTCGTGCGATGTCGCCACCACCGTCAGGATCGAGCCCAGCACGGGGCCGGCGCAGGGCGTCCAGACCACGCCCAGTGTCATGCCCAGCACGAAGCCGCCGCCATTGCCGGTGCCGGCGCGCTGTCCGATCGCGTCGGCTCGGTTCACCACCCGGTGCATCCGCGCCGCCAGCCAGCGCAGCGGGTGTGGCACGATCATCAGCGCCCCAAACACCAGCAGCAGCACGATGGCGATGTCCCGCAGCACCGCCGCCTCGGTCTCCAGCGCCTCGGCGAAGGCGCCGAACAGCAGCGCCACGGCGGAGAAGGCCAGCACGAAGCCGAGCGTGATGAAGGCGGGCCGCGCCCGGCTGCGCTGTCCGACGGAGGCGCCGAGCAGGATCGGCAGCATCGGCAGGATGCAGGGCGCCGCCACGGTCAGCACACCAGCCGCCAGCGCGAGGAGAAGGCTGCCCATGGCGCTAAGGCAGCAGAGCCAGCAGGCCGCCCTGTGCCAGGATCGCCTGGCCAGGCTGGGACAGCATGAACAAGGCGAACCGCATCGCATCGGGCTTGTCGGACAGAACAGCGAGACCGTAAACCGGCCCAACCTCGAGCGCGTCCGGCAGCGGCAGCGAGACCAGGCCTTCGACCTCCCTCACCGTGGCGGCGGTGCCGCTGCAGTAATACAGCAGCGCGTCGGCGTGGTTGCCGAGGAAGATGGTGGCGGCGGGCGTGTGGCCGGGCTGCGGCGTCATCGAACCGGGCCCGCCGAGCAGCAGCAGCGTCTTGCCCACCAGCGCCGGGCCTGCGCCGGGGCGGATGGCCTCCGCTTTGGCGAACACCGCGCGTGCATAGTCCCCGCCGGGGTCGGCGCCCGGCGTGGATGCGGCGAGCCGCAGCTCCGGCGACAGCATGCGGTCCAATAGGTTCTCCGGCGTGAGGCCGAGGCGGGCGGGTGCGACCACGCACATGCGGTTCCGAGCGAAGGACACCACGATGGCGCCCTTCGCCGCTGCCACCGCATTCGGCTGCGCCAGGTCGGCGGAAGCGAACAGATCCGCCGTTTCCGCCCCGCGCAGACGCTGGCCCAGCACGCCGGCCGGGCCGAACACGGGCGGAGCTATGCTGCCCGCGGGCAGACCAGAGGCCTTGATCAGCTTGGGCAGGACGGCGGACAAGCTTCCTGCCGCGAAAATCCGCACGGGTTCTGCCGCCTGGGCGCCGCCGGCCAGCAGCAGCAAGGCAACGAGGGCACGATGAAGCCGCATTATGCGCGCCGCCTCATCAACACGAGGCCGCCCAGGCCTGCGCCCAGCAGCACCAAGCTGCCAGGCTCCGGCACCGTGGTCGCGTCGAATACGGTCAAGGAGGATAGGTTGGAGACGTAGCGCCCGCCCGCCGTGTCGCTGCCGACCACCAGTCGAGCGAAGCCAGACGAACCATTCAGCTGGCCGAGCGTGTCGGAATAGGCCACCAGGATCGGATTGTTGCCGAAGGCAGGGCTCAGCTCCCCTGCGGCGAAGTCCACCTGGTAGCCATCGCTGCCCACCGCGGCCACGACCTTGCGCAGGATGTCGTTCTTGACCGAAGCGTTGGTGGTGATGCCCGCCTTGCCGAGCACGTCCCACAGCAATGCGCCGGTATAGGTGTCCATCACCGTGCCGCTGCCCGAGGTGTAGGTCACCGTCTGGGTGTAGGGCGTGAGTGCCTGCAGGGCGGGCAGGTCGAAGCTCATCACCGTGCCGACGGCGCCCTGCACCACGAAGCTCGTCGTCGTGCCGCCGCCGGTGCCGGCAATAGCCGGGCCGCCCCCCACTTCAAGGCTGGTGAGGTTGGATATGTAACGCCCCCCTGCCCTGTCCCCGGCCGCGACCAGCCGGGCCACTCCGTCCGCGGCCGGCAGCCGGCCCAAACTGTCGCTGGTCGCCACCAGGTCCTGGCGCCTGCCGAAGTTCGCCGCGATCTCGCCGGCCGAGACCACGGCCTTGTAGCCATCGGTGCCAGTGGCGATCACGTAGTGCCGTAGCAGGTCGTTCCGGATCGCCGGGTTAGTGGCGATGCCGCCCGCCGCGGTGAGCACCGCGGACAGGGTTGGGCCGGTGAAGTTGTCGGTCACCGGGGTGCCGCCGGACGTGTAGGTCTGTATCGACGTAGTCTGCGGCAGCGCGGCCAGTGCGGCGGCGTCGAAGCTTTGCGGCGTGCCCACCTGGCCCGAGACGCTGACGCTGGTGGATGGGACGGCCAAGGCCGGGCTGGCTGCCAGCAGCAGAACCGCCGTAAGGACGCGTGTGTTCATCATGGTCTGCGCCCCTAAACCGTCTTGATCCAGACGGCCTTCACGTTGAGGTATTCCTCGACGTGCTGCTTGCCGCTCTCCCGCCCGTAGCCGCTCATCTTGTAGCCGCCGAATGGCACCGCCGGATCCATCGCCTGGTAGCAGTTGATCCAGACCGACCCGGCGCGGATGGCGCGGGCCAGCGTGTGCGCCTTGGTCACGTCCCGGGTCCACAGGCCGCTGCCCAGGCCGAAACCGGTCTTGTTGGCGCGCTCAATCACCTCCTCCATCGAGGTGAACGGGATGGCGGAGATCACGGGCCCGAAGATCTCCTCCCGTGCGATCCGCATGTCATCGCGCACGTCGGCGAACACCGTGGGCGGTACGAAGAAGCCATCCGCCATCGTGCCGTCGGTCAGCCGCTCGCCGCCTGACAGCGGGCGGGCGCCCTCCTGGCGTCCGACCGCGAGATAGCCGGAGACGCGCTCCATCTGTTCGGCAGAGACGAGCGGCCCGACCTGGGTCGCCGGGTCGCTGCTGTTGCCGACCCGCAGCGTGCGGCTGAAGTCGGCGACCTTGTGGGTGAACTCCTCGTAGATCGACTGCTCGACGAACAGCCTGGTGCCGGCGCTGCAGATCTGGCCGGAGTTGGCGAACACCGCCATCGCCGCACCGGGCACTGCCGCGTCCAGGTCCGCATCGGCGAACACCACGTCCGGCGACTTGCCGCCCAACTCCAGCGACACGCGCTTGAGGTTGCCAGCTGAGGCCTGGACGATCTTCTGCCCGGTCACGTGCGAGCCGGTGAAGGCGACCTTGTCGACGTCGGGGTGGCCGGCCAGCGCGGCGCCCGCCGTCTCGCCATAACCCGTCACCACATTCACCACGCCGGGCGGCACACCTGCCTCCTGGCATAGCTCGGCCAGGCGCAACGGCGTGAGTGGCGCCTCCTCGGCGGGCTTCAGCACCACGGTGCAGCCGGTGGCCAGCGCCGGGCCGATCTTCCAGATGGTGGCGGTGAGCGGGCCGTTCCAAGGGATGATGGCGCCCACTACGCCCACCGGTTCCTTCAGCGTGAAGCTGACGTAGTCGCCCGGTAGGGAGTTCTCGATGGTCTCGCCATGGATCGCCGTCGCCTGCCCGGCATAATAACGCAGCATACCCAGCGCCCGCAGCTTGCCGCCGCTCGTGCGGCTGATCGGCGCGCCCATGTCGAGCGTGTCCAGCTGAGCCAGCTCGTCGAAGTGTTTCTCCACCAGGTCGGCCAGCTTCAGCAGCAGGTTCTGCCGCTCGAACGGCTTGGACTTGCGCCAGGGCCCGTCGAAGGCCCGCCTCGCCGCTTCCACGGCGCGGTCGATGTCCTCCGCGTCGCCCTCCGCCACGCTGGCGAGTAGCGCGCCGGTAGAGGGATTGTGCGTGTCGAAGGTCTTGCCGGACGCAGCCTCCACCCACTTGCCGTCGATGAACAGGCGCTTGGCCTTGCCCGTGAGGAAGGGATGGCCCTGCGGCGACAGCGGTGTGACGACGTTCATGATGTTTCCTCGTGTAGGGATTGTTGGGCCAACAGGGCCAGGAAGGATCCGAGGCCGGACGAGCGCAGCGGCGCCCAGGGCGTACCGAGCTGCCGGCACAGCCGCTTCACCAGCAGTGCCGCCTCGTGGCTGACGCAATCGACGGGGAACACCACCAGGGCCGCTTGCCCGATGAGGCCCGCCAACAGCGAGGACTGATCATGGCGTCCGCCATCATGGGCCAGCAGCTTGCCGCCGGCCGCCTCCAGTATGCCGCGCATCTGGGTCACGGCGCCGGGGCGGCCGCCGACATAGAGGATGGTGCGTGACATCGGTCTGACAGTCACACCCTCCGCCGGCGGGTTGGTATGTCGTTCGAGTGCCGCCAAATCCGTCTCAGCGGCTTCGCGTGCCGCCTGCTCGGCTCGAAAGCCGGTCTCGTTGGCCCGGGCGGCCGCCACGGCCTCTGCCGCACGGCGCTCGATCCGAGCCGTCCGCGCCGTTTCCCGGTCCAGGCGATCGTGCAGATCGGCGACCAGATGCCGTAGTCCGGCGAGGGCGTCCTCGTCGTCGTCGCGCAGCACCTGTGCCTGCCCTGCTATGAGGCCGCCTAGCTGCCGGATCGTCGCGTCGCGTGTGGTGACGGCTTCCTGAAGCCGCATCTGCTGCTGTTCTATCTTTGCCCGAAGCGAAGCATTCTCCGCCTCCAGCACCGTCAGGCGACGAATGTCCGCGCGGTTGGCGGCACCCACGAGATGCGACAGCATGTGCACGTCGCCGAAGGCACGGCGCAGCGCCTCGTGCCCGATATCAGGATGGGTCAGCACCGCCCAGTAAGCGCCGGGGATGTCACCCGCGTCGCGGGCCTCGGCCCATGCAGCGAGCACGGCCGCCTCACCCGCGAGCCGGCTGAAGCGCTTGATGACGGTCTGGTGCCGCTGGTCCAACGCCTTCTGCAGCAGCTTCGCCGCGGGGCCCTGGTGCAGGCAGAACCCGACAGCCTGGGAATGCAGGTCATGGTCGGTGGCCGCAGCAACATCGCCCGGCAACACCTTCACCATAACCCGGCGCAGCTCGGCCGTGGTCAAGCAGGTGCCGATGATCGAGCAATGGATCGAGCCGTTCAGTTCCCAGATCTTCGAGCGGCTTCGGACTGGAGGACGCGGCGTGACCCGCGGCATCATCCGCGACACGGTTGGCGCTCGGGTGATGAAGACGGCGCTTCCGTTCTTGGGGAAAGACAGGGACGTGGCACTCACGGCAGGATCGCGATGGCGTGCATGACTTTCCGTCTCGCTATATATCATCAGATATAACGACGTGAACGAAAGCTTGTCTAGGCTGCTAACTGGCGCTCTTTGCCAAACGTGCGCATCGCGACATGCAAAGTAAATTGGAGGGTGTTAGCGTCGTCGCATGACGCGGCTGACCATTCGCTTCGATTTCGACGAGACCCGGGCGCTCGGGCCGGGCAAGATCCGGCTGCTGGAGCATGTGAGTGAGACTGGGTCGATTTCGGCCGCAGGACGCGCGATAGGCATGAGCTATCGCAGGGCTTGGTTACTGGTGGACGCTCTGAATCATATGTTCCGGCTGCCTGTTGTCGAAACGCGAGGTGGCGGGACAGGTGGCGGTGGTGCCAAATTGACCAAGTTCGGCGTGTCTCTTACCGCCGAATATCGGGCCATGGAGCAAGACGCCCGTGCAGCTTTGGCCCTACGTCTTGCTAAGCTGGAAGCCGCCTTGTCCGAGCAGCTGGTAGAACAAGCTGCCCATCCCGTGTAGATCCGGCCAGCAATTTAACAAGGTCAAGTGTATGATGAAGTTAAGCGCCCGCAATCAGATCAAGGGCAAGATCACGGCCGTGACGAAGGGGCAGACGACCGGCCACGTCCATATCGACATCGGCGGCGGCGTCACGGTCCACTCATCTATCACCAACGAGGCTATCGACGATCTCGCGCTGAAGGTCGGCGACGACGCCTGGGCGGTGATCAAGTCGTCCGACGTCATGGTCGCCAAGTAGGGATGCCAACGCGGCCGGCAGCGCGGCGGTGGCTCACCGGGGCTCTGCTCGGCGGGCTGGTGCTGCTGGCCGCACCCCTGGCGGGCCCTTCGGCGGCACAGGGGCCGCCTGATCCGGCCGCTACGCAGGTGGTCGCGCTCTCGGGCCGGGTCGCACATCCGGTGCGCTGGAACCTGGCGAGGCTGCGGGCCTCCCCTTCTATTAGCGTTCAGATTACCCGGGCGACGCCTGACGGTGTTCGCACGAATCGCTACACCGGTGCGCTTCTCTGGACACTCGTGTCGCAGGCGGGGCTCTCGCACGAGGCCGGTCCGCATAGCTACCTACGCCAGACGCTGATGGCGCAGGGCCGCGACGGCTACACCGTCGCCCTGGCAATCGCTGAACTCGATCCAGATTTCGAAGGCAAGCAAGTGCTGATTGCCTACGAGCAGGACGGCAAGCCTCTTCCTGAGCTCCGGCTTGTGGTGCCGGCCGATGTAAAGGCGGGCCGCAGCGTGCGCGACCTCGTTGCCATCGACGTCCACTGAACCTGCGAGAACCACGGCTCAGCCCAGATGAAACGTGGCGAATTCCAGCAGTAAAAAAAAGCCAGCGCTCAGTTACAATGACCGGCATTGCCAAAGGCAAATGCAGCGAAGTTCAGACGATTTCATTCTAAAGCGGACAGGCCGCAGACCACCAGACCTTCGCACTCCTGATTAACCGGCTTTCCCAAAACTCGATCCCAATTGAGACAGTGCCTGCCTTCTCGATCGCCGTTCCCAATCGGAAAAGGGGGGAAGGTTATACGCGACCTAGGCTTGCCCGCCCGGACAGCGGAGCCGAAAGCAGCAGATCGGCTGAAAAAGGAGTGGGCGCCATAGAGCGCCCAACCACCTCATACAATGTGTCCTCATGATCGTGTCCGCCAGGATGCGATTGGGGGCGTTGCTCAGCCGCCGTTTAAACCGGTATCTCGTCGATGTTAGCCGTGTTGGCAGCAGCAACACCATTCTTGCGGTGGCGAAAGTCACTGAGTGCCTTGTAGACCTGAAGCCGGGCACGCATCACGCCCCCAAGCGGCCGATGCTGCACCAAACTGTGCGCCGGTCGGAAGGTCATGACCTCATCAAAATAGCGCACGCGCTCGGGGTTGTAGGCGGCTTGCCGCGGCAAGCGGATCGTTGCCACCGTGCGATACTGACTATCCTGTGCCGGCCATTCAACCGAGGCATCCTCAATCGGCTGCGTTTCGGCATTTGCCCAGAGCTGTGCGCGTAGCTCGAACACCGCATCATGTTCGTTGAAGTAGGCGATGGCGGCATGGCGGAAGCCGTCCTCATCCTGATGAGGGTCGAGTTGCCAGTCGTCGAGCGCGAGCTGCTCCGGCGCTACCGGAAACGTGCCGAGCTTGGCGACATAGTCACCGTAGCGAACCGGGCACTGGCTGAAATAATAGTCGTCAACCGGATGGCTGAAAGGATGGCCGTAGAAGTCCAATGTTGAACTCGGACCGCCTGTTACCGCATTCAGCACCTTGTTGATATTGCGCGCGAGCGAGGAAGCGGCGCTCTTCACTCCTTCCGGCATGGGCGTCGTCGCGCCAATTTTTCCTGCCTGGCTGAGAAATCCTGCGGCGGTCCCGGCCGGGAAGGTCGGACCACTGGCAAACACGAAATCCTGTGTTGGTGCATCGTGTCCAGGTAGCTTGTCGCCCTCGACGCCGAATACCTTGATCGCCATGCCGCGATGCGTCGACACGCGGTCACCCAGGTTCTCACCCGGTCCCTGCGCAAAGCGGACCGCAATCCGGAACGTGCCGCCTGTGGAGAACAGGCCCTGCGCCAGCTCGGGCGGCAGATCGTCGGCAATGATTAGCTCGCCGATCACGCAGGCGGTGCTCTTGGCGTGGCTGGCGCGGACGGCGTGTCCCTCACGCTTCTCGACGACCTCGCTCTCCTGCGTCATGCCCTTGATGATGCCATCGATGGACTCCTGCTC
>Ga0160427_10000860_pt1 | contig 18413 bp, 30 predicted proteins | sample SolpanmetagenomL_FD_108194 | JGI IMG/M metagenome (GOLD analysis project Ga0160427, IMG submission 108194) | Solar panel surface microbial communities from Lawrence Berkeley National Laboratory, California, USA - L | ecosystem: Engineered > Built environment > Solar panel > Unclassified ...
AAGACGAAGCCATCCCCGCCATGTTCCGCGGCAAGCTAAAAGACTACTTCCGATCCGGCTACGACCGAGGCCATCAAGTCCCCGCCGCCGACGCAAAATGGAGCCAGGAAGCCATGGATGCGACGTTCGCGCTGAGCAACATGTGTCCGCAGGTCGGCGACGGGTTCAATCGCGACTACTGGGCGCATTTCGAGGACTTTTGTCGCCGCCTCACCCATCGCTATCCCTCTGTGCGCATCGTCACGGGTCCGTTGTACCTGCCCGCACGGGACCCGAGCGATGGGAAATGGCGCGTTTCGTACGAGGTCATTGGGTCGCCACCGAATATTGCAGTGCCGACGCATTTCTACAAGGTGATATATGCGGAGGATGGCAGGACGGGGGGGAACGTGAGCATTGGGGCGTTTGTGCTGCCGAATGCGGTGATTGATAATAACAAGCCCTTGAAGGATTTCGAGGTGCCGCTGGAGATTGTGGAGAGGGCGAGTGGGCTGGAGTTTGCGAGTCAATTGCCGGTGGAGAGGAGGAGGGGGTTGTGTAGGGAGGTGGATTGTTCACTTATCATTAAGGAGTATGCGCAGAGACAGAAGAGTTTTGGCAAGGGAACGCCGAAGTTGTGATGTGGAGAAGAAGTAGAGGGGCAGTAATGATGATGAGATATGATTGGCATGAAGCATAGCGTGGAGTAGAGCATGATAGAGTAGCGTAAATGATTGACATTACTATCTTGAGAGAATCACTCAACAACGACTGATAGTTATCTGCTTCAAACCCGAAAGCAGGAAGACGAGCATGAAGTATTCCTTAGAATCGCCTCGCATCCAGAGCCATAATGAAGGCAAGAAATACATCAACTCCAGCCTTTTACAAAAGCAATGTGACGCGCAGCCTTCATCCTTTCGTCTGCTCTTGCGAAAAGCTTCAGCATACTCTTTTGCAACGGATAAACTCTTAGCACAAGATTGTTACCTAGACCCCGATTCATAGATAAAGAGTGCATGAGAAATACCTTGATTTCTGCTGCCTATGGACGTAGATCCAAGATCTGTCGTGTCAATAACGATCTAGTATTGACCACCTGCATGATTTGGGGGCCAATGACGGAAAGGCTCATAATGGTAGCATGTGAGGAGTGCCAATAAGATATTTCTAGCCACAAATTTGGGCACACAATCATGATGGACAAATCGAAACGACAGGAGAGCAAGTAAAACAAGGTTGAGTACTGGTCAAGCAGATATAGGCACATGATCAAGATAGTCGTAAAGACGCTCCATTGTCTGTGTCATTGATTGTGCTCTGCGATCAGCAAGCTGGTAAGCTCAGAAGCTAACGACAAAACGATATACTATAGAGACGGCATGGCCTGGGCAATACTACTGTGGTAAAGGTGCTCATAGCTCAAGATGAACTCTCTCTGTAACTATTTGTCAGTAGATGCTCAACGACAACACGAACACAAAAACTTACCCTTTCACGCCTCCACTCATTCACGTTCCAGAAGTAGTAGAACCCCCTCTCATCCTGCCTCGATTGTGACATGACCGGCTCACCATATTCCTTTGCCTTCATCATCCATTGTTGCAGCTTCTTGTGCCATCGCCAATCCCTGTTATACAGTTCTGATGCAGACAGCTCTTGTAGCTCGTCTCGTGGGTTCTGGTAGAAGATCATGAATAACGTTTCATCCGAAAAGCTGCCCATCTTCTCGATGATCGGTGCTACATTTGTAACAGTGTACGCATTTGGTAGGATAAAGTCGGGAATGATTGGTCGCCCTGTAGGATCAGCGAAAGGACCTGCCCAGTCCGTGCATAAAGAGTCTGGTCTGCTGGATGTCAATGTCCGAAGGTTTGCAAAGATCATTATCGCACGCCATACCTATTCAGATCCAGTCCAAGCAGGTTAAGGTCCATACCCGACGCTATTGCTGCTTGATCTGGGCCAAAGACACCATCAAGTCTTGCCTGGAGTCCTTTCAGTCCAAATCGCTCAAGTTCGGTCATGTGAAATCCGGCCTCGACTGCTTGACCATCAGCGAATCCACCGGATAGAGCAGGTTGATGTTGACTGGGCTGATTAAATCGACCTGGATCACCATTCGGTATCGACCTGAAAGGAAGCTGTGTTGATCCTGAGTTTATTGTCGAACTGTGACCATTGATCCCATCCTGCTCGTTCATGTCCGCATTGAGCGTCGACCGCGATGCTGCTGTATCTGAAAGCTTGCGCTCATGCGATGGTAGTCCTTTCACTTCTTGAGGTTGTTGCTGCTGTCCTCCTTGATGATCTGGAATCGACATTCCTACATCCATGCCCATCACTGGCGCTTGACCTAACCTTGACCTCTGTGGTTGACCCATTCCAAGTCCTCCTAGACCTCCTAAAGGTGGAAACTCTTCAGTCAAGCCTTGTTGCTGTTGATGCTGCCGCGCCATCTGACTTGCTGGACTTTGTCCGAAAGGGTATTCATCTGAACCAGCTCCTAGCGATGGAAAAGGGTTGAGAGCGTTCGCTTCTTGAGCATCGGATTGACGTGTTTGTGCGGAAAGTTGTGATGGTGGACGGATAGGTTGTGCGATGACTGAAGGTGGATTCGTTGATCTCTGTGTCGTACTTTGTGGTGCACGAGGAGCAGAGTTGCCCCAGATCGCTTGTGATGACGAGGCATTCGATTGTTGTGCTTGCTGTGCGCCTGAGAGGGAAGGGAATTCGCTGTGATCTAGTAAGCGAATGCTCGGGGCTGGAAGTCTGGGTCGTGCATCGGGTAGCTGAGGCCGCACAACTTCGATGGTAGGTCGTGAGGGCTGCTGGTATAGAGGTGGAGGCTGCCAGAAGTCGTCTTCATGGACATTAGAGCGTTCTCTCGTAAACCTTCGGCCTCCGCGACCTCCACGTCTTGACGGACTGAAAGGATACCGCATATTCACAATGCTTTTTGATAGAGTGGTGATTTAAAAATGTCACTTACGACAAATCAAGCGGCGTATGAGGTTGCGATCCGCCTATCGTCTGCGCAAAGCTCGATGTTCTACTTGGTACGGAAGGAGCATTCGTGGTGTTGCTTAACAGACCCCAGCCTGAACTTGCGCTTGCTGGTTTGAAGGATATTATATTAGCTCTTCTCCTGCTACACAGTCTCCGTTTACTGGGAAGAGTTGTGGCTACCTAGTTTCCCATTCTGCAGTCTTCCTGATCCTACACTTGTGGTTCTTGACGCTGGTTGTGATGGTTGGGAAGCATATAGTGCGCCAGGCACGCTTCGGAGGGTCTGCGGAACTGCACCTTATGGAACAACGTGTTAGCGACGTGCTCTTGACAACTAATATCACTCCATCCTGTCCAGATCAGATCCATCTCTTTCTTGTGATGTCGTTTGCTTAGAGTTCTTCCGCAGTCGCTACGTTGCGGTGCTTCCAATCGCGCTCTAGCAAGTCGTGCGAAGTACAGCAGATATCTTACCTGATCTGTTCATCCTATCTGCGTCGCAGTGAGCTCTTTGGTGTTTGTGTTGGAGTGGTAGACGATATGGCTCTTCAGTTAATGTTGAAACACGTGCACGGTCCATATAGCTGCCAAGACATGGGGGAGTTGAAACCGAAAGTGAAGCCATGCTCCGTCAAACGCGCGCCTACAATCTGTTCTGAGCTAACACTATACAGTCTGGGGAATCATAGACAATGCGGTGGCGGAGAGTGACTTGTGAGGAGAGCCCGCACGCGACTGAAAATGTCTCTGTCTGATTCCGAGACTGCTTCAGAGAACGAGCCTGATCATCGTCCAAGCAAGAGGAGGAAAGTGGAAAGTCACAATGATTCTGAGCCAAGCTATGAGGAAAGGCAGCGCCCTATATCTCCTCCGATCCTGCGTAGGGTCAATGACGCTGGGAAACCTCAAGCAACACTTCCTCCAGTGTCCTCATTTGCGAAGCCGGCAGTAATACCTTCGCCTGTTCAGCTTACACACATTCGCGACCTACCAACTCACCTCAATATTGATGCGGTCAAGTTGAGTGATATCTTGGGTGATCCTCTCATCAAAGAATGTTGGCAATTTAATTTCCTGATTGACCTGGACTTCCTGATGTAAGTGCAAAGACCAGCACTTCAATGTATTGGCCCGCACACTAACTCAACGACTAGGTCAGGTTTTGACAATGATATTCGCTCTCAGGTCAAAGTCAACGTAGTTCACGGACATCGTGACCAAGAGTCTCGCCAAGCTCTATACGTAAGTCATTCTCGACAATATCGTGGAAGGGTTGCTTACTGTATTACAGGAGGCTGCTGTAACTTATCCCAATATCAAGCTCATCACTGCATACATGCCTGATACCTACGGTACCCATCACACCAAGATGATGGTCCTCTTTCGACATGACGACACCGCACAAATAGTCATACATACAGCAAACATGATTATCCGTGATTGGAGGAACATGTCTCAGGCTGTATGGTGCTCACCAATGTTACCACGACTACCTTCTTCGGATACAGATGACAAGAGCACTTCTTCAGATGCTCCAATTGGCAGTGGTGCTCGATTTAAACAGGACTTTCTAGCATACATCGACTACTACGAAAAACCTCGCACGGGTCCATTGACCTCTCAGCTAAGACTGTACGATTTCTCTTCCATCAAAGGCGCACTCATTGCTAGCACGCCTCGCAAGCAGAGGAATCGTGCGAATCCTACAGCCAATACTACTCGATATGGCTGGCCTGGGCTTCAAGACATTATGCGAAAGATCCCTACAGTTCCTACAACAGGAGAAAGACCTGTCATCGTTGCTCAAGTATCGTCGATTGCTACTCTGTCGAGCTCCTGGGTCGATCATCTATTCAATATCCTGAATACTTCTGGTCAGCCTTTCGCCAAGGGGGCTACACCTCGTGTCATCTTTCCATCAGCAGACGAGATCAGGCGCTCACTGGACGGATACTCTGCTGGTGGGTCAATACATACGAAGATCCAGTCGAAAGCACAGCAGAAGCAAGTCGAACACCTCAGGCCACGCCTATGCTATTGGGCAGGAGATGAAGACGGTCTTAAAGACGACCCCGAGACAAAGAATATTCAAGAAGCAGGCCGTCGGCGTGCTGCGCCACATATCAAGACTTATGTGAGGTTCAAAAATAGTGATATGAATGAGATTGACTGGGCTATGGTGACTAGTGCCAACCTCTCCACCCAAGCGTGGGGCACGTTACCAAACAAAGACGGTGAGATAAGAGTGTCAAGCTATGAACTTGGTGTGATAGTTTGGCCTGCGCTTTTCGATCAAGTTGAAGTGGCTCCGGAAGGCTCTACGACAGCCAGAGATGTTACGAGTGACGGAGCAAGAAGGAGGACGATCATGGTACCAACGTTTAAGGCCGACACGCCTGACGTTGAAAAGATCACGATACAGGCCAACAAGATTGTCGGGTTCAGGATGCCATACGATCTTCCCTTAGTGAGATACCGTGACGACGAGCAACCATGGTGTGCCACTGCAGACTATGCAGAACCCGATTGGCGAGGACATACGTGGAAGGATTATGGTCTTTTCATACCTGGTCGTTCTGGAACGGAAACCTTGCTAGAGCATGTTATGGGAGCAGAATAATGATGTATGACATATGATTCGCACGATGAATGAACCAACACTGGACAGATCCAGTGACTACGAAGGGGTTTAATAGCTAGCTGAGAGCATGATGCCGGCATTTTACCGTGTAGAACCATGCCTTGTCGTCGAATTGTCGTTGACTCCGTTGACTCGTGCGTGGCGTCCTTTCAATAAAGTCGACACACCACACCCCACCTTCAAAGGCTCAGCTGGCTCAGCTGCACACAACCTTGTGACGATGCGTGTGCCGACTACCGCTCGTGGTCTAACGAGCATCACAATCGCGTCGCTGGTTCGTTATGAACACCCCTGCACCTCCCTGCATGCGCCTGCATTGCGCTACCCTCATGCACGCCGAGGTCACACAAGAAATCCCCCGCCGACTTGTGGATCAAGATATGACAAGCGCTTATGCATGTCTGCTTCTATAGTTGGAAGGCCTGTCGCACGGCCTCGCTGTCCTGTATTATCTCGTGCGCTTTACATGAAGTCTGCAAGAGCCTGACTATTGAAGCCTGCTGATATATGCACATACGAAAAACAATCTTAGTACTTATCGTGGTCATTTCTGCTTACAGTGCGCATGAAGCATCGCTCTAGCTCGAGGAGCTCGAGGAGCTCGAGGAAAAGGACCGATATGCTGTTTCAAAACTCAATGACCTCCAGGAGTGAAACCAGTCTGCTGTCCGACTCATCAATAGCACACCCGGACCTGCTCGCTTCTGTTAAGCAATTGGATGCCTGTTTATCTCTTCTATCAGATGGCCACTTGCTTCGCCAATTGAAGCTTAGGACACCTCGCAACTCCTTTCTCCTCGACGTCCACGCCTGCATAGTCGAGGAGAGCAATACCTGCAGAAAAGACATTGAGGCACTAGATAACTATCTCCAGCTGGCAGGCCTGAAAGGCATCTATAATCGCGTCGTACTTGGTGTCAAGAGGAGAACAGATGCCCAGATGCAATTCATGCAAGTAATGCCAAAGACACTTGATCCATATGAGGAGAGAGTGAGATGGTGCCGATGGATGACGGAGGAATTGGTTGACATTGTTCGCGGGTGAGTGTATTCACTGATTGGTGCAGCGCGATATTATGCTTACATTGTCGAAATACCAGGCACGAAGATGGTCTTGATATCACTACACGCGCATTACGCTCACGAGGGCTCTATCTGCGACGGCAAATCGACAATCTTCGCCTCGATATGCAAGTCCTCGCCAACGGAAAGTTGTCATCTGCGGAGTGTCTCGTACTCATGCAAGCAGCGCATAATCTAGAGAATGACCACGACATGCTTCGCTCCGAGGCAAAGCAGTTCTTCAAAGGTATCGGTGGGCGTTATGCACAGACACACGAAGTGGATGATTTGAGCGATCTTCTGCCGAAGCTGATGGACTGGAACATAGCACGAAAGCTCTGGAGAGAGCTCCTGGAGCTGGAAGAGATGCATCGACAGGTCATAGAAGACTTGGCCGAGCTTATCAGAACTACGTCCAAGTGTGGGAAGAGGTAATGCAGGATAGCGAATCATTCATGACAATGCTAAGAATTCAATATCGAGGGCCTCTTACGCCATGTTCGATTGTCTGTCTTGACGCATTGCTCCAGGGAGTAGACGTAGCAGTTTAACCCACTGGCTCTGCTTCCAATCACAACGTTTCCAGCACGGAAGAACTGGTAGTGTTACACCAAAACAGACATTCGCCACGATGTAACACAAAACTCGGGCGTGGCATTAGAGACGATGTGCTACCATTGCACAACGCCGCTGCTATTCCCAGCCGCCAAAGACCATCACACAAATCCTTCAGTGTCACGTTGCACCATTGGTGTAACCTGACCCATATTCTTACCCAGAAATCCTCGGACGAATGTCGTACATCACCAAGTACGAAAGTACATAAGTCTCCTCATGCGCTTCTCACGTCAATTTCCGACATTGTGGATCCACATCCGGTGCCTCAGCCTTGAAGCAAAAGGTCTTTTTCTACTTCTTGTTCCCTAACGAGAAATGCCCTCACTACAACAACGCTTTGCCATTTGGATGAGCGGCGGCTCGTTCAATGACGATGTCGAACTACATGCAGATAGGTGGGATGATCGGCCATCGGTGCCGTATGATCCAGCGGTACAAGGTCCTATAGAAGTCAGTCTTTTTGGCGGTATCCGAGCACAGAACCAGCCGCGAAACAAAGCGCATTGTGAAATACCTTCGCGAGGTGGAGACAATGGGGGTTTTGTGCAAGATTCATCTGATGGGCAAATGATCTTCACAAACAATGAACAGATCACTGCCGCAAATCAGTCACGACCTCGGGCACCGCCTACTAACGTGGTGCTTACGTCTCGACCCGATCAACATGCTTACAAGCCTGCAACCCAGCAAGACGGACTGCGCTCTACATACTCTGACATTGAGAAGATCAACGCGGAAACTAGGTACCTGGAGCAAGAATCAAAAAATATGAGTAAGCACGACAAAGAATATCGGAAGGCGTTCGAGCGTAACGCAGCTGCCAAGCAGAATTACAAATGGAATCTGAGACAAAGGCAGGAAACGCGACAGTGGAGAAGCCAGGACAGAGAGAGTGGACAGAGGTTACGAGATGAGAGGGACGCTACAGGGAAGCCAGATTATGACAAGGTACCCGAGCGTCATAAGAAGCAAGATCGGAGACGTCAAAGAGCTCCTAGCACGACAGAAAGTGAGCTAGAACAAAAGCAAGATCGTGCGAAGGACAAAAAGCAGGACTCACCAAATCGTGACGAACAGGGCAAAGGACCTGGTAACAACTCTAGTAGAAAGACACCAACCATCCCTCCGCCTGATACTCATATGTCGGGAGCCCTAGAAGTTCCTCAGCAGGCTGCTCCACAGCCAACACGGGCATCTGCACCAGCACCACTTCCAGTTTCAGCACCAGCTCCAGCGGCCGTTCCAGCTCCATCTCGAACAAGGTCACCGCAAGCTCCAGTACCTATTCATGCAGCACAATTACCACCAGTAGTGCAGCAGAAACCAGCAGCACAACCTACACCAGCGGCACAATCTTCACCTCCTGCTCCTCCTCCTCCTCCAAACCCCACACAAGCATTTACAGCGGCTCAAATACGACAACCGCTAACACAAGCACAACAAGCGCCACCGCCACCACCACCTCCACCCAGGGCTTTCCCAGTTCAGCTGCAGACCAATAGTCGGAACTCAGTAGGCCCAAGGAGCACTCAAGCGCCTGAAAGGAGGAATGTTACTCAGAGACGGCCGGTGCCGGCTCGTAGACGGACAGAGGAACGTGGGCGGGTCCGAACATCGCCTCGCAGCGCGCGCAATGACCGTGAAGCCTCACGACAACAGGAGCACGACGAGCATGTCTCTGGCAACAACATAGAAAGACACCAGCGAAGGAATCAGCCTCGCTATAACAACGTTGAGCAAGCTTTCAGCTCTTCCAGTAACTCCTCCCGCAGTCCTTGTCGCTCCAGCGTCCATGCACGCCTCAATTACATAGAAACATTGGTCGACGAGATAAGGATACGGCAAGAGCGGAGTATGCACGAACAGGAACAGAGAAACATTGACCAGGAGCGCCGGACAATCAACCTGGAGCGGGTGACGACTAGACTACTGCAAGAACAGCAAGGTTTGAGGAGTGAATTGCCCGAAGCCATGCTTGCAGCCGTGATAGCCGTCATGATCACCTTGAGAGATATCGGTCCAGCGCGACGAGGACTTGGCTTATGAAAGGGACAGAAATTACGGCTCTGACTCAAGAGGAAGGCCACGTGCGCAGTGTGCATAGTCCACCGAAGCACGGTGTGCTCGAGTTGAGGAAATGGACGATGAACATGACATTGGCTATCGTTATCATCATCTGCGGCGTGCATCTCAAGCTCCACGGCAGCCTGTGGGTAATGGCAGGAAAGGTGTTCGAGTGGATAGGCTGTTGTTTGAGTGCTTCTACCAAAGGCTTCTACTACAGGCACAGTGTTTAGTGTCGGCCGTGCTGAGAAGTTCGGAAGTGGCTGTAGGGAGAGAGCAAGGCAGTCGGCAAATAGGTGTGGGAAGTCCTCACACCAGGTTTATTGCCCTGGCGAGGAGTTCAGTGGGCACTATGGATCCCCTCAAGGTTTAATCTGGAAATGATAGCATGTAGACAGCCAATATAGTGGCTAATAAAGATAGGTGTCTCTCATAACAAATACAAATCATAAGTTTCACACATTTCTGATAAGGTTTATCGGGGAAGTAATTGAAAATGGATGGCAGCGATGCTATTAAGAAGAGGTGCGTAATCGTCACGCTGGGAATTCCTAGCTGTGACAAGGTAGAGCAGTCAATAGCAAAGGCAATACCATCGCAACTCAGCTGTACATCAGCATTACAACTACATCCAGATCCACGACCATATTCATCAAGGACATGTACAATTATAACCATCGCCGTCTCTCTTCAGTACGATTGTATACAAGACCGCAACATCACCAGTCACCACGCTCACGCTTACGCTTACGCTCACATCCTCCCTCTCCTCACCACACCAATCAACGCGCTTCCTTCCACCGCCTACCAATGCGCCGGCCCAAAGTACCCCGGGTCCTTCGGCACAGGCCAATTAATAGCCTTGTCCTTCGCATCTAGTGTTGAGGTGACTACCTCATTGCCCCACCACTTAGGCGCCTTTGTATTCGTCAGATTCAGCGCTGCAATAATCACAATCGTGCTAATCGCCAACCCAGCATCCAAGCCCGCGGACGTAATGTAGTTGAAGCGCATCCACCAACCTCTGTACCGGTTCCGGATGAACTTGTTGAACACAAAGCCCACGATGCCCCACGACAGGTAGTTGAGAGGTGTCGCTGGCGGAATCTCACCTGTGCCTCCAAAGATGACAGGAGCGTTGAGGAAGCGGATGTTGCTTTTAGGGAACATGCGAGCGCCGAGGTAGATTAGGGCTGGGAGTGCTGCGCCGGCGAGCCAGAAGTACTGCAGGTTTTGGTAGAGGGCGCCGTTGGAGAAGATGCGTTGGGGCCCGATGAGACCCCAGATTACGCTGGCGTTGAAGAAGACGCGACCGCCAGGGCAGGTGAAGTGGTTGGGTTGTGTGGAGCTGCAGATGCCGGCGATGTTGTTCAAGGCCCTTGAGGTGAAGGTCAGTGGGAGCTTGCTTGTGAGGGTGGAGATTGGGTAAGCTCACCACTCGACGACGGCTAGCTGGACTAGGGAAGACCAGATGGTGGCGACGACTTGTCCCTGTCATGCGGTCAATTTGGAGCAGGGAATATGTTGTATGTGCTTTGACTCACCCAAAACATCGTACGAGGTGGCACCTTCATGTACCAGCCCAGCTTCAGATCCTGTGCGAATGCCAGAGCTTGACGCATAGTGATGTATCCATAAGTCTTGAACAGCATCATGGCAATGGGACGGCCAGGGAGCATGTACCCGATGATGAATTCCGTGAATACGTTCAAGCCGAGCTGGATGTTTGTCACGGCTTGGATGATGCCGATTGGGATGCACCAGAAGAGGGCAATGATAAAAGCGACAAGAACACTCCACCAGGTCATATGGGTTGGGTAGCTGGAATGCAGTCAGTCGCGCCTCTTTCTCAAGTATAGTTTCAGGTTGACTCACATGTAAATCATAGCCATTGTCAAGGCGATACACACGACCAGGATGGCTAGGTACCACCAGGTTGGTGCTGGCTTGTACTTTCTCATCATCTTTGTGTGGACGTCGTCAAGTGACCCGTGAGGTGCTCTCAGTCTGATCCAGATTTCTTCGCCATGAAACAGGGCAGTGTGGACAACGACAGACGAAATGGCGGCAAAGGATAACCCGTAGGTTAAAGCGAAAGTGGTGGAAAGGAAGAGCGGCGAGTAAGCCTCGTACTTCTTGAGATCCAGAGTATACTCGGGTGTCAGGATTCTAGTGACGTTGTATACCTTTGCGTGGTTGTCGTAGGAATTAGAGTCGCTCATTGGCAGGTATTTCGCGTACCACGTGTTGCTATAATGAATTCCGGCGGTGCCTACAGGTGATGATTAGGCATGATCCAGCACGACTTTGAAGTACTTACAAATCCAGAACCATATCACCATCCCGATCAGAGTGTTGGCAATGGCATGCCAGGGTGCGATCAACGGGGAGAAGATATAACCAGTAACTATTACCTGAGGTCAGTATATGTTTTACGATATGACTAAGCACAAACAAACCTTGTGTCCAATCGAAAGTCTGTTTCGCATCAGTACATTAGGAGAGAGAAAGGACATAGCTCAACTTACGATTGGAATGAGCGAGAGACCAGTGTAACCGCCAAAGAGCTGATTCACGACGACGTTATTCGGAGCAGCCCATGTGGCAAAGGCAAACACCGAGAGGAACTGGGCAATATATCCAGGGAACCAATACCAGGCGAAGGACCCGGCGAAGACGTACAAGAAGAGTCTGTAGCGGCTGATGGACCATCCATTGGTCCTGGAAGGATCTGTCTTGGAGTGATCATGGAGAGCGTACCTAGAGCGGGTTAGTCACTCAACTTGGGAGCGGACCATCATAGACGAACATGAAGGCAGTGTTAACGAGGTTACGCGGCCAGATCATGCTGCTAGGTTCGACGAGAAGCTTCCGGCAGATGCCAGCAATACCATAGCCAGCACATTGTGTGGTGACGGCAAGGAGGAAGCCGAAACCCCATCCAAAGTCTTGTCCATAGAAGCCTTTTTGTGCTACAAGTGTATCTGTAGCGACATTAAAACGTGCAGCGGCGAGATCGTGACAAAACGAACCAATGAAGTAGCCGGCACCGCCTCCAAAAGTAGCGTTGGCCATCACAACAATCTGAAATAGCTCAGCCTCGTCCGTCAGCATAGTGATGGAAGTTAGACTCACAAGCGTGTGCTCTTTGATGTTGAAAGGACCGGGGCTAAGGTTCCACTTGACGCCGAAGGTGGTGAATTGCTTATCCGGGAAGATGAGAGTCCAACCAACACCTAGACGACGTAAGCAGCATGCCGATAACAGTGAGGATATCTCTATATACCCATAGGATAAGCAACAAGTTGAGCCACAACCGAGGTAATCGTGATGGCTGGAGAGCGCAAATTGAACAGGGCATTAAGCCCGGAGCCAATAGTAGTCAGGAGAAGACCGATCACCCAGGCTCGAATAGTAGAGGCAGGTACGTCCTCATCATAGTTGCGAACTGCAGCACGGACCTCTGTTGTTGTAAGCACACGGTGCCAGTGATCTGCGGAGCAAAGTACGAACCAGGATAAGGCGAGTTCTCTAGATACTCATCAATAATCTGGACCTCGCCGACAACATTGTGGTCCTCCATTGCCTCATCTATCCTCTCGAGGTCTTCCTTCTCCATGTTGGGGTCGAATCTGTTAGTCTTCTTGAAGAGACTCAGGCGGTGATTAGCCTGGCTCTCAGTGACCTCAGCGCCAGAAGCGAGGATGACAGAGTCCTTTCTCCGTTCGACAATGGGGCCATCGGTTGTAGTGTCTGGCAGCTCGACTGCTTCCGAGCTTTCGCCACTATCATCTTTCACAGTAGTGGTATTGAAGCTGAAACCTTTCTTGAAGAAAGACATGGTGGAAAGTTATGCAGCGCGAGAGTGCAATCCAGACAGTGTTCTGCCAGCAGAGAAATGGGGAAAAAGCCCTTTATAATACAAAAGGTCGAAAGACATCATGAGATGCAGGACTCGAGCAGATACGGTTATCAGTAGCATTGTATCGGCCTGGAGAGCTCACCATTGGTCACAACTATCGTAAGAAGATACTGCAGACCTTGAGCATGTATTGATCCACAGAACCCCGATTGGGAAGGTGTTTCGGAAGCCGCTGTCCTTTCATGCAGACCAGTCATGCTTGCATGATGGAAGCGAGGCAATGATAGCTTGCACACAGCCTGTGATAGGAAGCTATCTCAGCGAAAGATAAGGCGTAAATTCGTAGCGCTTGTAGCTGCGGCTGACGAGTCAAATCGAAGTCTGCAGATTAAGCCGAGGGCGTACTATAGGAAGGTGTCACAGTGCATGTTGTGGGGACCGCTTGAAGCTTTTTGGCTTATCTTGATAGGTGAAACACGTGGAGTACCAAACGCAGCACGGACGCCGAATCGAGGCGGCTTTTAGGCACAAAAGAGATAGCGCACTTCTGTGGATACGGATCACGGATAAGTCCCATCTTGTCTCATGCAAAGGTGTCGAAACTCACGCGCGGAAAAGCTCAAGTTACGACTTGTCGTTGTTTCATGTTCGGCGCAAGCTTTTTTGCCGCGAGCCGCAGACTTGGCATGAGCTTAGCCAACACTTCACACCATGCTAGTTCAGCTTCATGTATATACCAGACATTTCATGACTTGTACTATCTGTAACGACGCCTCTGAATGAGGAAAGAGGAAAGGTTACTCGCACGTTTCAGGCAAACGGTCCACTCATCAAACCAGCCTGTATCTCCTCAGCCCAGTACTCGTTGGTGGGGCACGGTGCGATGTGTTAGGATTCTGCAGGGCGATTGCTTCTCTTTCTGACCTGTCCTTGTCACCTTGTCGCTTCCGATTCCTTTCTGACTTGTCCTTGTGACTTTGTCGCTTCCGAATTCGTATGACACATCCTGGAAGAAGCTCTGCGGCAGGTCAACACCGGTCGTGAGGGCCTCACCAGCATCAGACCAGTGTGCGAAGACCTTCAACTTTAAGACTCAGCTCAGCAGAGTCTTCGTCTCCACGGTGATTCCAGCTGCGCACAGTCTCTCGACGTAGGTCTGGCCCAAGGTTGCTGGAGTCAAGTAGCCTCCTCCCATCTTTATTGCTGGCACGTCATTGCCACCATCTAACAGGCTCATTGCACCTTCCACCATTAAGATCGCTGTCGTCATGTAAGGGTTGTTATCAGATCTGAAGCGACCAAACGTTTTGGCTGCTTGATCCCCACTATCCGAGATAGCCAGGCCACGGTACTCCTGAAAATCATGCCGCGAGTTCTCCACAGAGGCACCCATCCCAGGTTGCGTTACCATCTTTGCCATCAGCCATCTGACAGGAGGCAGGAGTAGAAACAGACCGCCGATGCTGAAAGCCAGATGTGTCAATACTCCTACAAAAGTGTTTCGTGCGTGCATGTAACAATGGAAGTCGAATGCTGGACCGTAAGCCTCGCCCACGTCTTTGTGATCACCTGACGTTCGATATAGACCGCATGACCTGTGTACAAGTGGCACGTCTGTAGCAGCCTGTATGGAAGGAATTACTGTGCCAAGATCGGGGACGAAACGTACTCCAGACATTCGGGAGAAGATTGATGGTGTGTATTTTGACTTTGCTACAGCAAGAGGACTCATGGAACCTGGTTGGGCAGCGGATTGTATTTGCGCGATGCTGTACTGATCAAAGAGATTGATAATCGTGGCTAAAGTGCCTCCAGAAGGTGCTCCTTTGATAGAGTGCAGAGACACCATGACCTCCTTGACTGGACGAGGGGTTTTGTCGTGTAATCGATTCACCATTACGTAGGCTAAGATGTCACTTGGGACCGATTCGATACCAATCTGGGAGATAATCTGATGGATTGTCAGTAAAGATGAGTGGTTGGCGTGTGGAGTACTGGGTGAGATCCAAAAGTAAAATAGAGCTCTTGAGAGGATTGATCTGTGCTGAGTGCTGGCAGAGAGGAACATAAAGAAAAAGGTGCTGTGGAAGGATGGTTGATGCGTGAAGAGTCCCGCGAGGCTTTAGGAGACGGTAGTGCGTGGGTGCATGGCTTGTATCTCTTGCTCTTGATGATGGGGATGTTGATGAGAAAGTAATGAAGCCAGAAGGAAAAGAAGGATGTGAGGAATGCCGCAAAGTTTAGGGAAATGGTGGTGCTTGGATTCATCGCTTGTATCCCTTTCTATTGGTGATAGGGATGTTGATGTAAGAGTGATGGAGATGAAAAGACAAGAGTGGTGTGTGCACAGTGCCGAAGAAGATGTTTGAAAGGACGAGTAGTGAAAGGATCACCCATCTCAAAGAAGAGACAGTGGAGAGTCCACGTAATCATAATAACATCAAAGGCAATTCTTGCTAATGTGAAGATTGCTGGAGTGAATCGTGGTACGGAAAGAAACAGACAAAAGACGCATCTCCACCAAATCATGATTGTGATTCAAGAAAAAAACATAACTCACCACAGCACCGGTAGAACGTGCAACACTGTCGTACTTTCCAATCATGTCTCTAACCCAAGGAGCTTCTCCAGTCACATCTAGGTAGTGAGTCCCCTTACGAGCACAAGCTGCGACCACTGGCTCGCCGTGAATGGCGTATGGTCCAACTGTGTTTAGCAGCACCTTAGTCTTCTCTACTAGGCTTTCCAGTTCGTTGACCTTGAGCTGAGCAACTTCGACACCAGGCTCATTTCGATCAGGATAACGCTTGCGAAGATCGGTAGCAACATTGTCGAGTTTTTGCTGTGATCTTCCTGCAATCGCCCAGCGGAGATTGGTGGGGAGAGCTCTGGAGATGTATTCACAGACAAGCTTGCCAGTATAGCCAGTTGCTCCCAGCAGGATGATGTCATAATGTCTCTGTGAATGTGATGGAGACATAGCTGAGGCAAGAATACTGGATGTGTATTGTTGAGTTTAGCTAAGGGTCCGTTTGAGATCCTAAAGTAAATCGAAATTCCCGAACGAAATCGCCTGAGATGCGTTAGCCAGCTGACGTCTCCAGAGGACCTTGTACGGCTTGTGAGGAGTGTGCCAGTGGATACTTCGACACAAGAAGAGACCTTTTGTGGGATCACGAGCTGAGCTGATTATGATGAGAGCTAAGCTGATTATGATGAGAGCTAAGCTGATTATGATGAGAGCTAAGCTGATGAGCTTTATGAGTTAATGCTTCCACGATATCATGTACAACGGCTATATCAAGTGGCGTCGTCTGAAACACTAATCACATGTCATGAGTACCTGTCGATCTGCTGTCAGTCGAAACTGGTTTCTCGCCTTTGACTTTTCAGATCCTCTTCTTCCCTCGTTTGCCGCTTAATGAACGGAACGCCATCTAAGCCATCCTCCCCATACACCTCACCCTCTGTGCCACCTCTTCATGAACATCCTCAAGTAATGTAAAATGGCCAGAGAGTTCTCCCATATATTCCACGATGCACTACACTCTACAAGATCGTTTACTCAAGCGGGAGCTTGGAAACCACACTCGTTATTCGGGGATAAAAGGCTTGTACGGCGATCGACAATGGATTCGAGACTTGGATATTGTCAATGAATTAGATGGTCATTCAGGATGTGTGAATGCTCTGAGGTAGTCCCAGCCATCTGCCTCCTCTGAAGATATTGAGGCTAATATATAGTTACAGCTGGTCCAAAAGTGGCAAACTCCTTGCAAGTGGTAGCGACGACCAGCATGTTAACATACACTCCTACAATTCCGACTCCCAAGACTCCTCCTTCAAGCTCGCAACCTCTATCTCCACAGGACACTCTGCGAACATCTTTTCCGTCAAGTTCATGCCTCACTCCAATGACAGAACAGTTATATCAGCTGCTGGAGATTCGGAAATCAGGATATTCGACATCGAGTATGCAGGAAGAGCCGAGATACCTTCAGAGCAGACCTCTAGCCGAGCTCAAGGCTTTACTAGCCGAGGAGTACAGTACCTGACGCAGGCAGACACGAACTGTAGGGTGTACAGGTCGCATAGCGACAGGGTTAAGAGAATAGTCACAGAGTCTTCGCCACATTTGTTCCTTACCTGCTCAGAAGATGGTGAAGTACGGCAGTGGGACCTAAGGCAGCCTTCATCAGCATATCCAAGACCTATGGGAGGTGGTCGATGGCGATCGCGAGGAGAGCAGCCCCGAGGGCCAGTTCCTCCACCACTTATATCATACAAGAAATGGGGCGTTTCACTCAACACGATCAGTAAGTACCCTATGACGTTGCATCAAAAGTACTTCTTGGTATAGTTTCTAAATACTGTTTTCAGGCTGCTCACCAAGTCAGCCATATTATATCTTGCTCGGCGGCGAACACTTGTGCGCGTTTCTGCATGATCGGCGAATGCTAGGTCGAGATATTGATGCAGAAATGGGTGGCACACATTCACCTAGCACACTTTCTGAACATGACGACGATAGTATGGGCAGAGCGACACAATGTGTGAAGAGATTCGCCCCGAAGGCCCAGCGTCGGATAAAGTCAACGGATAATGGGCACATAACTGCATGCAAGATAAGCGATGCAAGCCCGAACGATTGTGTCGTCAGCTGGTCTGGCGATTGGATTTACAGCTTTGACATGCTAAGAACACCTGATGCACGGGAAGCTCGAGAAGAGAGAGCCGAGGAGGAGCAGCGGCGAAGCAACAAGCTGAAGCAGGCGCGGGAGCGCAAGCGCAAAAGAGAAAGAAAAGCTCCATCACCAGGTCTGGAGGAAGGCGCTGAAAGAGGATCATCACGTACAAGGACTGGGGAGGAGGACGGCGATCTCGCCCTCAGAGTACGATACCGAAATGGTCAAAGCGAGAACATTCCTGTACGACAGGGACCACAAGCAGAGCAGAGATCAAGACGAAGCCGGTCGCGTGGTATAGAACAGCCGACAACAGCAATAACAGTGGCAAACCCAAGATCATTTACAATGGCGACTCAGTCAGTGTCTATAAGGCAACACATCTTTGATCTTGAACATCCACTAGAAGGTACAGATCGAGATCCCACCTGGCATGCCAACAGATTCTCTGCTGCTCTGCAATCGGCCGACGCAGTGCTCGAAGAGATGTACG
>Ga0160427_10000862_pt1 | contig 18395 bp, 18 predicted proteins | sample SolpanmetagenomL_FD_108194 | JGI IMG/M metagenome (GOLD analysis project Ga0160427, IMG submission 108194) | Solar panel surface microbial communities from Lawrence Berkeley National Laboratory, California, USA - L | ecosystem: Engineered > Built environment > Solar panel > Unclassified ...
GGGGCTTCCGGCCAGGCCTTCGCTGCCGACGCGCTGACGGAGGACGTGAAGGCCGAGCAGGAGAAGCTGCTCTGGGCCGACACGCTGATCCTGCAGTTCCCACTATGGTGGTACTCGATGCCGGCCATCCTCAAGGGGTGGGTGGACCGGGTGTACGCCTTCGGGTTCGCCTACGGAGTGGGCGAACGGAGCGAAACGCATTGGGGCGACCGCTTCGGTGAAGGTACGCTGGCCGGCAAGCGCGCAATGCTGATCGTGACCGTCGGCGGCTGGGCGACGCACTATGCCCCCCGCGGCGTGAACGGCCCGATCGAGGGCATTCTGTTCCCGATCAACCACGGCATCCTCTATTACCCTGGCTATGCCGTCCTGCCACCCTTCGTGGCCTACCGTGTGGACCGGATGGACGAAGCCGGCTTTCAGGTGGTGGCGGGGCAGTTGGAGGAAAGAATGCGAACCATCGAGACCGCCGCGCCCATTCCCTATCGGATGCAGAACGGCGGTGACTACCAAGTTCCCAGCCTTGAGCTGCGGCCCGAGTTGGGCGACCCTGGCGTATCCGGCTTCGCCTTACACGTGGCTCGGGGGCGAGTGGGCTAACCCGGGGGCGTCACATAGAACGGGCACGGATATACGCTTACGGTTCCCCCGGCGAGTAAGGCTGGCTCCGGTTTCCTGGAAGGAATGGCGATCGAGAAGGCCGGCATGTTCTCGAATTGGATCGTATTTTGGGAAAGCTCGGTCAGTCGGGAATGGCGAGGTATGGTGGACAGCGGACGATCCGCTTCGGGGTAGCCCACAGAAAAAACCGGACACAGGAATGACGATTTCGACATGCCGTCGGAGTCGCGAAAGCCAGTAGAAGGCATGCGGATGGCGAGAGAGTTCTGCGACAGATTGCTGCTCAAGCTTTCTGCCAAGCAGGACTGCATAGAATGTCACCAATTCAGCGATAAGGTCTTGGGATCGGACCGCAAGCCAAAGCAAGCGGAACGTTCCATTATGATGAGCTAAGCTCATCGCGCCGATGAGGTCGAGCTACGTTGGTTATGTGTGGCTTGCTTAGTAAATTGATGTGAACAGACTCCCGAAGGATCGCCCGTGCTCTCTGCTCGCCCAAGCCAAAATTCCGTCCTCAAGCCACGTTGGGTGCGCTTGATTGCTGGGGCTGTTCTCGTCAGCCTCGAGCTTTTCGTCACGCCGGTGCAAGCGCAACCAACTGTTACGCGACCAGCCTACTACGTGGCAGAATTCGAATTACGCGATCCAGAAGGCATCAAGCCCTACAGTGCGGGCGTTGGGGCGACGTTCGCGCCGTTCGGCGGACATTTCATTGTTCGCGGGGGGCAGCTGGTCGGTCTGGAGGGACCTGCCCCGGGGTCACGAACGGTCATCATTGAATTTCCCAGCATGGAGCAGGCACAAGCCTGGTACAACTCCGAAGGGTATCGGAACCTCCGGCCATTCCGGCAACGATCAGGTCTCTCACGCACCTACATCATCGAAGGTCTCGGTGGCTGAAATGACCCGCAAAGGCGTTCCGGCGATCGCCGCACTCATCGTCGCGCTGGTCTTCAACGGACCTACTCACGCACAGGAGAAGTCCGTGCCACACGTTCGCATCGCAGAACTCGACATCGATCCAGCGCAGATCGAGGCCTACAAAACTGCGCTCACCGAAGAGGTGGAAACATCCATTCGGGTCGAGCCCGGCGTACTAGCCCTATACTCCGTCTATGAAAAAGACAATCCAACGCACGTAAGGTTGCTCGAGATCTATGCTGACGTGGATGCCTACAACACGCATATCGCCTCGTCTCATTTTCAGAAAAATAAGACCGGTACTCTCTCGATGGTCCGGTCGCTCAGGCTGATAGAGACCGTGCCCATCCTGCTTGGCGCAAAACCCCGCTAGTCAGCAATCCTCTCGATCCGGACGGCATTCCAGGTGGTTTTCGGCCCATAGGACTGCCCGGAAATCTGCCGCTCGTGGGTCTTGAGCATGACGCCGGTTTCCATGTCGATCCAGTGGGGTGATCACGGAGTGGTAGGTATTGCCCTCGATGCCTTCCCGCTCGTGTGCAAGGCGCGGCGCGCGGTGCCGGATCCCACCGACCGGAACGAACTCTTCGCCTTCGTTCCGATAGCTGTCCATCCACTGCATGCCCGACCAAGATCGGGTGACGAAGCTTGTGCGCGTGCCTGATGCACCGAGCATGGCGGTGCGGATCGCGGGATAGGCCTGGCCTGCGCCAGGCCAATCGATCCGCCAAAGGCCGAGGTAGAACAGTCCCTCTGCATCGCTTGTCCGTTTTAGCCGGCACAGCTCAGGGAGGCCCGGTTCGGCGCCAAGGTGTTCAACGGTGTCGCCGGACGAGCGCACGACCCGTAGTGATTGCAGTGCGCAACCGGGAGGATGGGTCAGGGCGTCTGCCGCTTGTGCCTCGGCTGACACCAGCCATGTGACCAATACTGCAGACCACAGCGCCCATGATCGGAACCGTACGTTCATACCTCCTCAAGATTCTTGTAAAATGTTTCGCTTCATCAATCAGCCTGCGAAGGGGGTTGCCGCGATCACGATGACCGCAGTGACCAGGAACACGATCCGGAGGCTCGTCTGGCTCGCAAGCAGTCCGAGCACCGGTCCTGATAGACCCAAGGCAAGGTCAAGACAGGCAGTGTAGGCGCCCATCGCAACGCCATGGCTGTCCGGCGGGGCGCGGCGGACAGCTTCGACTCCCAACCCAGGAAACACCAGGGCGTAGCCGAAGCCGAGCAATGCGACCCCCAAGGCCACAGATACGGCGGACGCCGCGATCCCCATCAGGACCAACCCGCCTGCCTCGATAACCAAGCCAACCAGAGCCACCCTAGCGCCGCCAACCCGGTCCGGCAGATGCCCGAACAGCAAGCGGGCAAGGATGAGTGCGACTGCGTATGAGCTGAAGGCAAGCCATACTGGCGTCCATCCGTTCGCCACGAAAAGCAGAGATCCAAAGGTGAGGATGACCCCGAAGCCGATGCTGCTCAGGGCAGCACCGAGCCCGGGCATCCAGATCTTGCGGACAACGTACAAGATACCGGTCCCGCTCCTCCCGACTGCGGGAACCGACGGCAGAGCGGAGGCCAGCACCATCGTCGCCAGCGGCAGGATCGCTGTTGCTGCGGCCACGGCGCCGAACCCTCCCCGATCATAGAGAGAGACCCCGAGCGGAGCGCCGCCCGCAAAGGCGGCGAACATGGCGGTTCCCATCCAGGAGATCACCTTGCCTGCGCATTGTGGGCCGACCCGCGCCAACCCCCACACGGTCGCACCTGTGATGATGAAGCTTTCCGCCGCTCCCAACACGGCGCGTCCGGCAAGCAGCACCGCGAGCGCCACAACCGGCACAGACGCGAACGCCAGCGACAGCATGTAAAGCACTCCAGCCAGCGTGGCCCCCGCCAGGCCCAGCAGCACCGCCCGCTTTGGGCCGCGCTCGTCGCAAAGTCGGCCGGAAAAGAAGCGGGACACCAGCGACGCGGCGAACTGGCTGCCCGTCACCAGGCCGACCACGGTCGTGCCGAACCCAAGTTCCGCGTGGACATGCAGCGGCAAGATCGGAAGCGCCATGCCGATCACCAGGAAGGCGACCAGCACCATCGCCATGAGCGGCCCCAACGCGACGCCCGCGGCGATCTCGTGGTGGGACCCGGTCGGATGGGGCGCCTTCGTGAGGGGGATCGACCCGGTCAGGGGATCACTTCACGAACTGCTCGTCCGATACCTTCTCCAGCCACTCGACATTCTTGCCATCGAGCTTTTCCTGGATTGCCATGTGGCTCATCGCCGTGGTGGGCGAAGCTCCGTGCCAATGCTTCTCGCCGGGCTCGAACCACACGACGTCGCCGGGCCGGATCTCCTGGATCGGGCCGCTCTCGCGCTGGACCCAACCCATACCCGTCATCACGATCAGGGTCTGGCCGAGCGGGTGCGTATGCCATGCCGTACGGGCACCGGGCTCAAAAGTCACCAGGGCGCCGCTGACGCGGGCGGGCTCGGGAGGACTGAACAGCGGATCGACGCGGACGGTGCCAGTAAACCAATCGGCAGGCCCCTTGCCAGAGGGTTGAGAGCCGCTGCGGGTGACGTTCATGGTAGTGCCTCCTATGCGACCCGGGCCATATGGGCGAGGTGCTTGTCGAGCGTGACGGGATACTCACGCACCCGGACGCCGGTTGCGTTGTAGACGGCGTTAGCAACCGCGGGCGCCACGCCGGTCAGGCCGAGTTCGCCGACTCCCTTGGCCTTGAGCGGCGACATCGTCGCGTCAACCTCCTCGATGAAATAGGCCTCGAGTTGCGGGACGTCGGCATGCGTCGGCACCTCGTAGCCGGCGAGGTCGTGGTTGACGAAGAAGCCGAGCCGTTTGTCGACCACCATCTCCTCCATCAACGCGGCGCCGATGCCCATGACGACGCCGCCGATCACCTGGCTGCGCGCCGTCTTCGGGTTGAGGATCCGCCCGGCGGCGCAGACCGCCACCATGCGGCGCACCCGCACCTCGCCGGTGTAGGCATCCACGCCGACTTCGGCGAAATGCGCGCCGAACGTCTGTTGGGCGTAGCGCTTGGACAGGTCACCATATTCCATACTGTCTTCGGCGACGATCTCGCCGTCACGCGCGGCGGCCTCGATCGGGACGGCGCGGCCACCCGAGCGCACCTGCCCGTCCGCGAACGTCACGTCGGCATTGTTGAAGCCGAGGCGCTGCGCCACGACCTCGCGCAGTTTCATGCAGGCCGCGTAGACGCCCGCCGTCACCGAGGGGCCGCCTTGCTGGCCGCCGGAGCCCGGCGTCTCGGGGAAGCTCGAATCGCCCAGCCTGGCCACGACCTTATCAAGCGGGACGCCCATCATCTCGGCCGCCGTCTGCTGCACGATTGTGTAGCTGCCGGTGCCGATATCGGTCATGTCGGTCTCGATCGTCACCACGCCCTGCCGATCCAACCGGGCGCGGGCGCCCGCCTTGGAGATGGGCGCGCCGCGGATGGCGCCGGCCATGCCGAGCCCGATCAGCCAGTCGCCGTCGCGGGTGGCGCCGGGCTTCGGGTTACGCCGGGACCACCCGAATTTTTCGGCGCCGATGCGCAGGCAATCGGCGAAGCGTCGAGTGGAGAAGGGGATGCCCTTCTCCGGCTCGATCTGCGTGTCGTTGGCCAGGCGGAACGCGACCGGGTCCATGCCCAGTTTCTCGGCCATCTCGTCCATCGCGATCTCGAGCGCCATCAGTCCAGGCGCCTCGCCCGGTGCCCGCATCGCGTTACCCTCGGCCAGGTCCAGCGTGGTCAGATGCATCCGGGTCATCCGGTTCGGGGCGGCGTAGAGGGTGCGGGTGGAGGTGACGCACGGCTCGGTGCGCCCACCCTCGAGGTTGCCGTTCCAGCTCTCGTGCCCGATCGCGGTCAAGCGACCGTCAGGCCCGGCGGCGAGCATGACGCGCTGGATCGTCCTGGGGCGATGGATGGTGTTGTTGAACATGATGGGCCGCTGCAGCGCGACCTTCACCGGTCGCCCGGCCAGGCGGGCGCCCGCGGCGGCGAGGATCAGCTCCGTCTGCGCCGTGCCCTTGCCCCCGAAGCCGCCACCGATGAACGGCGAGATCAGCCGCACGTTCTCGCGTGGGATGCCAAGCACGGCGGCAACGTCGCGCGTGCCCCAGTTCATCTGCTGGATTGAGGTCCAGCACGTCAGCTTGTCCCCGTCCCAGCGGGCGATGGTCGCGTGCGGCTCCATCATCGCGTGCGCCTGGTCCGGAACGGTATAGGTTTCGTCAACCTTGATCGGAGCAGCGGCAAAGGCTGTCGCGAAGTCGCCGATCAGGCTTTCGGTCGGGCCACCGTACTCGGCTGGCTTGGCGATCGGCGCGCCCGGTTTCTGCGCCTCGAGGTCGAAGCGCCCCTCCGCCCGGTCATAGCGCACGCGGATCAGCGCGGTCGCCGCCCGGGCCTGCTCGAAGCTTTCGGCGACAACCAGGGCGACCGGCTGGTGATAATGGTCCACCTCCGGCGCCGCCAGCATGCGCTGCACGTAGAACTTGCCGGTGCCGAGCGGGCCGGCGTTGCGGTGGGTGAGCACCGCGATCACCCCCGGTGCGGCCTCGGCGGCCTTCGTATCGATCGCGGCGATGCGGCCCTTGGCAATCGCGGCCCCCAGGATGTAGCCATAGACCGCGTCGGGCACCGCCGCGTGCTGCTCGTAGGCGTAGGTGGCAGTGCCGGTTGTCTTGAGCTTGGCCTCGTAGCGGTCGATTGGCTGGCCGATGACGACCATGCGGTCGATGGGGTTTTGTCCTGCCGGAGTGTCGAATTTCATGCTGACCTCGCCTTGGCCATGGCAGCGGCGATCGTCCGCTCCGCCAATGGCAATTTGAACTCGTTGCCGCCGGTCGGCCGCGCACCCTCGAACAGCTTGCCGACGACGGCTTGCGAGCCCTGCGGCAATGCGGCGTCGGCCGCGGCCGTGCGCCAGGGTCGGGGTGCGACACCACCAAGTGCGACCCGGCCGGTGCCGTCCCGCTGGATGACGGCCGCGACCGAGACCAACGCGAAGGCGTACGAGGCGCGATCGCGCACCTTGCGATAGATCTGCGTCCCACCGATCGGCGGCGGCAACGTCACCGAAGTGATCAGCTCACCCGGCGCCAACGCCGTTTCGATTTGGGGCGTGTCGGCGGGCAAGCGGTGGAACTCGGCAATCGGGATCATGCGCGTGGCGCCGGCCGGATCAACGGTCTCGATGGTCGCGTCCAGCACCCGAAGGGCCACGGCCATGTCGCCGGGATAGGTTGCGATACAGGACTCGCTGGTGCCGATGACGGCGAGCTGCCGGCTGATGCCGCCGATTGCGGCGCATCCGGAACCCGGGCTGCGTTTGTTGCAGGCCTGGTTGGTGTCGTAGAAATACGGGCAGCGGGTGCGCTGCAGCAGGTTGCCGGCAGTGGTCGCCTTGTTGCGGAGCTGGCCGGAGGCGCCGGCCACGATCGCGCGGCTCAACACGCCGTAGTCGCGACGGACCCGGCTGTCGGACGCCAGCGCAGTGTTGGTCGCCATCGCGCCGATTCGCAGCCCTCCCCCAACGGTCGGCTCGATGCGGTCGAGCCCGAGATCCTGCACGTCGATCAGATGGGTCGGCGTTTCGATCTCGAGCTTCATCAGGTCGATCAGGTTGGTGCCGCCGGCCAGGAACTTGGCGCCAGGGGTGTGGGCGGCGGATGCGGCGGCGCCGGCCGGGTCGGTGGCGCGCTCGTAGATGAAGGATCTCATGCCGGCTCTCCCGCAACTTCGGCCATGGCGTCGGCGATGTTGGCATAGGCCCCGCAGCGGCAGAGATTGCCGCTCATGCGTTCGCGCAACTCCGCGCCGCTCGGCGTCGGAGCCGCCATCAGATCCGCCTGCACATGGCTCGGCACCCCGGCCTTGATCTCGGCCAGCACAGCCACCGCCGAACAGATCTGACCCGGCGTGCAGTAACCGCACTGGTAGCCGTCATGCTTGATGAACGCCGCCTGCATCGGATGCAGCGTGTCGGGCGTCCCGATCCCCTCGATCGTGGTGACCCGGTTGCCCTCATGCTGCAAGGCCAGGCTCAGGCAGGAGTTGATCCGCTGCCCCTCGACCATCACGGTGCAGGCGCCGCACTGACCGTGATCGCAGCCCTTCTTGGTTCCGGTCAGATGCAGGTGCTCGCGCAACGCGTCGAGCAGCGTCGTGCGAGGGTCGAGCGACAAGGCGACCTGGCGTCCGTTCACCTCGATACGCACGGGCATCAGCTTGACCCCGGCATTTGCGAGTGGAGCCGGAGCGGCGGCGGCGGCCTGAGGTATGGCGGCGGTCACTAAGACCGCACCGCTGGCGGCTACCAAGGCCGCGCCGCTGACGGCCAGCACATCGCGCCGCGAGAGGCTGCACGATGCGCCGGTCATGACACGTCCTTCAGCGCGCCGCGCACGGTCTGGACGGCGGTCATGGCCGCGGGCCAGCCGGCATAGAAGGCGGTGTGGGTGATGGCGGCGATGATCTCGTTTTTGGTAAGCCCGTTCTCGATCCCCCGCTTCAGGTGGAAGCCGAGCTCGTTGTGGCGATAGAGCGCGACCAGGTTGGTGATGGTGACGAGGCTGCGATCACGCGGCGATAGGCTTGGGTCGGCCCAGACGTCCCCGAACAGGACCTTGTCGGTGATCTCGGCGAGCTTCGGCGCAATGTCGCCGAACGACTTGCGGGCGTTGGTCGGTTCATCGGTCATCTTGATCTCCTGAAGGCAAATGAGTCAGTGAGCGGTGAAGCCACCATCGACGGGGAGGGCCACGCCGATGACGAAGCTGGCCGCCGGGCTGCAGAGCCAGAGCACGGCGGCGGCGACCTCCTCGGCCCGTCCAAGCCGGCCAATCGACTGCTGCTTCATGATCTCGGCCATCGCATTGCTCTGGCCCTCGAGCATGTCGGCCACCATCGGCGTATCGATCGTGCCCGGGCAGACCGCGTTGATGCGGATGCCGCGTGGTGCGTATTCGACGCCGGCGCTTTTGGTCATGCCGATCACGGCGTGCTTGGTGCCGTGATAGGCGGCGCGTTGCGGCAAGCCGACCAAGCCACCGAGCGACGAGCAGTTCACGATGGCGCCCGAGCCTTGCGGCCGCATCACACGCAGCTCGTGCTTCATGCACGCCCAGATCCCGCGCTGGTTGACCGCCATCACGTGTTCGAACTGCTCGAGCGGTTCGTCGGCGGCGTCGCTCGGCGGCACCTGAATGCCGGCATTGTTGAAGGCCATGTCCAATCGGCCGAACTCGGCGACGGCGCGGTCGATCGCGGCGGCAACCTGGCGCTCATCGCTGACATCGCATCCGATGCCGATCGCCTTGCCGCCCGCTTCCCTGATGCGCGCTGCCTCCGTCGCGGCCAGCTCTCCGTCGAGGTCGGTCAGCACGACGAACGCATGGCTCTTGGCGAACATGCGCGAGGCCGCCAAGCCCATACCCCGGCCCGCTCCGGTGACGAACGCCACCTGGCCGGTGAACTCATATGTCGGATTCATCGCAATCTCCTTGTCCAGGAGATCGGCTGGTTCAGGGTCGTTTAATACCCGTCCGTTGCTTGATGGAACGATGAGCCATGCTCAACGCTCCATCAGAGCCCGAGGGGGCGCAGCTCGCGGATCAAGTCGGCGAGTAGCCGGATTCCGGGCGGCAACTGACGGCGGCTCGAATAATAGAGGTGGTAACCAGGACCGGTCGTCGCCCAATCCGTCAACACCAATCGTAGGTCGCCGCGCTCGACATAAGGTTTGATGGCGCCCTCCGGTCCATACAGAAGCCCTGCGCCCGCGCAAGCCATCGTCAGCGTGGCGCGCGTGTCATCGGCCGTAATCCGACTTGTGACCCGGACGGCGAACTCTCCCTCGGGTCCCAGGAACTCCCAATCATAGATCCGATCATTGCCAAGCCGCACGCCCAGGCACCGGTGCGCCGCGAGATCGGTGGGGACGGCCGGGGTGCCGAACCGGTCGAGATAGCTGGGCGCGCCGGCCACGACCCAGCGCGTATCGGCAGAAAGCCGCTGGGCGACCATGTCCTCCGGAACCGTTCCGCCATAACGGATGCCCGCATCGAAACCCTCGCCGACGACGTCAAGCATGCGATTGCTGACGACGACGTCGACCTCGATCTCGGGATACCGATCCGCGAACACCCCCATGACCGGGCCGACGAGCAGCGGTGCCGCATCGGCCACGACGTTGAGCCGGACCCGCCCGCGAGGCGAATCGCGGAACCGGTTCAGATCTTCGACCGCTCGATCGATGCTCTCGAAAGGTTTGCCGATGGCATCGCACAATTCCTGGCCAGCGGCGGTCAGGGTGACGCTGCGATTGGTACGGTTGATCAATCGCACGCCAAGCCGCGTCTCGAGGCCCTTGAGAGCATGGCTCAGTCCAGAAGCGCTGATGCCGAGTTCGAGGCCAGCCTTGCGGAAACTCCGATGGCGGGCGATCGTCACGACGTAAGTCAGCTCGACCAACATCGATCTTCCGCCCGCGGCTTTGCCAGCCCGCGCTATCATGCCGTTCGCCTACTCAAAAAAGCTCCTCGTTTTTAAAACGATGAGCGTTACTCAGGGTAGCTCAAAGCTATGCTGCTCTGTTTGTCGCGATGCGAATAGGCAGTCTTCTAGGCCAGAATAGGTCGAATTAAACTCAATGCGCCAGCCTGCGATCCTGTTGTTCGTTAGAACGAGTAGCTATCCTGAATGGTGTTGCAGAATAGGACTTTCGTGTTCAGCTAATTAGCCAAAGTCCGAGTTGAGGTCGATAGCTGCCGCTCCCGCTTTCCCACAAACGAACGTAGAACGGGAAAGCTGGCCCTCATCGCAGGGGCAGGACAGCGGCAGGGGTGCCGCTTTCCCGAAATCTGTTCCCAAATCGCCTTTCCCGAAACGGCCCGATCGAGATGGAAAAACGGGAAAGGATTCAGGTCTGGGCACGGCCCTCGTCTCCCGCAGAACTATGACCGCTTTCCACCTCACCTGGCCGTAGCCTCGGCCGGGGTAGCTATCTCCGGACCCGACCCCAAGCAAACCTACCGCAAGCTGGTTCTGAGCCTCTATCTAACGCGTAGGCTACGTTCCATTGTCGGTAAAAGCCCCAAGCACTTCCTGAAGTATCCGCACCCCTCGCTCAATGTCCAGCTCATCAAGGCCGGCATATCCCATCACCAATCCCGCCACCTCCCGCCGGTCCATCGCCGGACCAGAAGCATAGGACGGGGTGACGGGATGGATGCCAAGGCCGGCCTCCCGCGCCCGCGCGATCAGGGCGGCCTCTTGCTCCCTGGCCACGCTGTTTAACCAGACGACAACGTGCAGCCCAGCATCGGCACCGACGACCGTCACTGCGCCGTCGAGGGTGGCCATTAGCGCAGCCAGTAGGGCGGTGCGGCGCTCGCCGTTGCGTCGGCGGGCGCGCCGAATATGTCGCTCGTAGGCACCACTCCCGATCAGTCCAGCCAGTGCCTCCTGCTGCAAGTCAGGGGCATGACGGTCGGTCAGCCTCTTTGCCCGGGCGAAGGCGTCAGACAGTCCCGCCGGGACGACGAGGTAGCCGAGCCTCAAGGCGGGCGAGAGCGTCTTGGAAACGGTGCCGAGATAGATGACCCGGCTGTCCTCATCCAGCGATTGCAGGGATGGGATGGGGTTGATGTCGTAGCGGTACTCGCCGTCGTAATCGTCCTCGATCACGGTGGCTCCGTTGCGTTGCGCCCACGCCAGCAGCTCCCGCCGCCGGCCGGCGGACAGGACGCTGCCGAGTGGGAACTGGTGGGAGGGGGTGACGAAGGCCAGCCGCGCCCCAGGCAGCTCCGCCGTCCTCAGGCCGTCTTGATCTACAGCTACAGGAACGACCTCCGCGCCGGTCGCTGCGAAGGCCTGCCGCGCGAGGTGGTAACCGGGGTCCTCCATCACGGCCCGGTCGCTGGGATCGAGCAGAAGCCGTGCGCAGAGGTCCAGGTCCTGCTGCGAGCCGTTGACCACGATGATCTGCTCCGCCTCGCAGCGCAGGCCGCGGGCGCGCCAGAGATAGCCCTGCAAGGCCGCGCGCAGCTCCGGCAATCCCCTGGGATCACCATACTGAAGGCGCGCGGGGTGCCGGAGGAGAGCGGCGCCGATTGCCTTCTTCCAGGCGGAAACGGGAAAGTCGCCTGTGGCAAGATCACCGTAGCGGAAGTCCACGAAGCTTGGACCGGCATCAACAAGGGGAACTGGTGTCGCGAAGCTGACCAGTCGTTGCCCAAAGGCCGAGACACGCTCGGGCAGCTCCGGGGATCTCCGCTGTTCCAGTGCAACCCGGGATGGGCCGAGCCCCTGCACGACGCGGGCTCGGGCGCCCTGGCGGACCTCCAGATATCCTTCGGCGATGAGCTGCTCGTAGGCAAGAGTGACGGTGGTGCGTGAGACGCCCCATTCCGCCGCGAGCGAGCGGGTGGAGGGCAGTTTCGCTCCAGGACCAAGGAGGCCGGAGGTGATCTGGCCTTTGATGGCCTCGCCGATCCTACGGGTAATCCGATCCTGAGGCGGTGTTGACAGCGGAAGCATGCCAACTGGTTTAGCCAATTAGAGGAAAACTGGACATTCCTAATGAGCCAGCTTCACGCTCATACAGGGGCTGAGCCAGGAGCCGCGCCCATGTATGTTCCACCCGCCTTCCGTGAGAACGACTTATCAGCCCTGCACGCCGTCATCCGCGAGGCGCGCCTGGCTAACCTCGTGACCGCCACTGCCGAGGGTCTGCTCGCCACCCCGCTACCCTTGTTCCTCATGCCTGACGAAGGCCCACATGGCACGCTCTACGGCCATCTGGCGCGGGCCAATCCGCAGTGGAAACAGGCCACGATTGGGGCGGCCCTGGGGATCTTCGGAGGGCCAGACGCCTACGTCACGCCGTCCTGGTACGCGACCAAGCGCGAGCACGGGAAGGTCGTGCCGACTTGGAATTACGTCGCCGTCCACGCCTACGGCCCCGTGGAGTTCTTTGAAGACGCGGATCGGCTGCTGGACGTCGTGACACGCCTGACGGAGCTGCACGAAGGCTCGCGACCTGCGCCCTGGGCCGTGTCTGATGCACCGGAAGATTTCATCCGCGCACAGCTCCGCGGCATCGTCGGTCTGCGGCTGCCGATCGAGCGGATCGAGGGCAAGCGCAAGATGAGCCAGAACCGCAGCGCGGAGGACCGGGCCGGCGTTGCCGCCGGGCTTGCCACGAGCGAACGCCCGTCCGACCGCGTCGCCGCAGTCCTGATTCCGACTTGAATCAACTCAGACCTCAAGAGCCCCTTCATGCCTGACCTCACTCAGCTCGTCCTCTACTTCGCCGCAGCGGTGCTGCTGGCCATCACGCCAGGTCCCGGTATCTTCTACGTTGCCGCCCGGACGCTCGCCGGCGGGCGAGCCGAAGGCATAGCCTCCAGCGTCGGCACAGGGCTTGGCGGCATGGTCCACGTGCTCGCGGGGAGCCTAGGCGTCACTGCCGTCGTTCTGGCGAGTGCGGAACTGTTCACCGCGTTGAAGCTGGTTGGCGCCGTCTACCTGGTCTGGATCGGGCTTCGCACCATCCAGGCGGCTCGCCGGGACGGCTCCACGGCTCTGGCGGGTGGGGCCACGGCGCCGTCGATCGGACCGCGCCGTGCCTTCCGCGAAGGTGTGCTGGTCGAGGCTCTGAACCCTAAAACAGCGGCTTTCTTCCTCGCCTTCGTGCCGCAGTTCGTGGACCCGGCTGCGGGCTCCGTGGCCTTGCAATTCATGGTGCTCGGCTTCGTGTCGGTCGCGCTCAACACCGCTGCCGACGTGGTGGTCGCCTTTGCGGCGGGCGGCATCCGGAACGGCGCGGCAGCGCGTTCCGTGTTGATCCGGCGCCTTCGAGAAGGTTCGGGAGCCGCGATGATCGCCTTGGGAGTCGGCTTGGCATTGGCAAAACGCCCCGCGAGCTGATCACGCATCGACGGAAGGATCACCAATGTCCGCTCACCACAACAAGCGGGCCGGTCCCATTGGGGTAAGCCTTAATGGGACTGTAGCTGCTTGGGGTGTAAACCGGACTTAGCTCCACCTGTTCGCTTCCGGTCGTTTGATGGGGAAAGCTGACAGGGACCGGCATGGAAGGTTAGGGGTGGCGATACTGCGTGTCGCTCACCTTCTCCATCCACGTCACCACCTTGCCGTCGAGCTGTTCCTGAATGGCAATGTGGGTCATGGCTGCAGTAGGGATCGCTCCGTGCCAGTGCTTCTCACCCGGCTCAAACCACACGACATCACCTGGCCTGATTTCTTCGACCAGCCCACCCTCTCGCTGAACTAGGCCACAACCGAACATGACGATCAGTGTCTGACCTAGCGGATGGGTATGCCAGGCTGTGCGAGCACCCGGTTCAAACGTGACGCTCGCTCCCGCTGTTCGAGCCGGATCAGATGCGGAGAAAAGCGGGTCGATCCGCACGGTGCCGGTGAACCAGTCGGCGGGACCCTCGGCTGATGGCTGCGATCCGCTGTGCTTGATCTGCATTCTACTTGGCCTTCCTTATCGCGATCAGAGTGACCATCCACCATCGACCGAGATCGACGCGCCGGTGACAAACGCTCCTAAGTCAGCGCTCATCCACAGCACGGCGTCCGCGATCTCCTCCGGCTTGCCCAGCCGCCCGACCGGCTCAAGGTCAATCGCCTTCTGGATGTCGCCTCCGGTGAAGCGGTCCATCATCGGGGTCTCGATATTGCCAGGGAGGACGGCGTTCACCCGGATGTTCGACTTGGCATAGTCGAGCGCGGCTGACTTGGTCAGGCCGATGATAGCGTGCTTGGAAGCGGCGTAGGCTGCCCCGCCGGCAACCCCTCGCACACCGGCGCCCGACGACGTGTTGACCACCACACCGCTGCCCTGGCGAACCATCTGCGCCAGCTCGTGCTTCATGCAGACGAAGGTGCCGCGCAGGTTGATGTCGAGGATGCGGTCCCATTCGTCCAACTCGATCTCAGCGACAGGTGCTGCTTTGTTCTCGACGCCGGCGTTGTTGAAGGCGATGTCAAGCTGGCCAAACGTCTCGACCGTGCGCGCGACCGCCGCCTCGACCTGCTCGGGCTGCGCTACGTCGCAGGCAATGGTCAACACCTCGCCGCCCACCGCCCTCACCGCCTCCTCAGTGTCGCGCAACGCTTCCGCACTGCGGTCGAGGATGGCGACACGCGCGCCTTCGGCTGCGAACGCAACCGCGGTTGCGCGCCCGATGCCGCTGGCCGCGCCTGTAACGAAGGCAACTTTACCAGCGAAGCGATGAGAGTTGGACATGGGAATGCCTCGGTTTTGATGTGGAGAAGCGTGGCCTGAACTCCGATGTGGGAGGCGCCGGCCGGACGATTAGCCACTCGTTCCTCAACGATAGGATGAATTCAGCTCATCGTCGTCAGTGACGTCCACGCTACAGGCCGAGCGGCCGCATCTCACGCACGAGGTCGATCAACAGGCGCAGGCCGGTTGGGAGCTGCCGCCGTCCCGGATAATAGAGGTGGAAGCCTGGGCCCAACGGAGACCAGTCCTCCAGAACAAGGCGCAGGTCACCGCTGCGGATCGGCGGCACCACACACGGCTCCGGCAGGTAGGCCAGCCCTGCACCTCCTGTCGCGAGGGCGATCAATGATTGCGTGTTGTCGCACGTCAAAGACCCTGGCACGTCAAGCGCGAGAGCCTGCCCAGCCTTTTCGAACTCCCAGTGGTAGATGCGGTCGTCGCCCAAGCGGATACGCAGGCAGCGATGCGCAAGCAGCGCGTGGGGATGTGTCGGTGCGCCGAAGCGCTCGAGATAGGCAGGGGCACCCACGACGACCCAGCGGATATCGGCGGAGAGCCGCTGCGCGATCATGTCCTCGGGAACCGTATTGCCGTAGCGAGTCCCGGCGTCGGCGCCCGCATCTACCACGTCCAACAGGTGGTTTGAGACTCGTAAATCGACCTCGACCTCGGGGTAACGCTCGGCGAAGGTCGGCAGCACCGGCGCGAGCAGTAGCGTGCTCGCATGCTCCATGACGTTGATCCGGATGCGCCCAGCCGGCTTACTCCTGTGCCGGTTCAGCGCCTCGACGGCTGACCCGATTGCCTCGAACGGAGCATCGATGGCAGCGACGAGTTCCTCGCCGGCCGCAGTGAGCGTGACGCTCCTGTTGGTACGGTTGAGGAGGCGGACGCCGATCCGCGTTTCCAACCCTTTCAGAGCGTGGCTGAGAGCCGACGCGCTGACGCCCAGTTCGAGACCGGCGCGGCGAAAGCTGCGATGCTTGGCGATCGCGAGAAAATAGCTGAAGTCAGCTAAGTCGGTACGGGTGATCTGCACAGGCCAGTTGTGGCGATGCTGGACCGGCAGCGCAATCACGATGAGCAGTATTCATCGTTGTCTCCGGCGAGGTAAGCCAGCATCCGCGGCTGAGGCACACAACTAGGCGCGACATGCACAGGCGGCAGAGGTACAAGCCGCCATTGGTATCTGGCCGGATGTCCGCTTGGGGTCGAGTCCGGAGATAGCTACCCCGGCCGAGGCTACCGCCAGGTGAGGTGGAAAGCGGTCATAGCTCTGCGGGAGACGAGGGCCGTGCCTAGACCTAAATCCTTTCCCGTTTTTCCATCTCGATCGGACTGTTTCGGGAAAGGCGATTTGGGAACAGATTTCGGGAAAGCGGCACTCCTGCCGCTGTCCTGCCCCTGCGATGAGGGCCAGCTTTCCCGTTCTACGTTCCTTTGTGAGAAAGCCGGCTCGACCGCTATCGACCTCATCTCGGACGGTGATAGCCCGATCAGCACCCTTGAAAGCAAACGTTCGGAACGACGGCTGGCCGGCAGCTATGCGCGCATCTCGGACATCCCGCCGAGTTTTCTGGCGCACTGAGAGCAGACGTGGCTCGATAACCGTCGTTGTCCGACAAAGAGCTGTAAATCGCTCCATTATCAATGAAGGTGGCCATGAATGTAACGCAGGTGACGCCCCGCTTCCCTGTTCTTGCCAGCATCCTGCTCGGTCTGGGACTTGGTGGCTTCTTCGATGGGATCGTGCTTCACCAAATGCTTCAATGGCACCACATGCTCAGTAGCTGGTATCCCATCACCAACCTATCTAACCTAGAACTGAATACCCGGTGGGATGGCTATTTTCACAGTGCCACCTACGTCCTCGTTGTTCTCGGCCTTTTCCTGCTGTGGCAAAGCGCCAACACTCGACACCTTCTATGGTCCAACAAGCTGCTGTTCGGGGCGCTTCTACTGGGATGGGGGCTGTTCAACGTGGTTGAAGGCTTAGTGGACCATCAGGTACTCGGAGTTCATCATGTGAATGAACTCGTGCCGTTGGATCAGCGCGCATACTGGGACATCGGCTTCCTTGCGTGGGGAGCTACCATGGTGGCGAGTGGATGGGCGTTGCTACGGTTTGGGCAACGCAACACCCCGGTAACGGCATGAGCGAAGCAGTTTGCCGAAGGGTGCCTGGACTACGGGCAGTCCTTCCCTGGATCGCGCTAGGTGCCGGACTTGTTCTCGCGACCGAACCCGCCTGGCGTTTTCCGCTGCTTGGGTTCAGCCCAACCCTGGATGAGATGTTGCTGATCGGACGGTGCTTGTCGGTGGCTCCTTAAACTCGGGCAACCTGCTTCTTGGGCGATTCGTGTCCTGGGCGGCTGGTGGCAACGTTCTACTGCGGTACTCCTGATGCAGCTCAGCTGCTATCGGCGAAGCACGCTAGATCCGGCCTACTTGGTGTGCCCAGTCAGAACACTCGTGATGGCCGACGCCTCTGTTGGGCGTCCCAGCAGGTAGCCCTGCACGAGGCTGCACCCTGCCGCCTGCAGCGCTTGAAGCTGTTCCTCCTCCTCTACGCCTTCGGCAACCACGGTAAGGCCCAGCGCCTTCCCCATCCGGAGCACGGTCCCAACCACCGCCAGGCTGCGCGGCCGCCTGGTAAGCCCCCGCACAAAGGCCTGGTCGACCTTGATGGTGTCGATTTGGTAGCGCTCCAGATAGGCCAGCGACGAGTAACCGGTGCCGAAATCATCTAGAGCCACACGCACACCAAGGCGCCGCAGATTTCCAAGCACCAAGTCCACCCGCTCCGGGCCGTGTAGGAACACTGTTTCTGTGGTTCTGTTGCAAACCGCGGGGCGGGATAGAAGGGCGGGGTTGGGCTGACGGACAAGCGTGATGGCGAAGCGGCGGATCGGGTCGTTCAAAGGCCGGCACTTCACGTCCGAGGTGATCCTGTGGGCGCTGCGTTGGTATCTGGCGTTCCCGATCAGCTACCGCGACCTCGCCTCCATGCTGGCTGACTGCGGCATCGAGGTGGACCACACCACCCTGTTCCTCTGGGTGCAGGCCTATGCTCCCACCCTGGAACGGCGGATCAGGCGTCACCTGCGAACTTGCAGCGGGTCGTGGCGAGTGGACGAAACATACATAAAGGTCAATGGCGTGTGGACCTACCTGTATCGTGCCGTGGACAGCCTGGGTCACACCATCGACTTCCTGCTCTCGGCCCGGCGAAATGCGTCCGCAGCCCAGCGCTTCTTCCGCAAGGCTCTGCGCCAGCCACGCACGGTCAATCCGCGCACGATCACCGTGGACAAGAACCGGTCCTACCCGCGGGCAGTGCGCGACCTGAAGCGAGCGGGCCGGCTGTGGCCCTTTTCGCGTCTGCGGCAGCGCAAATACCTGAACAACATCGTGGAGCAGGACCACCGCCGGATCAAACGCCTGGTGCGCCCGGGGTTAAGCTTCGGAAGCCTGCGAACAGCCAAACAAACGCTGGCGGGCTACGAGGCGATGGCGATGATCAGGA
>Ga0160427_10000863_pt1 | contig 18391 bp, 15 predicted proteins | sample SolpanmetagenomL_FD_108194 | JGI IMG/M metagenome (GOLD analysis project Ga0160427, IMG submission 108194) | Solar panel surface microbial communities from Lawrence Berkeley National Laboratory, California, USA - L | ecosystem: Engineered > Built environment > Solar panel > Unclassified ...
AACAATGCCCCCTGCTGAGGGGATAGCCTGACGTGCGACGGCCGCGCCGGCGCACGATGGAATCGGGGTTCACCGCATGAAGCACAAGCCGCTCCGCGAGCAGGTCATCGTGATCACCGGCGCCTCGTCGGGCATCGGCCTCGCCACCGCCCGGATGGCGGCGAAGCGCGGCGCCCGGGTCGTCCTGGCGGCGCGCAGCGGCGACGCCCTGGCGCGGATCCGGGCCGAGATCGAGGGCGTCGGCGGCAAGGCGATCCACGTCGTGGCCGATGTCGGCAACCGCGCGGACGTGCAGGCCGTCGCCGACGCGGCCGAGGCGACCTTCGGCGGCTTCGACACCTGGGTGAACGTCGCCGGCGTCTCAATCTACGGGCGATTGCGCGAGATCAGCGACGCGGACCATGAGCGCCTGATCCAAACCAACTTCTGGGGGACGGTGTTCGGATCGCTGGTGGCGACCGAGCACCTGCGCCAGCATGGCGGCGCGCTCATCAACGTCGGGAGCATCGCCTCGGACCTCGCCTTCCCGTTCCAGGGCATGTACGCGGCCTCGAAGCACGCGGTGAAGGGCTTCACCGACGCCCTGCGCATGGAGCTGATGGTCGAGAAGGCGCCGGTGTCGGTGACGCTGATCAAGCCGGCCTCGATCGACACGCCCCTGCCTCAGCGGGCGCGCAACTACATGGACCGCGAGCCGAGCCTGCCGCCGCCGATCTATCCGCCCGACGAGGTCGCCAACGCCGTCCTGCACGCCGCCGTCCATCCGCAGCGCGATATCTTCGTCGGCGGCGCCGGCAAGGCCTTCACGGCCGGTAAGGAATTTGCTCCGGGCGCCTACGATTACCTCGCCCCGGCGATCGTCGCCCTGCAGAAGCGCGCGAGCGCTCCCCGCAACCCGGACGGCGCCCTGCACGCGCCGATCCCGGCCGGGGAGACCCGGGGCGATCCGCCCGTGCCGGTCATGCGCAGCAGCGCATACACGCGGGCGACCCTGCACCCGCTCACCGCGGCGGCCGGCCTCCTCGGTGTCGGCGCCGCAACGGCCTTCGCGGTGCTCGGGACTGCCTCCGTGCGGAGCCGGCGCCGGTAAGTGCCGGCCGCCGACGATCCCCGGTCCGTCCACGGACGAGAGGATGATCGGCCGGATCGAGACCGGCCGCCGCTCCCGGCACCGCGGCGGCGTTGATCCGAAGGTGTTCCGGAGCACCTCGTTCGCGAAAGCTTGAGCATACATCGGGGTCACAGCGCGAACACAGTCGCGAACCCGATGGAGGCTACAATGACCTGGACCAACCGCATCACCATCGCCACCACCCTGATCGGCGGCGCGATCGCGCTGATGGTGTACGCGCAGGCGCTGGGCCTGCCCGCGCACTTCGTCTGAGCGGATGCGGGCGGGCGGGGCGAAGCGCCGCCCGCCCTCTGGCCGTCAGGTCATGCGCACCAGCACGTCGTCCTTCCAGAGGATGCGGTGCAGGACCGCCATGGCGGCGTGACCCAGGATGACGGCCAGCAGGACGAAGGCGAGCCAGTAATGGAACAGGTCGCCCGGAACCATCATCCAGGCGATCTTGCTGTCCCGCCCGGGCATGACCGGGATGCCGTAGGGCGCGAACGGCTTGCCCGAGCCGTATTGGCGGAGCAACGCCAGAGACGGCACGACGATCATCAGGCCGTAGATCACGCCGTGCCCGACGGTCGCGGCGCGCCCCAGGCGGCCCGTATGAGGCGGGCGCCGCCGGAGGTTCGCGAATCCCCAGGCCCCGCGCAATAGGACCAGCACGAACAGCGTCGCGCCCAGGGTGAAGTGGCTGCCGCCCACGAAGCGCGTCACCGCGGTGTCGCCGATGGTGACGTAGAGCATCGCGCCGGTGAACTGCCACGCGAACAGCGCGGCCATCACCCAGTGGAAGCCGCGGCTGATGCGGCCGTAGCGCCGCGGCGTGTCGCGCCAGACCGCGGATCGGCGCCCCTCCCCGAGCGGCGGCGCGGGGAAGCGGGAGACGGCGGTCACGCCGCGTCTCCGCCCCAGAGATCGCCCACCCTGTCGCGCGTCGCGAGGATCTCGGCCGCCGCCGCCGTGAGGGCCCGGTCCGGTCCGGGCTGACGCAGATAGGTGGCGAGGTCGCGCGACAGCCGCTCCAGCGGGTGCGTCCGCAGGAAGCCCTGGAGGCCGACGGAGCGCTGCGCCAGCCGGAGCACGTCGAGGCCGGCCTTCTCCACCGCGAGCCGGCACAGGTTGACGAAGGCCACCATCCGCTCCGGGGCCAGCACTCCGTCGGCCGCCAGGGCGGCCGCCCGGACCACCCATTGCCGCGCTCCCTCGACGGCGATCGCCCCCTCGCCGAGGCGGGCGAGCTGATGCGGATCCGCGCCGCGCCCGAGCTGGACGAGGTGCGTCCGCCACGCGTCGAACACCGCCTCGATGCCGCCGAGCTGAACCGCCGTGAAGCGCCACGCGCCGGCCGAGAAATCCGGCTGGCGGAAGTAACCGTCGGGTCCGCCGAGCACGGCGTCGGCCGGAACCCGCAGGCCGTCGAAATCGAGGGTGCCGGTGGCCGAGGCGCGCATGCCCTGCGCCTGCCAGGGGGACAGGTCGGCACCGGCCCCGGGCGCGAGCGGAACGACCAGCATGAGGGTCCCCTCCCCGCCCGGCGCTCGCGTGGTGACCAGGGCACGGGTCACGAAGCCCGCCCCCGACGCGAAGGTCTTCACGCCGGTCAGGCGATACCCGGCCTCGTCTTCCGCGAGGAGGAGGCCTCCGCCGGGTGGCTCCGTGTTCCAGACGCCGAATAGGTGGCCGGCCCGGGCATCGGCGAACAGGCGCGCGCATTGATCGGGATCGCCGTGGCGGGCGACGAGTTGCAGGGCATTGACGTGGCCCTCGTAGACCCGTCCGAGCGCGAGGCTGCCGGAGCCGACCAGACGGAGAACGTCGATCAGGTTCCGGGCTCCCGGTTCCTCGCCCAGGCCGGCCCCGCCCCACCCCGCCGGAACGGGGGCCGCCAACAAGCCGAGGCGGACGAGGTCGGCGACATCGTCGCTCGGGAAGCCGTCGTCGCGATCCTCGGCCCGCGCGCGCTGCGCCGCCGACAGGGACACGGCGCGCGCCGCGCCCACCACGTCGTGCGTCAGGTCGGCAGGCGTCCGTTGGTCCATGATGCCCCCATCCAGGCCACAGCCGCCCCGGTCGCAACGACTGCGCGGCCGGTCGCCCACGCAAAGAGTGTAACATTAGGCTACTGGTAACGTCGGCGTGATCAGCCGTCGCAGTGGGGACGATGGGCTGGGACGGATCGGGCGAGGCCGCCTGTGCGCGCCGCGCGCCATATCGGTGTGTCCGGAAGGCACCGCCTCGCTGCGGCGCGCCTTCCAGTCCGTCTTCGCGCAGGGGATCGTGTGGCGTCAGCCGCGATCGCGCGGCCACCTCCCCTTGGGGCGTGCTGCCGCCGACGGGGTGATCATCGTTTACAGGCACATCCCGGACATAAAGCCTGACAGCATCACAACCGCCTGAGTAGTGTTTCCACAGATAAATTAATAGGAATACCAGTCTGATCATGGCGCCGGTCGCGATGTCCGGCCCGAGCAATGCAGGCAAGATGTCTTAGAACGAAGACGAATGGCTGATTCTTGCCGTCGAAATGGGGAAAATATCCTTTCCGGATCTGTCGGGTTATAAGCTAACCTTTGATGACGAGTTCGATACGCGCAGCATTTCCCAGACAGGTGCCGGCACCACCTATGCCGATATCCGCCCGGATTAGCGCTACGATGCCAATTCCGACATCGGTTTCGGCCGTTCATCGTTCGTCGATTCAGGCTCGGGTTACGATCCGTTCAGCGTGCAAGGCGGGGCGCTGACGATCACAGCCAAGCCTGATCCGACCACGTCCGGCTATCCGGGAAGCTGGGAATCCGGCCTCATCACCACGCAGGGCAACTTCTCGCAGAAGTACGGCCACTTCGAAGTCCGGGCCGATTTCTCGTCCCAGTCCGGCGCCTGGGACGCGTTCTGGCTGATGCCCGACAAGCAGATCGCCGATCCGAATAAGGCCGGGGGCTGGCAGGAACTCGATGTCGTCGAGCATTACGGAAACTACGACGCGGGTGTCTACAGCACGATCCACACCACCGACTCGCAGAACGGCGTGCCGTGGCAGGACAATCGTCAGGTCTTCAGCGCGAGCGCTAATCCGGCCGGCTATCACACCTACGGCGTGAACTGGCAGTCGGACCGGATCAGTTTCTACGTCGACGGCGAGCTGAAGGGGTCCCAGGCGACGCCGTCGGACATGCGAAGTCCGATGTACTTGATGACCAACCTGGCGACGCAGGACGGCGCCTCGGGCGGCTCCATCGCGTCGCACATCGATTACATCCGCGCTTACTCGAACGACCCGAATGCGACAGCCGTAACGCAGAGTGCCGTCTCCGCGCCGGATGGGCGCGATCCGGGCCTGTATGGCGCGAGAGCCGCCACCGCGACGGCCAGCGGCGGCACCGGCACAAGCTCGGGCACCACCACCGGTCAGACCGCCACCGCCGGGCAGACCACCACCACCGCGACGAACACCAGCGGCCCCGGCGACAACCCGGGCCGCTCCACTACCGGCCAGAGCGACGGCAACACCGTTTCCGGCGGTACGACCGCCAGCTCGGGCGATACCGCCACGAACACAGGCCCAAGCCCGACGTTAGCCGGGGCGGACACGGATCATCAGCTGACAACCGGCGCCGCGAACACCGCGAGCACGCCAAGTCAGACCGAGCCCGTCGTGGTCGCGCCGCAGGCTCCTTCTCTCTCCAGCGCCGGCTCGACCGGCACGGCAGCGAGTGGAAGCGAAACGCAGAGCGTACCGACTGCCACCGTGGCAGATCACACCGTACCTGTGTCGCCGCCCGGTACGGACACGGTCCCCACACCGGCGGCCACGACTTCGAGCACTCCCGTCGATACGGGAAGCGCGGCGAATCCCGTCGCCGCAACGTCCACCGGATACAACGGCTTGCCCAGTTCGACGGGCGGCAACGACGCCTTCCGGGCGTTCACGGCTTCACCCAAGGCGCGAGCGGCCGCGCTGTCAGCACAGAAGAAGATCGTCCAGTACGCCGAGAAACACCCGGAAAGCGCCGGGTTGGCCAACCGGATGCTGGAAACCCTGATGCACTTCTGGTGACCGGTCGACGCTTAGAAGCGCGGGAGGCCCCGGGGTCTCCCGCTCCGGTCCGTCCTCAGGGTCGTCAGGTTTAAGAGGCGACCGGCCGGAACATTTCCATCCCGCCGCTCGGTCAAAGTGCCGGTGCGGGCATGTGAATTCCGGGCTCGCTCGACCGCGTCTCCCCGATCCTGAACCTCGCCCCGGCCTGCCCGCCTCGGCGGATCACGATCCCCGGCATGTCGGGCTCACGGGGTGGCCGGAAGACTTGCCGACTCGGGCTACCGGTCCGTGCTGCCGGCCGCCAGCACGGCGTCGGGTCCCAGCATCGGCTCGACGGCATCGACGAGGCGGACGCAGAAGCGCGTCATCTCCTCGTTGCGGGCCCCCAGATCCGTCGCGCGGCGTTCCGCCAGCTCCGCGCGATGCTCGGCCTCCGCGAGGTCCCGGCAGGTCTGCCGCAACAGGTTGCGCGTCTCGGTAAGGTCGGCCCGCAGGTGCTCGATCTCGCCGAGCAGGCGCGTCCGCTCCGCCTTCACGGAGGCCAGCAGGTGCTGGGCGCGCTCGAAGATCCGCTCGCCCTCGTCCTCGACGAAGCGCTGCCTCTGGATCGCGGCCTCGATCATCTGCAGGGTCAGGGCCGGCTCCGGCAGACGCTGCGGAAGCCCGCGATCCCCCTCCGGGGCGCGCGGATCCGGGGAGCGCTCGGCAACCAGACTGGTCCGGCTCAGCGACTGCGCGTCCATGAGCGGCTGACGATCAGCGCATCAGTTCTCCGACGCCTGCTGCGCCTCGATGAGGTCCTGACCGCCGACTTCGATGGGGGCGAACCCTGCGCTGGGCTTGCGGCGGAAGCCGTTCAATACCGCATCGTGGATGCGGACGAGCCACGTCTCGGCCTCGTTGGCCCTCGCCTCGGCCGTCCGCGCCCGCTCCTCGGCCTTCTGCGCCCGACGCTCGGCGGCCGCGATCTTGACGTTGAGCTCCCGCATCTCCTCGTTGGCGGTCGTCGTGACCTGGTGCAGTTGCGCCTCCAGATCGGCGACGCGCTCCTCGTTGATGCTGATCGCCTCCGTCGCCTCGCGGATCAGATCGAGCGCCGAGGACCAGTCCCGGGACACGCCCGGCATCTTGTGAACCTCGGAGGCCTCGCGATGCAGCGTCTCGGACCGGGTATTGACCGCGGCCTCCTGCTGCAGGGGCATCGAACCGTCCGGCTTGATCCCGCGCATCAGCCACGTCGCGGTCATCGACGAGTTCGAGTCCTTGAACGCTTGGTCTGCCAATGCCGCCTCCACACGTAGCATGATGAGAATCTCCGATTTCGAAGCTAGCTGACGCGGTCGGAGGGAACGAAGGGCCGAACGTTACTCTTCGCGTCCGCGGCCGCCGCGGGTCGTCCGGCTGCGGGCTCGGCCTGCGCGGACGCGTCGCCGTCGTCGAAGCTGCGGAAGCGCCGCGTGTCCCGCTTGAGCGACTCGTACTGCTTCTGAAGGGCGATGCGGCTCTCGCGGGCGATGTCGAGCGCCCCCTGCGTCATCGCCCGCTCGGAGCGCTCGGACTGCAGATCCTCCACGAGCCTGCGGTTGGCCACCTCGAGTTCCTGGATCTCGGCCTCGTGGCGCCGCGCCAGCTGCTCCATGCGCTCGGACAGGAGGGCTGCGCGCGAGGTCGCCTGCTCCACCGCGACATCCTTCGCCGCCAGCGCCTTGGCCAGCATGTCGCACCGGTTGTCCAGGTCCGACCGGATCCGCTGCGCGTCGAGCAGGCGCTCGGTCTGGCGGGCGAGATCCGCCTGGACCGCCTCGACCCGGCGGTCGGCCGTCGCGCGCTCGATGACCGCCTCCTTGACGGTCCGCTCCGCCACGCGCAGCGCCTCGTCCTTCTCCCGAAGCTGGGCGCGGAGCTGAACCAGCAGCTGCTCGGTGGCTGACGCGCGGTTGGTCGCGGCTTCGAGCTTCATCGTGAGGCTCGCCCGCTCCGTCCGCAGCCCGCCGATCTCGGATTCGTGCTGCGCATCCGCCTTCTGGCGGGCCGCGACCTCGGCCGCGAGATCGGCCTCGATCGCGAGCAGCCGCTGCCGCTCGGTCTCGGCCTCCTCGCGCAAGGTTTCGTAGCGGGCCACCGTGTCGGCCAGCCGCGCCTCCTGCTCCTCGCACAGCAGCTGAAGGCGACGATTGTCCTGGTCGAGGATCGCGAAGCGCTCGCGCGTCTCGGCCAGGTCGCGCTCCGACCGGGACAGGGCCTGATCGGCGGCCTGCGCCTCGAGGCGCAGGGCCTTGTTCTCGCCGGACAGGGCCTTCGTCTGCTCCACCTCGGCGGCGAGCTGCCGTTCGTAGTTCTCGGTCGCGAGACTCTTGTCGCGTACGCTGACGCGCAGCTGCTCCAGTTCGATATCCCGTGTGTGGATACCGCTCTCCAGACGGGTGACCTCCGCGGTCATCGCCGCGCACTCGTTCGTCAGGGTCGCCGTCCTGACGGCGAGTTCGCCCACCTCCCGCCGCGCCGCGAGGGCGGATTGCTGCTCCTTGGCGAACAGCGCCTCGACCTCGGCCAGCCGCATCGTGGCGCGCGGAAGCTCCTCGGAGATGGCGATCAGGGGCGTGAGGACCGAGGAAAAGTCTTCCTGCAGCGACTTCAGTTCTTCGAGCCGGCCGCTCATCTCGCTGACGCGCATGCGGACCAATTCGTCGCGCTGCCCGATGGCATCGAGCGGATCACGCGACGGCGACTGAACTGCTGCTGTCTGCAACTCAGCCGCACCACTAGAACGCAATTCTTCACGCTGAGGGTATTGTACTGCCGCCTGCGACCGCTTGCTGTCCGTAAGGTCGACCGCCCGATCCGCCGAAAACAAACCATTCCGAAACGGCGACCATGCCATCAAACGTCTCCGAGCCGCCAGATTCCGTAAGCGTTAATTTTATGCTACTGCTATCTGACAGGGCTTTGTCAATCTCCAGATTCTGTCATCCCGCCGAGGATTGAGGATCCGGTCCCGGCCCGCGACCCCGGCCAGACGGACGTGGCACCCCGGTGCAATCCGGCAACAGGATCGGGTCGTCCTGCCGGCGGCCATCCCGGTCGCCGTGTCGACCGGCGTCGTCGACCCTATCGCGCGTGCGACGACCGTCAGGATCCCTGCGATCCGCGCATCGTGGCGGCTGTGCGTGAATGCCCCGGCCGGCCTCGACGACCCGTGACCCCGTCCGACGGAGGACTTGGAGGGAGCTGACAGTGCTGGTGGTCGCGAATGCGCTGCCGCCCACGAGATTATCGATAAAACATAGGGGATCAGCGGCACCGTCGACACGGCCGTGCTCACAGACCGCATTTTTATTGACAACTTCGGACCGGTCACGGACGATCAGCGCAACAATCACGAGGGAGGAAGGTGCGATGCGCAGTGCGGGCACCGGGATGGCGGCCGTGTTCGCCTGGAGCCTGCTCGCGGCCGGAACGGCCGCGGCGGCCGAGCCCGTCCAGATCACCATGTGGTCGAACTGGCCCGACGAACCGGCCAAGAAGGATTGGGTGGCCGCGCGCGTCCGGGACTTCGAGGCCGCCAACAAGCAATGCGCGGTCAAGCTGAGCTTCATCCCCAAAGCCGACATCTACACGCAGGCCAAATCCGCCGTCCGTACAGGGCAGGCACCCGACGTCTTCTATCTGGAGCCCGATCAACCCGAGTTCCTGACGGGCGGCTTCCTCGAACCGCTCGACGGTCATGTCGACTTGGCCAAGCTCGAGGATTGGGCGAAGCCGGCCTGGACCTACAAAGGCAAGGTCTACGGTCTGCCCGTCGAGGCGTACACGGTCGAGTTGTACTACAACAAGGACTTGGTGAAGAAAGTCGGGGTCGAGGTACCGCTCTCCTTCCAGCTCACGCAATCCGGCTTCGCGGACTTGGTCAGGAAGGGCGCCGCCGCCGGCATCACGCCGGTGTCCCAGGGCGTCGGCGACCGGCCGTTCCCCGGCGGCCTGCTTCTCTTCGAGTCGCTCCTGCGCAAGCTGGGCACCGAGGATTACGGGAAGCTCCTGAACGGGACCCTGTCGTTCAAGGACCCCCGCGTCGTCGAGGTGATGACTTGGCTCAAGGGTCTGGTCGATGCCGGCGCCTATCCGAAGAGCTTCGCGACGCTGAAACTGGGCGAGTCTCACTACTACTTCTACCAGAAGCCGGGTTCGCTGACCTTCCCGGATCCGAGCTGGTTCACGGGACGAGCCTTCGCCTCGCCGGAGAGCGGCGGCATGCCGACGAGCTTTCCCCTCGGCATCATGCAGTTCCCCGCCATGGACGAGGGCAAATGCCCGACCTGCAAGACGCTGGCGGTCGCCGGCAGCTTCGTGATGTACGCGCGCGGGAAGAACAAGGCGTGCGCCGGGGCGCTGCTCGAATCCATGGCCACGGTCGGGAACGGCGACAAATGGACGGAGCAGGTATCCCTGCAGACCGGCCTGAAGTCGGATCCCTCAAAGATCAACTCCAGCCATGCCGACTATTTCGCGGAACTGAACGCCCGCAACACGGGCGCCACTTACTTCTTCGGCACTCCGCTGATGTACTATCGCGGCAAGTGCGCCGAGACCTATACCCAAGTCATCAACAACGCCCTTCCGGCCGGGCTCATCGGCGTGGGTGAGGCCGCCGACAAGATGGACGCGGCCTGCCGCAAAGGGAGCTGACGCGGTGGCGGGCAGCACTGCGCTCGAGACCGAGGCGGCACCCTTGGAACGCGCACCGGCCATCGGGCGCGTGTCGGATCCGCGCCGGGCGAGTTGGCTTGTCCTGGTCGTCTTCCTCGCCCCCGCGCTCGTGATCTATCTCGGCCTGACGGCCTACCCGGCCTTCCGGACGATCTTCGACAGCCTGTTCACGATCGAGGGCTCGGAGCGCAGCTATGTCGGGCTCGCCAACTACCGCGACCTGCTCGGCGACGAGACGTTCTGGATTGCGGTCCGCAATACGTTCGTGTGGGCCTTCGTCGCCCCGATCCTGGACGTCGCCACCGGCCTCCTCCTGGCGCTCGCGCTCTATGCGGGCATTCCCTTCTCGCGCTTCTTCAGGGTGGCGTGGTTCACGCCCGTCCTTCTCTCCTACGTGGTGGTCGCGATCCTCTGGATGTGGATCTACAACTACGATTGGGGCGTGGTGAACGAGGGCCTTCGGGCCGCCGGGCTCGACGCCTTGACCCGGTCCTGGCTCGGCGATCCGAACACGGCGCTGGCGGCCCTCATCGTGACGCATGCCTGGAAATGGGCCGGGTTCAACATGGTGGTCTGTCTGGCCGCCATCCACGCGCTGCCGTCGGAGGTTCTGGAGGCGGCGGAACTCGACAATTGCGGCTGGGGCGCGAAGCTCCGCTACGTGATCGTGCCGATGCTGCGGCCCACGCTGCTCAACCTCTACGTCCTCGCCTTCATCGGGAAGATGAAGGTGTTCGATCTCGTCTGGATCATGACCGGCGGCGGGCCGCTCTGGGCGACCGAGACGGTCTCGACCTACGTCTACAAGCGCGCCTTCAACTGGAACACCTTCGATCTCGGCTACCCGTCGGCCATCGCGACCGTCTGGTTCGGCGTGGTCTGCGCGGCCGTCATCGTTCTCAACCGGGTCTTCAAATCCCGCGATCGGTTGGAGTACTGACGTGAGCGCCGACGCGACCCTGCCCCCGGCCCGCGGGCGGGGCGGCTTCCTGGCGAGCCGGACCGCCCTCGCGGTCGTGATCGCCGCCTACACCGCCTACACGCTGGGGCCGTTCCTGTGGCTGGCCACCATGTCGGTGCGCACCACGGGCGAGATCTCGGCGGACCACTACGCGTGGCCCCGTCCGTTCCACTGGGAGCAGTTCCGGATCGCCTGGGTCGATTCCGACTTCGCCACCTATTTCTGGAACTCGACCATCGTCGTCGTCGCCGCGGTCGCCGCGGTGACGCTGGTCGGCGCGGCGGCCGCCCACGCCCTCGCCCGCTACCGTTTCCGCGGCAACCGCATCATCTACGGCATCCTGTTCTCGTCGATCATCTTCCCGCCGCAGATCACCCTGATCTCGCTCTATCAGATCCTGGTCGATTACGGGCTCTACAACAGCCTGCTCGGGCTGACGCTCGTCTACGTCTCGCTCCAGCTGCCGCTGACGGTGTACCTGCTGGAGGGGTTCTTCGCCCGGATCCCGCAGGATCTGTTCGATGCGGCCAAGATGGACGGTTACGGCGACATCGAGATCTTCCGCCGCATCGTCCTGCCGATCGGCATGCCGGCGATCGCCACCACCCTGATCCTGAACTTCATCCAGCTCTGGAACGAGTTCCTGTTCGCGGTGGTGCTCATCACCGACCCGGACAAGCGCACCCTGCCGATCGGCATCCGGGCCTTCATGGGCGACCACTTCCAAGACATCGGCATGATCGCGGCCGGGGTCATGATCTCGGTCGTTCCGGTGATCCTCGCCTACGTCTTCTTCTCCGAAAAGCTGATCCGCGGCATGACCGCGGGCGCCGTCAAGTAAGGGGGCCGAGATGGCGGTCGTTCAGCTGTCCAGGATCTGCAAGCGCTACGGCTCCGGCGGGCCGGTCGTGGTCGACAACGTTGACGTCACGGTCGGGGACGGCGAATTCATGGTGCTCCTCGGTCCGTCCGGATGCGGCAAGTCCACGACGCTGCGCATGATCGCGGGCCTGGAGACCATCTCGTCCGGCACGCTCTCGATCAACGGGCGGACGATGAACGACGTGCCCGCCAAGGACCGCGACATCGCGATGGTGTTCCAGTCCTACGCCCTCTACCCGCACATGACGGTCGCCGAGAACCTGGCCTTCGGCCTCAAGCGCCGCCGCACGCCGTCCGCCGAGGTCGAGCGGCGGGTCAGGGAGGCTGCCGCGATGCTGGGCCTGATCCCCTACCTCGACCGCAAACCGCAGGCCCTGTCGGGCGGGCAGCGCCAGCGCGTCGCCCTGGGGCGCGCCATGGTGCGCGAGCCGATGGTGTTCCTGTTCGACGAGCCGCTCTCGAACCTCGACGCGGCCCTGCGCGTCAACACGCGCAACGAGCTGATCAAGCAGCATCATCGGCTCGCCTCCACGATGATCTACGTGACCCACGACCAGGTCGAGGCGATGACCATGGGGACGCGGATCTGCGTGATGAACGGCGGGCGCGTTGCCCAAGTCGGGAAACCGCTCGACGTCTACTGGAACCCCGCCGACACCTTCGTCGCCCGTTTCCTCGGCGCGCCGCCGATGAACCTGTTCACCGTGCCGGTCTCCGGCGGTGATCGGGTCCGCACGGCCGCGATCGAGACCGCCCTCACGCGCTGGTCGCCCGCCGTGCTCGCCCCCCTTGCCGCCGGCGAGGTCGTGCTCGGCGTCCGGGCGGAGGACCTACACCTGTCCGTTGAGGCCGCCGGGGCCGCGGCGGCGGGCCGGATCCGCGGGCGGGTATTCGCCGTCGAACCCCTCGGCGCCGAGACGCTCCTCGCCGTCGAGACGGAGGGCGGAACCGAGTGCACGGCGCGCCTGCCGCGCGACACCCGCGCGAGGGTGGGCGAGGTCGTCGACCTGTTCTTCCGGCCCGATGCGGCCTTCCTGTTCGACCCCCGGTCCACCGCGGCGGTCCCCGCGCTCTCGCGACCGGGCGGTGACCCGGGTCGGGCTGGAGGGGTCCATTGAGCGCCGTCCGACGGATAGGCCTGATCGGGGCCGGATGGGTCACGCAGCATCATCTCAAGGGCTGGGCCGCCCTGCGGGGCCGTGCCGAGGTCGTGGCGATCGCGGACCCGTCCGCCGAGAAGCGCGAAGCGCGCGCCCGGGCGTTCCACGTCCCGCACACCTACGCCGACGCCCACGACATGCTGGCGGCGGGCGGACTCGACGCCGTCGATGTCGCCGCCCCCCGCGCGGTGCATGCGGAGCTTGTCCGCCTGGCGGCCGATCACGGGCTGCCGATCCTCTGCCAGAAGCCCCTGGCCCCGACCTTCGCCGAGGCGGAGGCTCTGGTGGCCGCGGTGCAGGGCCGGTCGCGCCTGATGGTGCACGAGAACTGGCGGTTCCGCACCTATTACCGCGAGATCGCGACGTGGCTTCGCTCCGGGATCATCGGGCGCCCCTTCGCGGCCCGGTTGGAGCTCGTCACGAGCGGCACCCTTCCGGACGACGCCGGGCACTTCCCCGCCCTGGAACGCCAGCCGTTCATGCGTGACGAGGCGCGGATGCTCGTCGCCGAAGTCCTCATCCATCACCTCGATACCCTGCGGATGCTGCTGGGTCCGCTGCAGGTCGCCGCCTGCACGACCAGCCGGACCTGCCCGGACCTCGCGGGGGAGGATACGGCGCTGATCCAACTTGCCGGCGCCGGCGAACTGCCGGTGCAAGTCTTCGCGACCCTGGCGGCACACGGAGCCCCGCCCGCGGCCCCCGATCGCCTCGAGATCCTGGGTCCTGACGGTGCGATCCGGCTCCAAGGCTCCGAATTGTCGATGACCGGGCGCGAGACCCGGCTCCGGACCTTCGACCTCGCCGCCGCCTACGAGGAATCCTACGCGGCCACGATCGCCCACTTCGTCGATCGCCTGGACGACGGCGCTCCGTTCGAGACGGCACCGGCCGACAATCTCGAGACGCTGCGGCTCGTTGAGGATTGCTACCGACTCGCCGGTCGGGCGGAAGCGCGGTGACCGCGGACCGGCAAGCGGGTCCCGTCCCGCCGCTCCGGCACGAGGGCATCGGCGGCGTCGTGGCGCTCCTGGAGGAGGACATCATGTTCGGGCGCCTCGCGCCCGGAGCGCGCCTGACCGAGGATGCCCTGATGGTGCGCTTCGGCGCCTCCCGTCACTTCATCCGCCAGACCCTCGTGGAGATGGAGCGCCGGGGCGTCGTGCAGCGGGAGCGGAACGTTGGGGCGACGGTGAGGTCCTATTCCGCCGAGGAGGTGCGGCAGATCTACGAAGTCCGCGAGATGCTCACGCGGCAGGCGATGCTGATGATCGCGCTGCCGGCCGAGCCCGGTCTGATCGCCAGCCTCGACGCGCTGCAGGACGCCTACCGCGACACGGTGGAGAAGCGGGACCTGCGCGGCATCCACGAGGCGAACGACGCCTTCCACATCGCCCTGTTCGATGCGTGCGGGAACCCATACCTCGTGCGCACGCTCACCGACTACATGGGCCTCACGCTGCCCATGCGCGCCAAGAACCTGGCGGATGCCGACGGCCTCCGGCTCTCGGTCGATCAGCATGGGACCATGATCGAGCTCTTGCGCGGGCGCGATCGCTGGGCGCTCGCGCAGCTCGCCGTCGATCACATGCAGGCGAGCAAGGCCGATTACCTCGCGCGCATCGCCAACCCCGAGAGCAGGCGCGCGGGGTCGTCCCTGTCGTCGGCGGGCAGGACCGCCTCGGCCGTGCTCGCACGGGGCAAGCCAACGCGCGAGCCATTGCGGGTGGCCGACCCCGCGATGTCGGCGCCGGAGACGTCCTCCGGCTTCGACTGATCAGGATCCGCACGGGTTGGTCGCCGCCAGTTCGCAGACGGGTCGAGCGCCATGGGATCAGCGACGCGCGGAGACGGGCGTAGCGGTGTGCCCCCCGGATCGGCCGGCCCGGCACGTCGGTATCTTGGGCATGCTTGACCCGACCCGCGTGATCCGACCTCGCGCCAAGCGTCGGCGGCCCGGTATCAACGCGGGGCGCGACGCACGGCCGCCATCGCCTGCGATGAGGATACCCGATGGACATCATCAGCGAGGCGACCGACACGCCCGGGCAAGCCTCCTTCACCCCGCCCATGCCGCCGCTGGCGCCGGACCGCGTGGGCGCTCTCGGCGTCCTGCACGGCCTGCGCCGTAACGCCTACTCCGCCTTTCCGCACCGGTGCCGCGAGCAGGCGGTCCTCGTGCTGCCGATGTTCGGCCGCGATGTCGTCGTCGCCTCCGGTCCGCAGGCGATCCGCGACGTGCTGGCCACGCGTCCGGAGCTCTATCGGCGAATCGCGGCCGGCGACCGCATCTTCGGGGCTCTCATCGGACGCGGCGTCGCCGCCAGCGAGGGGCAGGCTTGGCGTCGGCAGCGCCGGACCCTGGCGCCGGCCTTCACACCCCGCACCGTAACCCTGCTCGCCCACCACATGGCCGCCTGTGCCGAGGCCACGCTCGCCCCGCTGGAGGCATCCCGCGGGGCACCGGTGGATCTGCTCGGCGTCATGCAGGACCTCAGCCTCGGGGTCGCCTGCACGAGCATGTTCTCCCTGGTGTCCGGCACCTTCGGACCGCAGCTGCGCGGCCTGCTCCTGTCCTACGCCGGCGGCATCGGACGGCCCCGCGCCAGCGACTTCATCCTGCCGCACTGGGTGCCGACGTTCACCACCGTCCGCCGCTCACGCTTCCGCCGGCGCTGGCGGGCTCTCATCCTGGCGATCATCGCGCAGCGCCGGGCCTCTCACCCCCCGGGGGCGCCGCGCGACCTCTTCGCCCTCCTGGCCGAGGCCTACGGGAACCGGGACGAGGATCTCCTGGCCGACGAGGTGTCGACGATGATCTTCGCCGGGCACGAGACGACGGGCCTGACCCTGTTCTGGGCCTGCTACCTGCTGGCCAACGCGCCCGCGTGGCGCCGCGCCATCCGGCGGGAGGCGCGGCGGGCAGACCTGTCCCCAAGCGGGGCCGCGTCGGCTGTCGGCTCCCTGCCGCGCACGCGCGCCGTGGTGGATGAGGCGCTGCGGCTCTACCCGCCGGCCTACATGACGGCGCGCCAGGCGGTGGCGGACCACGACCTGGGCGGTGTACCGGTCAGGCGCGGTGCCATCGTGCTGATGCCGTTCACCCTGCTGCACACCGATCCGCGCCTGTGGGCCTCCCCCGAGCGCTTCGACCCCGGACGATTCCTCGGCTCCGAGAAGCCTGATCGCCACGCATTCCTGCCGTTCGGCGCGGGGCCCCGCGTGTGCATCGGGGCGCAACTGGCCACTTCGGAGGCAGTGCTGGTCCTGGCGCGGTTGCTGCGGGACAACGACCTTGTCCTCGACGATGACGGCCCGGTAATGCCGGTCGGCTCCTTCGCCACGCGGCCGAACCGATCTCCCACCTTCCGCCTGCTTCCGACCGCGTGAGGTCTGGCGGCGCGGGAGACCTTGTGCGCAGCGTAGAGCCGGCGTTCCGGCCGATGACGGCCCGCGTGACGATGCCCGCGCGCACGCTCCCGATCGGACCATGCCGCGGGCGACCGTCACGGTGGCGGGCGGCGGATCCCGGCAGGGGCGAATGCCTCGTGACGCTCGCGAAGCTTGAACGCAGAACCCCCGCGCGGCGTATCCCGGCGCGATCACCGGGAGCGGACGGCGTTCGACCGCGCCTCGCCGGCCGCATGGGTGCGCCCTCTCCCAGCCCGAGGCCGGGCAGCGGAGAACCGAACGGGGGACCGGGCGGTATAGAGCGCCGATATGACCGGAACGACCGCCGAGCGCTGCGACAGCATCGGAGCGGGACGCGGCAAGCGGGGCGACGGCGCAAGCCGCGAGGGCGCCGCGCCGGTGAGCCTCGAGAAGCGCCGACGACGTCCGATCTGCGCCGCGCGTCCCGCGCGACTGCCAAGCCCCGAACGATCAGGCGCGCAGAGAGTCAGAGGTGAATCAGCGGCATGACCGAGGCGCCGACGTCCGCGTTCGAGGCGCCGCCGAGTGGTCCATGAAGCGCGAAGCGGTCGGGCACATCCGGCCCGGGCCAGCATGTTGGTTTCGGATCGAGCCCTGAGAATGCGCGGGCACGCTTGTCCCGCCCCTCTCCCGCCGAAGTCAGCGATCCCCGGCGCGACCGGAAGCGCCCCGGACGTCTGGCCGCCGAACCGGCATCGCCACTTCCGTTCGGTCACGCGGGCGACGACGCGAGGATCGGCGTCACCAGCGACGACCGATCCGCCCCGTCAATCAGTTTCAGAATATTCAGCCGATGATAAGCATATCTTGAGGTGCGAAAACTTACATTCCACGTCGACAGCCCCGTTTTAATTCTCGCCTCGTAGAATGCGCAGTATCGCATGAAGGCTGCCCATGCCGCTGTCCTATTCCGCACGCCTGCGGCGCGATCTGCGCGACTGGCAGGAGCGCGGCCTGATCCAGCCGGAGCAGGCTGAGCGCATCGCCGCCCACGCCCTCGCGGCCCGCGGCCTGCGGCCCCTTCAGACGGCCCTGGCGCTCTGCATCCTCCTGCTCGTGGCGCCGTCCGTCATCGCCTTCGTGGCGGCGAACTGGTCCGCGATGTCACCCCCCGCGCGGCTCGTCGTGCTCGTCCTCGCCGACACCGCGGCGGTGGCCGGCACCTATCTCGCGGCCCGCCGCCTCAGCCGCGATCGCAGCAGATCATCGCGCCGGGTCGTAGATGGACTGGCGACGCTATCCCTCGCGATCGCGACCGCCACCCTCGCACTGGTCGGCCAGACCTTCCACGTGGCCGCCGATCCCCGGGGCTTCGCCGTCACCGTCGCGATCCTCGGCGCGGCGACGGCGCTGATCACGCGCTCCGGCGGAGCGGCCATCGTCGCCTGCATCGCCCTCATCGCGGCCGATGCGGGCTTGAATGGTCTCGATCTCGGCTCGTTGCGGGGTGAGACCGGTTCCGGAGCAGGGCTCTGGTTCTGGACTTTGGGCCCAGCCCTGTTCGTCGCGAGTCTGACCGGCTGGCTTCCGGCCCGGGAGTTCACGCTGCTCCTGCTCCTGATCGTGCTGACCAATCACCTCGGGGGGGCGCCGGCGGGCTTGACGGTCCTCCTGCCGCCGGACCGGATCCTGACCGTCGCGGCGCTCGCCCTCGCCTTGGGGCACCTCCTGTCCCGCGTGCCGCCGCGAGGAGGATGGCCCCCTCGCCTCCACGACGGCGCCCAGGCCCTGTCGCGCGCCGCGGTCGGACTCAACCTGATCGGCATCGTCATGGTAGCCGTTCGGACGCTCGGCTTCGGCGGTGCGCGACCCGCCTTCACGGTGGCCCTGGCGTTTGCCGCGATCGCGCTCGCTGCCTTCATCCTGGCTCGCCGCCGGTCGCCGGCCCGGGCGACACTCCTCACGAGCGATCTCCTCGTCCTCGCGGCATCCGCCCTGGCGCTTCTGGTGTGGCTCATCGCCGGCGCAAGCCGGGAGCCCTCGACGTTCTGGACCGTGTGGGGCGGCATCGTTCCGGCGCTCACCCTCGTCGTGGCCGGTGAGCTGGAGGACAGGCGCGAGCTGTACGGCTGGGGCTTGGCGCTGACCGC
>Ga0160427_10000864_pt1 | contig 18374 bp, 17 predicted proteins | sample SolpanmetagenomL_FD_108194 | JGI IMG/M metagenome (GOLD analysis project Ga0160427, IMG submission 108194) | Solar panel surface microbial communities from Lawrence Berkeley National Laboratory, California, USA - L | ecosystem: Engineered > Built environment > Solar panel > Unclassified ...
GCCAGATGAGCCTAAGTCTCCAGAAGATGCAACACTGTGGATATACCTCGCAGTTGCACTGGTCCTTGTTCTGCTCGGAGGAGCTTTCGCTGGTCTTACAATTGCGTATGTTTGGCCGCCTTGGGAAAGAGTGTAGGATTATAAGCTGACACCTTTCTATAGATTAATGGGTCAAGACGAAATCTACCTACAAGTCATTGCAGAGTCTGGAGAAGGTTCTGAAAAGGTTTCTGCTAGCAAAGTGCTCAACCTTTTGAAGAAAGGGAAACATTGGGTTCTGGTCACCCTGCTTGTGGGAAATGTCATAACCAATGAGACTTTGCCTATTGTACTGGACAGATCTATAGGTGGTGGATATGCTGCTGCCATTAGCAGTACAGTGCTCGTCAGTGAGTAGCATGAAGTATGCAAGATGTGAAAGAGGCATACTGATCGTGACAGTCATCTTCGGCGAGATCGTTCCTCAATCGATATGCGTCCGTTTTGGCCTGCCCATAGGCGCGGCATGCGCACCCTTCGTCCTACTTCTCATGTGGATCTTTGCTCCTATTTCTTGGCCTGTAGCCAAACTACTGGATTACCTGCTTGGAGAAGACCATGGCACTACCTACAAGAAAGCCGGGCTGAAAACACTGGTCACTCTGCACAAGTCAAATGGTGAAATACAAGACGAAGGACTGAACGAGGACGAGGTGTCTATCATTAGTGGTGTGTTAGACCTCAAAGCCAAGCCTGTTGGCGCCATAATGACCCCTATCAACGACGTCTTCACTCTTTCTTCTAATGCTATACTGGACGAAGACATGATGGATCAGATCATGCGAGAAGGATACTCTCGTATTCCTATTCATCAACCGAACAATGACATGGACTTTGTAGGTATGCTTCTGGTAAAGATGCTAATTACATACGACCCAGAAGATCACAAATGCGTACATGAATTTTCGCTTGCAACCCTACCGGAAACTCGACCCGATACTAGCTGTTTGGACATTATCAACTTTTTCCAGGAAGGAAAGTCTCACATGGTTCTTGTGTCGGACACTCCTGGAGAGATAACTGGCGCCCTTGGTGTGGTGACACTAGAAGACGTCATCGAAGAACTCATTGGTGAGGAGATCATTGACGAGTCTGATGTTTACAAGGACGTTCACAAAGCCATTCGTCGTATGGCGCCAGCACCAACACATCGAGCACGTGGTGTATCGAGAACACCTTCAAGAAATACCCGCGTGGTCGAGCCTGAACCACAACAGGCTGAACCACATGACGTGGATGATGAAGCCAATGGCGAGACGCGCCCATTGCTTGGAAGACCTAACACCTCGGACAATGTGCACCAGAATGACCATCGCCAATCTACTGTCTCTCTGAACGACCCAAAACCATCTCGGACGAACAGTTTGATGCGCCGAAAGAGCAGCGGGTCGGGATCAGCGGGCATGCGATCTATCCAATTAGCAAGGAATCCAGAATTACGACAACAATTCAAGAACCTAGGACCATCCAATCTTGCCAGTCGACCAAAATCGACTCGTGTCAATACCATCAGAATCAAACCAGGACTCACATCGACTACCATTTACGAACATCATGCCGCATCTTTCAAGGACAGCACAATCGCCGAGCCTTCGGCCACCACTGCACAAAAAGGCATCGGTGCCGGAACTATTACCCCAGGATTGTCTGCTCATGATGGCGCACAAGCCTTGACAGTCGCACAGAATGGCTATGGTACTTTAGACAAAGGCGTGCCATACACAGGCGAAGCATCAGACGCTAACGTGGGAGGCACAGATGGCAGCAGCGAAGCAGCGGCGGGCCTAACAGCTCAAGTTCAAGCCGCCGCCGAGAACTCAGATTTGCCAGAAGGCTTCCCCGAAGCTCACGTCGCTGACGGAGATTTGCTTCCCGAGTTACCTGAGAAGCTCGTCTTCGGCCGTACACGCTCGAACGAATCAGAAGCCGACAGTACTGTAGGAAGCATGCACTCTGGTGGCTCATCGCCGAAACACGTACATCATAGCAGTAAACACCAGCGCAAACCTACCTCTACGGCTAGAAGTGGCAGCATCACCGAGAGCTTCGTGGACGCTAATGGAGTGAAGAAGCTTGTCCTCGAGACGGGTCCGAAGCCGACGGACGAACCATCGTCGACAGCGAGTGCTATTATCGCTGATGTGCACGACTCCAACGAAGATACTAGTGGTACTGTCACGCCTTCTGAGGATCAGCACAATGACAATGACAATGACGAGGCGAATGGAAGTGTTAGTGCGTATCATTCGTCGAAAGCGAAGCCGAAGAAGAAGAAGAAGAAGGCGAAGAAGAACTCTATCAGTTTTTGATCTGATAATAAGGTGATTAGGTGATATATAGGAATTAGTGAGGATCAAAGTGTAGCATAACTAAGGTATGCAAGAGGGCAATGTAAGAGATGGTTGTTCTTTTATTATGTACGTGTACAGCCTATGCAAAAGTTGTCTCTGTTCAAGTAGACAAGATTGAAAGCATAATATAATACGGGCATTTATTCAGATTTGGTCCACGCATTAATGTATGTTTCCTGTTCTACGCTTTCGCGTGTCGTGTTTTTCATTCCTATGATGGGCAATATAAAGGGCACTTTTATTAACGACGCGTCGTACGCTAGCCACCGAATAAAGACGGATTCAAGGAAGCCAGGAGGTGCAAAGACAGTGAAAGAGAGGAGTAGGGTACAGCATCACAAAACAAGATGAACTCACAAGCTAAGCTAAGCTTGATCATACAGCAGAAAAGAAGGAAAAGCATGTGTGGTAGGCAACTAGGCCACGCGAGACGAATCTATTCAGCATTAACATCTACCTCCTGAAATTCTTACCCGTGCTGAAAGAAGCTGTTTACAGACCGTACGGATAGTCAGAAACAGGCAAGCAGCCAATAAAAAGTCGGCACACACAAACGATGGGAATGTCGGATGTTGTCGCCCACCCACCATACTACTACGCAGTGGAAGAAATAGGGGATGGTGCGGACGGTGATGCATTTTATTTTCCATCATAGATATATGGTCGTATGTGTTTGGATGGATGTTTTCTTTGGAGCCCGAGAAGCTGAAACAGATCCGAAACCTGCGCCAAGATGTGTGGGTATGGCTCTTTCATTGCTTGGGTTACATACTGTAATCATTTTGCTTTGGATCATCGACTATTGTTCATTCAGTCAGCATTTCTTTTCTTTTCGTTCCTTTGCTTTCTCTGCTATACGCCACATCCCACTCTCAGCCATTTTGACATCAGTATACCCAGTAAGTGGATGATCATCACGACACAACCGCCCGCGTTCCACCATAACCACCGCACCTAAGCAGCAGTAGTGTTGGCCACAACCCTCGGATACGTCAAAAACATCTGATTTGGCGCAAAGAACTCATATCTCCCTGTATTCGTGTTCCTAGTGATGTTGTTGGGTGTGAAGGTAGCGTTTCTGGTGACACCATTCTGCATGCCCGTGATGGGTCGGGAGAGTCTGTTTGCGCCGTTGGCGACGGTGAAGTTGGCGAGGGAGAGTTCGTTGCCGTTGCGGGTGGCCACGGAGGGGATGCCTGGAAGAATGGGTGTGTTAGAAAGGGGAGGTGTAGGGGACGTGTGTGTGTCTATGTGTCCATGTGTGGTGTGGAGATGGGGAAAAGACTTACCGAAGTACTCTGCTTTGACTGTAGCTTGGGAAATGGCGAGCTGGTAGTAGCCGCGGTAGTATCCTGAAATTAAGGTTAGTAGTTGTTGACGTGTCTGTCGATTGGATCTTAGTGAGTTGACTTACCTTCCTGCCATTGGAGCTCGCGATTGTCGCGAACAAGAGTAGAAGACTGTCTATTAGCAGTGGCAATGGTACCACCAAAGCCGCCAGAAGTGACGGCAGTACCAGCGAATTCAACACCAATGGACCCAGCACCAGTAGCAGGGTCATATTCCTGCTCATCCAGCCAGACTAAATCAGATACCCAGTTGGCATGCGAATCTCCTGACAACATGATGTTGTTGCCGATATCGTTTTCGTACAAATGTTGTAGGGTGCTGTCTTGATTAGATCTCTGCATCTAAAGACTGGTTGTGTAGCAATCCTTACCGGTTCCTGTTGGCCATATATCCATCCCATTGGTCGACGTTGTAAGGAAGCTCGGGGCTGCCGAACCACGAACTGATGTTGACGCGAGAGAAGACGATTTGGTTACCAATGATCCTCCATGCTGCACCACGAGCCTTGCTGCGTGATAATTGGCGGTAGAACCAGTTTTCTTGGTGAGAGCCCATGAGAGATCTGCTGCTGTCGTCGGCGATTTCTGGGTTTGAGTTAGCAAGTTGTTCGTGACACTTCATGGTTAACCTGGGATGGAACTTCAGCTGACCGTGAATGTACTTTGTGTTCCAGCTAAGGTCGGTGATACTACGGTCGTAGTTGCGAGTGTCCAACATGATCAAGTCGAAAAGACTGCCGATGCTGAAAGTTCTCCAGATACGAAGGTTGTCGTCCATGTCAACTTGACGAATGGGCATGTACTCGAAATAAGCTTGTTAACAGATTGTCAGTATGTTTTAGCATAGAAAGAGACCGATCACAAACCTCTGACCGCATTGGCTTTTCTGGCGTCGACACTGACCATTCCATCACGAATGAAAGATGACTCGGTGTTGTTCACGGCGGAGGACCCGTCCCTGTATCCGTTATTGGACACCTCGTGGTCGTCCCAGGTGGTGATCCATGCAAAGTTTTGGTGAGCAAGGAGAAGATCGAGATCAGTCCTGTACTGAGCCAAGCGGGTTCTGTAGTCATAGAGCGAGAAGGTAGCTCCTGCAGGGTTGGTGGCACGAGGATCTCTGCCGAGAACACCGGCACCGGTCTCGTAAATGTACTAGGGTGCATGTCAACGAAGCACGATGACAAATATCTCGTCTTCAACTTACATCACCAAGATGCACAAAGTAGTCGACGTTGTCCTTGCGTGCCGCGTTACCATAGGCATTGAAGTAACCTTGTGGGTAGTTGGAGCAAGAAAAGACAGCGAGGCCAACATTGGCGGTCTTGTCGTTGGGAAGAGGAGTCGTCCTGGTGCGACCAAGAGGAGACTTGTTGTTAGAACCACAGACGTTAAATTGGTACCAGTAGGTGGTGAACGGGTTGAGTCCATTGGCTTCGACCTGTATTATATTAGACACGACTATCTGCTATAATTCACTTGCGAGCACGTACCTTGACGGTGAAGTCAATGTCGGAAGTCGTATAAGCTGTTCCCATGTCCTCGACGTTCTTCAAGGCACTGTCACTCCACACCTTCCACTCCACGCAGACAGGGTTCCTCGAAGCCGCGATATATTCGGCTGTGTTATGGTTATAAAGAGGAGCAGTTCCAGACAAGGTCACGTTTGATCTGTCGTTGGACAACATTGGAGAAACTCTGGTCCATAAGATTACAGAGTGAGGATAAGGATCACCTGAGGCGATACCATGGGTAAAATTGAGCTGGCTAGGCGGCCATGTCGAGGGAGCTGCTGGCTTAGTGCTCTGTCCGACAGTAGCCTCGGCGTTGGTCTCGACATTTGGGTTGTCGACGTCGGAGTTGGGGTCTCCTGGAGGTCCAGGGTGGATGGGATTGATGTGCGGGTTGATGAAGGGTTTACCTTTTCCCCAGCCATAGTTGTCCGCAATCGTACGCTTGTAGACCTTGGGGACATCGATACCTAGAGCTGGATGCTGGAGAGAAGGAGACCTGTAGTTAAGGTTGCCATTAAAGCTTGCAGAGGCAAGCCCTAAGAATACGGAAAGGGCAACAGCGGAAAGCATGGTGATAGCTGTCGATTTGCGGCTTGTTAAGTGCTTTTGAAGGCAGAATTTGCTGAAGCTTTATATACTACCTCTTGAAACAACACTAGTGCCCATTTCACTCGTGCCCATGCAGGTGTGACAAAGCACTCATAGCTCAAGCAGAGCCACCCAATGATAAGACTTTGACTGGACATGCTTCGTAGCACGTACATTGGGATCTCCAGGCACGTTTTCAGCACTGCTTGGCATGTCACCACCTCGTGCAAGATGTATGAAGAAGTATTGGAGTGAAGAAGAGGTAGGTCACTTGGCAGGGACACCTTGGCCATGCAGCCAAGTGCTTGGCTTCCCTATCCAGAAGGTCGACTTCAGTAGTCTGAGGTCTTCTCATTCTCGGCTACGTTTCAAGTTTAAAAGAGCTTCTCAAAGGAAGAGATGCCTCCGACCACGTACTGGAAGAAGTTACTCACGCACGCACAGCGACCATGAACAGGCGCGGATATCTCAATATAACTCTCCCATCCTTTGACGCAGGGTACACGGTCTTCAGTCGCTTCAAGTAAGCTTTCTGAAAAGCGTCCTTCTCATCAGAAGATAGTGGATCCAAGTAGGGTTTCAGACCAGTACTCTTGACCCACTCCACTACCGCAGCATGATCAGCCAGGACGTGGTGGTAGTGAGTATGCCATAAATCGACAGTGGAACAAAGAGGCTTCAGGTGGTCGTATATCTCTTGCACTGATTGAAAAGGATCACGTTCTGCCTTGTGTTGACTTAGTGTTGAGGCCCAAGGTCCCTCCTTCGCTGTAAATAGCATGGACTTGTGAGACGGCTCCTCCACATTATCAGGTACCTGGAAGGCGAACACTCCACCAGAGGACTGTGTCTCCATCAATCTCGCTATGACTTTGAGGCGATCTTGGGAGGGCAGCCACTGGAAGACAGCGTTTGAGAAGAAAAGGTCGACTTTCTCCTTTGGCTGATAGGAATTGAGGTCGCCTAAGCTAAAGTCGACATTTGGCAAGGTCTCCTTCGCCTTCTTGATCATGTCAGGAGAGGAGTCCATTCCACTGATATGAGATTGCGGCCATCGCGCTGCGAGCACAGCTGTATACATTCAGTAAAGTATGGAGGCACAATAATGTAGGGAGATATGATACCTGTAGAGTTTCCTGGCCCACAGCCCAAGTCGACAATGTTCTTGGGCGATTCTAGGTTGATTTGGGCTACCAAGTCACGGACAGCTCTGGTGCGTTCATTGCCGAACTTTAGATACTGTTTTGCATTCCAATCTGAAGTAGCCATTCTAGCAGGAAAAGATCGAAAGAGGCGCGTGCAAGATAGTATGGGGGTCACGAGCTGGGGGAATACACGTTGCGTGCCAATAGACTTTAAGTTACGAACAATCATAGCATCAGGTTTTAAGTGTTAGAGGCATGAGGTTGTGTACAAGAAGCAACTACCATGCACGTTAGTACGGGAGGTGGTCACGTGGTGGTGTCATAGCCGGAACAGTTCGGACCAATCCGGACCAATTCGGATACCCCTGAACATGAAACGTATCGTGAAACAAACACCTCAGAACTCAAAACCGAATGTGTCGACATACAGGAGAATGCTTTTCTCAAGTTTGACAACCTGCATGTGGACTTACGATTGATAAAATACAGATCTTGATCAAACAGCCATGAGCTTGCTGCTTCTGTCAGTGCTGGTGACTGTGGTTTGTTTGTTTGCTTGCTTTGTTTGAGTGGTTTTTGATGTGCCGTGCCAGCTAGTTGATCATCAAATTTATGCAAGACGTGTTAAACATGCATATCTCTTCCCGAAAACTCTTATTATCTCTATTGTATAGGTCCAGCCGACAAAGAAAGTGTTATTATGACAAAGGTCAAATCTGAAACAAAGGCATTGTGATAACCAGCTCTCCTCATCTCTCCCTAGCAACCAATCAGCTGCTCGATCTTTGCTTTGGCAGGGCACGTGTAGTTGTTGTTCCCTTACTACCTCTTCTTCTTCACGTATCTTCCTTTCTTCATCAATTTCACCCTTCCTTCATCACCCTCTTTATCATCCACCTCAACAGCTTTTCCAGATCTGAAGACGTAACTCTCAAGCAGCGCAACCACTTCTTCCCAGCCTCAATAATATCATCTGCGCTTAACCACATCCGCACCGCAAAATGAACTTCTTAGCACTCTTTAGTTCCTTCGCGCTTGCTGGACAAGCAAAGGACGTGCTATCGCATCACTGGCCGCGTTTCCTCCTTGGGATGCTCCTTCTGTGCACATATTCTGTCATGTCGTCAATAGCTTCCAGTTCCGGGAATCTGAGCGGCCAAGCAGGAACATTCATCTACCAGCTACTTCTCCTGTTTCTCATGTTTGCTGCTCTCGCGCTTCTATACAACTGGCCTACTCTTCTATCTCCTACTCAAGACATCGAAAAATTCGAAGCTAGATATGTGCAAATGCAAGCAGATACAAACAGAAAAATCGAAGAGAATAATGAAAAGATGACAGCAAAACTCCAGAGCGAAGTCGCGTCGTTGCGTGCTGAAGCAAGACAACTAAAGGTCGATCTTCAGACAAAGGTGGAAAGAGATGTCAGCATTGCGCATGAGAATCGTCGTCAATGGCATGAGCGGGCTTCTCTACGCGAGTTACATAAGGAACTGGAGAACAAAAATGACCAGCTAAGGAAGAAAATCGACACAAAGCATGGCCGTACACCGCAACGGCAGTTTACGTCAGCGGCCACTCGTCTAGACATCCTTCGGGCCATCCAGCACCACATTCAACCCATACAGGCTCAACTCGGCCAACAACTTGACCTTAATAGTACACTTCTCACTAGACTTGAAAACCAGGATGGCACTATAGCAAATCTACAGATTGAGGTAGACACACTGAGAGCAACCGCCGCCACTGCCGAGAAGCTCAAATACCCTATCAAGAATCTGGAACACAGAGCTGAAACCACAGAGACAGAGGTGGAAGATCCGCAGAAGAAGGTGGCAAGTTTAGAGGCAAAGAAGGAGTGCAGATGCGTCCCAGCAGTCGCCACAGCTCCCCCAGCCACACAAAGCACACCTGTCACATCTCGCATCTCAGAGCCTTCTCAATTGGGAGCGACTGCCTCGAACGCAGATGCGTCGTCATCTGAAAATACGCCAGCAGCACTCACAAGCAGTCAAACTCCCACTACTATTCCAACTGAAGCACCTATCCCACCCTTGCCATCTCTGATATCTCTAGCGCAGGAGGTAACACCTACCACCACAAATAAAGCTCCGATACCCGACACAGACCTCACAGTCCCCTTTACACCTATCCTCCCAGATTCCAGTTCTTTGGGACATGCTGCCCTGACTTCTGGTCCACTATTATGGGAAAGTGAGCCAGCACTACTCACACCCACTTCTAGTACGTTTGATGTCTCCGCCGCACTGGAATTTCCACGATCCTTTGCTTCGGGATCGACCGTCGATGACGGGACAACCGTTTTGTCAGAAGAGCCCACCGCACCCCTCACAGGCCCCACTACCCACTCAGCAACTGATCAATTTGTGAACATCCCGGCTGCCGAGCTCACGGGAGGCGTTGCTGATGAGCCTCTTCTAAGTAGGCCTGAACAGCTTGTGGAGGATGCCGTGGTAGCGCCTCAGCAAGAGCAAGGTGAAGATAGATCTGACATCTCAACCGAGCCCATTGGGGATGTCAGAAAGTCCGGACAGAAGTCAGAGAGCAATACGTCCTCGGAGGACCACACATTGAATCAAGCACTTGCAACCTCTGGCGTCCTGCCAGAATCTCCTGCACCAGAGACTTCAGGAGATCTGCGAACCTCAGAAGCTATCCCAGCAAGCCCCCTTGTGCATAGTGCCACCACATCCAGTGAGCAACAAGCACAGCCACCTCAATCCACCAGTAATAGCACCAACCCAAATCCTTTCAAGCAAAGGAGGCTCGACGAGACATCTGCTCCTCACACTCCATTTCCGCAAGCGAGCCCGTCACAAGGACAAACTCAATCACAAGATACACGATTGCAATCTGCAACAGCGCACCTTACAATACCGCAACCTACAATACCCCAACCTGCAACACCGCTGCCGCAGATACAGTGGCGAGCGCCTGAGCCATCGACTCCGCAGACACCCACTCCGATTCCGCGACAGTCTAGTCTGGTGAACAGTCGTAATCAGTCGACCAATACCCTAGCTCGAACAGCTGAATACACACGAAGAATTCTTCCGGCAAGATCACGCAGACGCACGACAGTAGCCCTCGGCACTCCCTCGGTGCTTGGGGATCGTAGCCTGCCCGGTCCTTCAGCTACTGGACTGTTCCAGTCTTTCGGCACGACACTCCCTGCTCAACGAGCTGCTCCAAGTACCGCCGTTGCCCACGATGATGACGTTGAGATGCAGGAAGCGCCTGCACCTACAGATACTACGGTCCTCAGTGCTGAGTCTGGTCCAAAGGTGGAGCTGAACAACGGGGACGTCTACGCGCCATCAGGCGATGTAGCCATGGCAGAGAACGACGATGTTCCATCAGGTGATGCAGTTATGGCAGAAGACGACAATGTTGCAGAGAGTATGAACGATATTGGTCTCATCACTTCGGCAGAGGCTCTTCCGGGCTATGAGCTCCCTGAGGATGATGATAATCCACCACCTCAGGTATTTTCGTCAAACTTCTTCGAGCTCTTCAATGAGCAGGAAGCACCTGCAGCAACTCACGGAGACCAAGCTGGTGCTGATCCGACCCAGCACCTGGGCTTCAATCCAGATGATTCGATGCATCCGTGCGAGGAGGACGATCTGGCATGGTTGACAGGACCAGGACCAGTGACGGATGCTGCAGAGGAATCTGCTGCAGAAGGACCGGCTTCCGATAACGAAGGCGAAGCTCTGGCACCACTCCCTGGCTATGCACCAGCAAAGCCACAAAGCACACAGCCTGCCGTCGACGAATCATCAGGTGGTCAATCGAACGAAGTACAAGACAGTACTTCCACGAACGAACTCCCTAATGATGACACCTTCGATCTTCTTAACGAATGGCTGTCTCGTGATGATGGTGACTTGGGAAAACCACTACCAGGACGACGACCACAACAATGAGCGGAACAACAATGATCACCAGCGCCTAATGGATCGGAAAAGGTCAAGAGGGAGGACCAGCGCAGTGACAAGACTAGTGTGGTGTGGCAGATGCCGTCTTTGAGCAGAGTAATGTGTCGTCCAGTCTGCAAATGCAAGGATGTTGGGTATGATTGTTACTCGGCTGCATTGTATATCCAAAGCGCTGCAGGTTCAACCGTTGTTGCTATGCCACAATCGCACACAAACATGCATATATGAATGTTTTCAGAGAGGAACTCGCTTTGTTCTGCTTGTACCAAAAGACTCTATTCTGCGCTTAGATAAACAAAACGAAAATAACAATAATCAAAAAGCCATCAATGACGTTTCTTCGTAACCTCCAGAACACATTGTCTCATGATCCAATCCTCTGCTCTTCTCTCGACATCTCTCATGCCGTTACAATCTTGCTTGATCCACTATCTGTCTGTCTGTCCAAATGCCTCTCTCTTTTTTTTTTATCACCGCTCAATCCTACTTTCTCTCCGACTCACGCCACCCAGCAAACTCGTCGTTTCATTGACCTCAGCATCCGGTGCATATTCTCTAAGATCATACCGCTTCCTTAAGATTCTACCTCTGAATCTGACATACACCGTCAACAGCACACCGACCACGAAACCAAGCACACACAGCACAATGTTGACGGGTGTAGGGTTGTCGTGGAAGAGCTGATGGGTGGCTGCCACAAGAGCAATTTGGAGAACATTGCATACGCCACTGATGAACACAATTGCGCCGTAAACGCGACCGAAGGTTGCGAAGCCACTGGGGGAGGCGTCAGTACAGGTACGAGACAGAGAGTTTGTAGCGGATCAGGACTTACAAAACTTTCGCAGCATAATCCGACATTGCTGAGTAGTAAAGTGGTCGTAGTAGGACGAAAAGGAAGATTTGTCCAATGCCGCCTGGTATCGAAGGTATGCAACTGAGGACACCAATAATACTACTGAGCATGACAAGCAACCCCAACACACCTTCAGTGGGGACGTTGTCCAGTATCAAGCCAATGAAGGGAACTGAGATAAGGCCGCCCACAGGCAATGCCACATCAAAGAGCTCATTGAGCCACTTTGCGCCTTCGGTATTACCGCCAAGAAGGTATTCATACTGTGAGCGTACAGTGGCAATGAAATAGTTCATCCTTGCCATTTGAATGACCGTGAAAATTGTAATGAGGATGAACCATCTCGAACGCATCTGTTTCAGAGGCGAACGACCGTGAAGCATACCCCAGACATCAGATTGCTTCTGTACTTGTGCAATCTGTTTCTTGTGCTCTTCACGCTCCTCAGCAGAACCTAGGACCTTCTTCAAGTTTCGCAGCGTGCCCATACGTCGCTCATGTCGTTTCCACTGGACTTTGCGCACCTCGACAATCGAGTCAAGCTCGTCGTCGGAGTCGTGAGCGTCGTAAGCAGGATCAGCGATCTCTTCGACCACTTTCTCGAGTTCGGTAAAGGTATTGTAAGGTTTCGAGGGCATAATCGTCAGTTGTGCAATCAGCATCACCACGGGCACTAGCGAAAAGATCGTGAAGAATGTAGAAGTCGTCAGCCCGGGTATCCTGCTGTATAGGATGCGGAAAATGAAGAAGACGAACGCAGATGCGTCGAAGGCGCCTGTGATGAGGGCAAGAATTGTGCCAGCTTGGGCTGGGAAGGCGTTGGAGAGGTGAAAGGCAGGGACAAAGGTGAATGTGCCGCCTAGCGCAAGCGAAACATATCCAAGGAGCCAGGCGTCAAAATCAACGTAATGTGCTATAGCTGTTATGGCCGTGCCAAGCAGCAGGAAAAGGCAGCCAATTACACTGGCCACCTTGGGTCCATACCAATCAAGAATGATACCTGCTGGTAGTGCAGAGACGTTGGTGATAAGTGAGGCAAGCGTGAAAAGTAAGTTCAGCCTGATCGCAAAGTTGTTGTTAGCCCAGTGATTGTATACATGGCTTGTTCAACCACGCTTACCTCAAATCTTGCACATAACATGCTCCAGAAAGAACAGGATCTGGTGGAGCTTCTCCACAAAGGTATTGATAGACCTTCTCGTCGATTAGCTCTGGCTTCAGAGCCGCAAATCCGTAGGTAATGCCAGACGCGAGGACGCAAGAAATGACTCCAACAGTTACATGAGCTATTCAGATAAGAGCTAGTCAGCACAGCAACAAATGAAAGAAAGTACACCCTGTAACACACTGACCTATTCTCATCCGTTTCGACACGAAATGTGCTCCAACTCCGACAGCATTAGCGATCGCCTGTGTGTCTTCAGGCTGTGCTAGAGGATTGTATGATAATCGACGATCGACTCCTTCCACGCCTGCATGTATACTCGGTTCTCTATCGGGAGCTTCGATACGATCTGTACCCTCAATCACGGAGACGTGATACACAAGAGACATTGTTGTGCTGGCGTGACATCAGATGAGACAAAGAGCACGTAGAAGAATCCAGTCGAAAGCTTCAGAAAAGCACAGGATAAGGATGGATAATAGTGACGAGGCAGTGACAAGTGACTCTCCTGTGCTTGTTGAAAGCTGCCACTGCCTGGTGAATCTTACGACGAAGAAGGAAGCACACGAAGGAGTTGATATATTCTATTCTAGTTTGTTGTTTTCATTAGATATGCTAAGATTGGAGAAAAGCGGGGAATGTGTTTCTTGGCTATTCTAGCTTACGCCACCGCAGGTGAGACATCCGCGCCTGCCCATTCCGGCTAGAACATCCATTGACTACAGCTTTGTGACTCATCAGATACAGAAGACTATAGCACAAAGACCGCCTTTTGAGATGCAGATGTTGCTTGAAAGTGACCATTTACAGGCGCAAAGTCTAAATATAAGCATCGGGCACTTCTTTGGTTCATTACGTAAGCTTAGTGGTGCAACCTGCGTGGCATATACGAATAGGGGCTGAATAGGGGAGTGTACAGATTATGAGAAACGTAAATACGTTAAGAACGACGAAGTGCCAGCAGCGACGTCTAGTAGTCCTCACATCCCGAGCTCTCCCAAGGAAAGAGAAGGGCTGAGAGCCCTCTATCCACGTTAGGCGAAAGACTATCTACTCATGCTTACACGAACTGCCGAGCATAAAGCGCCTCTCCATAACCAACAGCGCGCTTCTGGTTATGAGACATAGGACCAACGCTCATCGTAGCGCTCGCAGAAGAAGTCGGGCAAGAAGAGACAACAGAGGTGATTGTCGGTCCAGCAGCAGTTATAGTAGTCGTAGCTACTGATGCGTCACTCGGGACCCAGTTCGTCCTTGTAAAGGTCTCCGTGACTTGAGCTGGAAAACTTGTTAGCTACTGCTATAATGGTTGTTCGTAGCAAGAGAAGGACAACGTACTGAGAGCCCACTCGGTCAGAGTGAAGGTGTTTGTAACGACAATCTCGGTCTGCGCGTACTGAGTAGCAGTATAGGTAGACGTGATTGTGGTCGTAGCTGCAGCAGTTACAGTAGCAATACCTGCGGGCGGTCCTGGAGGGCCTGAGGCAGGAGGACTAGGTAGACCAGGAGGAGTAGGCGGACCAGGAGGACCAGGAGGGCCACTATTGCCAGGACCTGGAGGACCATTGCCATGATCGCCATTATTGTTGTTGTTGCCCCAACCGAAACCATTGCCATTGCCATTGCCATTTCCACCACCAAACCCATTGTTAATGCCATTTCCACCGCCGAAGGGGAATCCAGAGCCATTAGGTGCAGCGAACGCGCCGGCCGCGAAAAGGGCAGGAATGAGAATGTTGCGCATCTTGAGGTGTATTGAAGCGTGTTGTGAGGACGAGAATCGGAGACGTTATTATTGAATTAAGAACGAGTATAGAAGAAGCGAATGTAGAAAGAAAAGAGGCCAAATCGATCAACGATTGCTTGAAATATTACTGGCAAGGGCTTGCTGTGCTGAAGAGCTGAAATATTTTGGACGAGTAGCCTATCTTATACATGTTGTATCTCTGTCGCCACTGCGGTCAGGCTTCGAAGTGTCCAGGATCTGAAACAAACCTTCAAACAGTCTCGCATACGAAAGAGTTCAACTGGATCGTAATCTCCCTCTCACAATTGACAAAGTCTAGTCTTGCAGCTCGTGGAGCCTTTGCCCACAAAGCCCGCAAGTGGCAGTGATCAACGTCGTATCAGGATCGAGACCTCATATTCTTGCTAGACTTTCGCATCTGGTGTGAATCTGAACCTGTCAATCACAGAATGCAGTTCGACCCCTGTGAGCACTACTGCCCATGTGGAAACCACGTTCTGCCATCAGACTCTTTCATTACAGATAATGATCCCAGATCACATCCTAACACGTGGACCAATTCCAGGCCCTGCACACACCTGACGTTGCAAACAAAAGTCACCATACGAGATGGGATATGGGCAAAGTCACAAATATTGAAGCTTTGAACAGACAAGCATAGGAACGAGATAGTGGATGTGAACGAGCTCGGAGAATTTCGAAACACGACGTGCGTGACGTGGCCCAGTGTCGACTTACTCTTTTGAAGATTGATACAGGAAGCATGGAGTACCTTTGCACAGCTCCACGCGAGACACTATTCCCGCGAAGTCTGAAATTGGCACGTATGTTGCTCTTGATTGCTTCATGGAGTTTCTCGCCTTCTGAGCATGCGCTCTCCGTAGCCGTCAGTCCCCCTGGAAGGAGAATCTATCATTGGACTTCGGGATGACAGCGCTATCTCTATGCGTATTGAGGCCAGTGCGCGACTCACAAAGGTCTGATCGGTATGACCGAAGCCTTTCATTGAGGAAACGACGTCCAGACAAAGTTACCGACAAGTACCGAAACGCGATAAGCAGTTCATCGCCAAGACTTTTGGTGTATGCAATGACGTCCTTCAAATCCTTTGAATTCTAAGAGTAATCATACACTCAACTTCAACTTCTTCAACCACCCACAACTACTGTCTTATACAGCTCATTCACAAAATAACAATGAACTCATCCCACAACCAAGGAGTCTCCGGTACTTGTCACCTGTCATACTCAGCTCCGTGCACCTAAACTAACCTCGTCATACAGCCACGGCTGGCGGCGCATCCAGTATCAAGACTCCTGCCAACTCAGGTGCGCCGAATCTCCTCATCTCACGCTATCCCTTCTGACAAGACTGTAACATAGGCGGCTCGGGTCTCTTCGGTGGACAGTCTGTAGGAGCAACACACGGAGACGCCACAAACCCCAGCTCCGCAGATACAGCAAGCTCTGGCGGAGTGGCCAAGCCTGGCATGTTTGATGCCCAGGGAAGCATTGGCAAGGCCTTCACGACCGACGGTGTTGCTGGCGGCACTGCTCAGGCAATTGGTGGACCACTCGCTCAGGACGGTCGTGAGTATCATACTTGATGTGGTGTATCGGGCTGGGCTGATCGAAGTTCCAGTCATTGGCAAGCAGTTTACGACCGAAGGATCAATTGGCGGTAGCGTGCAGAACGCGCTCGGAAGTGGAAAGTGATCGGCTTCTGTTCTTGGGATAAAGGCATAAGATGACATAGATGTAATACCAGCATAGCATAGCATACCAATACCAATTATCGACGCAACCTGCTTCAACGGCAAAACAAGAAGACATCGCCAACCCAGCCTTGCTCCCAATCCGCACTTGCCACGCCAAACAATCCCTCTCGGCTCTTCTTCATATACAACACAATCCATCCCTACACCCTATAAACAGCCACAATCCCTATAAGAATGCCAACCCACTTCCCCTCCCGCCCAGTCTGATATCCATAAGCCTTCAGCACCTCCATCCCCGGAATCCGACAAGTCTGTTCACCCGTCGGATAACTACATTGGCAGGCCTCAGCACAAGCATACGACCTCCCCTTGAACTCGTTTACCATCATGCCCTGAAAGACATAGGCTTGGTAGTCGATATAGTGGAACACATATCGCCAAAAGACATTCAGCAAGGGGACCTGGATCAGAAAGCCACCTACAGACATCCAGAGGCCATTGGCAAAGGCGACGAGAGCGAGAGCGACGACGAAGTTGGGGATCAGAGAAGAGGTGAGAACGACAAGGGATTCGGCGGCGGGGAGGTCGAGGAAGATCCAAAGGATCCAGGTGATAAATGCTGTGGCTGTTGGCCGAAAATTGAAGAGCCAGTAGATTATTATGGAGAAGAGGACTGATATGCCGACTAGATTTGAGAGGTTAGTATGGTATTTTCTGACTGAAGGAAGAGTCTAAGGCAAATTCATACACAAGTACGGCACCCCGAATAAAATTGGCCACCATGAATGCTGTTGGACCATATAGACCATTCGCTCGGTCCCCAGCATACGCAGCGCGAACTTAAAGATACGCAGGGACGTAAGCTACAGCCTTGAATGACATGCAGGCGGAGCCGAAGAACTGAAAAGGTTTTGTAGTCAGTCACACGAGGCTTCCAAGATCGGTGATATGTATGGTGACTTACAATAGCGTTGATGAAAGGCTGGATATATGCTTGTTCTGTCTTCAACCGTAACCAGACTGTTCCCATCATGATTGCTAGACCTGTATACATCGCGTATCGTATGCCATACGCAAGTACGTCGCGATAGCTCTTAATGAAAACCCCCCTCAGCAGAGGAACGATGACCATGGCAGAATCGAGGGTAGAAGTCTTGTCGGTGCTCATGGTCATAGCGAAGGTGGACGGCGCCGGGCGTATATCGAGGGTAGAGGTCTTGTTGTTGATCGCGGTCATATCGGAGGTGTTCGGCGCCAGGCCACCCTCGAAATCAGCATTGACAAGGTCGAGTAGATACTCCGCAGGATTTGTATTGAGTGGGATTGGGTAACCAATAGACTGGAAGTAATCCGAGATTCCTTCGGTCCTGCCGAAATAACATGTTTTGCCCCGGCACAGCAGCATAGTCTTATCGAATAAGCGAAACGTCTCGCTGGAGGGCTGGTGAATACTGGCAATGACAACAATCTACCACAACTGTATTAGTACGATAAGAATTTCCGAGACGATAACAGGGGCCTAATATTGGTACATACTCTCAACTCTCTTGCGACGCGACTGACAAAGGACATGACCTCACCACTAGCAGTTGAATCAAGTCCACTCGTCGGTTCGTCCAGGAATAGAATCTTTGGTGCAGCTACCAGCTGACTGGCGACACTAACACGCCGTTTCTGCCCACCGGAGATGCCTTTGCGTATCGGAGTGCCTACAAGGTATTTGCAAACGAAGACAATCCAAACACGGCGACTAAGCGATCCGTGAGGGCTTCTCTTTCGTGCTTGGATGACCTTTTGGTCGGTCGTCAGCACAGGCAGGAGGTGAGGTATTGAATACATGGTTACCTAGGTCTTGCAAGGTGTGCGGCAATCTCAATGGTCTCCGAGTCGTAAACAGTTAGCGAGCCTATAAGAGCATCTTCTTGCTCGACATAGGAAGCA
>Ga0160427_10000866_pt1 | contig 18369 bp, 25 predicted proteins | sample SolpanmetagenomL_FD_108194 | JGI IMG/M metagenome (GOLD analysis project Ga0160427, IMG submission 108194) | Solar panel surface microbial communities from Lawrence Berkeley National Laboratory, California, USA - L | ecosystem: Engineered > Built environment > Solar panel > Unclassified ...
CGATTGCTTCGGTGTCGACGGTAACATTTAGTGGTAGAAGTTGAATGAGACTCGCCATGAGGCCACCAAGTCCCTTGATCTGATCTTCCGCCAATCGCGACGTCTCTGGAATGACAGCCGCAATTTTGCCACTTATCTCTTGGATGCGTTCTCCTAGTGCTTTGGCGAGGTCGAGTTGCTGGCGACTTCCTTGCCGAAACTAGTCTTGCAAGCGTTGCTAAGCTAAGTGATGTTACCCTGAGACAACTCAAGCGTGACGTTGAACTTGTTTGGCGATATGACCGTGACACTTCGTCCAAATTGCCAGTCTCCTAATATCGTTCAAATGCTAACTCCTCCTGAGCTGATTACAAGATTGCTTGGAACCATTGACTATGATGAATTGTAGCTCTGGCATGCTTGACTCTCGGTAGCATAGTGGTTGGGATATGCCTTGCGAGACGCTGAATAAGGCGTGATCTGCCAGTAATGGATATTCCAGTCCATTCCACCTCAGCATTTATGACCAACCACCAACAACATCAATCAAGATGCTTCCTTTGTTGCTTCACCTTGGTGCTTCGCCTCATCCTGCACACTCAGCACTTGCTCCAGATTATCCAGCCTACGACTCATATCATCCATTTTGGCAAGCATGGCTGAAGTGGCGGTGGTGAATTTGGAGCGGAGAGTGTTAAGGAGGTCGTCGACTGCGGCTGTTAGTTCGGCTGTTTCGGGGTTGGGTGTGTTATTGGGAGGGTTGTCGAGGTTGGTGGAGGTAGTGGGAGGGTCGAGAGTTGTGGACATGGTAATGGTGGTATACGAAGCGAGTGGTAGGGTAGTACTGATGCTGGCGGGGGGTGTGGGACGACTGTGATCGGGAGATGGCTAGCGATTGTCTTGGATTGTTGATGTTTCGTTGTTGTTTCACATTTGAGCTTCTCGTCGCGCGCACAGACGTGTACCCGGTCCCGACCAATCAAACCTCCGAAGCTAGACGGAGCTCTTTCCATCGACAAACGACAAACCATTCAGGTCCTCAATGATTAGCTTCGACATCAACATCAACAACGAACGATACATTGCTCTAAAACCACCTCTAATCGCCTACACTAGCTACAACTAGCAACATTGTATCGCTCCAGCAAGGACTTCTGTGTGTCTACCTTTCCAGCAGCAACAACTTCATACGTCAGAATGGAAGAGCAGAAGAAAGGCAAGAGGCCAGCAATCTATGAAATTGGCAAGGATGGACATTTCGGTATGCCACTGGTGTATCTGCGATGTCACAGCCGAGGGCTAACACAATTCCACTAGGCGCCTGTCAAGCGGTAACTAGTCAACAACTCGAGCATACTACAACGAAATTAAGCCATAATGACTAGGTCACCTCGCAAGGACGAGCACCAAACCCGGATATATATACTGGGCCCTGGGCGAACGTAGGTTAACAACATAGCTTAGACACATCTGATGTTGACATGTACCAGATCTGTCAAGGTCTCCACGGCGCATACCGAGAAATCCTATCAACATACTGGCAAGCAAGCTTAAGAAGACTCGAAGATGAAGAACACGACTACAAGCAACACCAACTACCGCTCGCTCGGATCAAGAAAGTGATGAAGGCTGACCCGGAAGTCAAGATGATCTCGGCAGAAGCACCCATCCTCTTCGCCAAAGGCTGTGATATTTTCATCACCGAGCTCACAATGCGCGCGTGGATTCATGCAGAAGAGAACAAGCGCCGGACACTGCAAAGATCAGATATAGCAGCGGCATTGACAAAATCAGACATGTTCGACTTTCTCATTGATATTGTCCCTCGTGAAGAGGCTGGTGCGACACACGCGAAGAGACCAGCTCCGAATGCTCCTCAACCACAGCAGATGGCACAGGCAATGGCACCGCCGCCAATTGGTCCACAAGGCGGTGTTTCTGGACAAGGCCCACCTTCGCATGAATATGGCTATGCACCTTCAGATCACGAGTATCGTCCTCCTCCACAAATGTACCAGCAACCACCACAAGGTGACCCAAATGCAGCGTATAGCTATCCACAAGGAGCAATGCTGAACGATCCTGGCATGTATGGTGGATACAGCATGCCTCCACAGCCGGTATATTGTGATGATATACCTATGCAGACGTGCAAGACTAATACGAATCCAGATGTATCAGATGCCACAACAACAACAGCAGCAGCAGCAGCAGCAGCAACCACCACCACTACGAGAACCACAGAGTGCTGTGGAACCAAATGGTCCCGGATTTGGTCGACATGACGAGGTGGATGCTGAAGGGGAGAGGGATTATGAGGTATGAAATGGGATGGGCAAGGATTTAGAGGGCTCATGGACAAAAGGACACGAAAAGAGATTTCTATAGGACGAGAACAGTACGCCGGAAGAATGCGGTGGCCATGGGAGCATCTGGAGTCTCTGGACGGAGGGAGGCGGAGTAGTTGGCAACAGCTGACCCCGCCCCCGCACCCGCCTATCTATCCGAGGGGTTGACTTGGCTTCGGGCTTGGTTGAATGGAAATATCACAACACCTTCTTCTTTTAAGCCATCAACTATAAAGACACTGTTCTTCTCTCGCGTTTGTGAGTGCGAACGTCCCAGGCGGCCATTGTTGTTGGCAAAGACATTGACAAGGACGCAGCTATAACCCTTTCCCACCTCACCTTATCCACCCAAAACAGATCAACATGAAGGCTGGTATGTACTCGGACTCTGTCAAAGGATGCTCTCTTATAAAGAGGCGAAGCTAACGATTTCACCAGTCGTTGCTGGAGCATCTGGCGGTATTGGCCAGGTAAGAATGTCATCAGATGAACATGATTCCAGCAGTTAACGGAGCTAATCCACCACCTGTCATAGCCGCTTTCCCTTCTCATGAAGACGTCCAAGTACGTCGATGAGCTCTCTCTCTACGATGTCGTCAACACCCCTGGTGTCGCCGCCGACTTGTCTCACATCTCTACCCCGGCCGTACGTTCACACGAAATCAGGACAAAAGAAAGACCTCTTAAACGAGCCCAAAGTACTGACAATATGTTGAAAAAGAAAATCACCGGCTACCTTCCCAAGGACGATGGAATGAAGAACGCTTTTACCGGCGCCGACATTGTTGTCATCCCTGCTGGTATTCCTCGTACGTCATGAACACCTACTACAACATCTTCCTGACTTTACATCACCACTAACCTGTCCTACCCATCATCCAGGCAAGCCCGGCATGACCCGCGACGACCTTTTCAAGATCAACGCCGGCATTGTCCGTGACCTCATGAAGGGCGTCGCTCAACACTGCCCCAAAGCATTCGTCCTCATCATCTCCAACCCCGTTAACAGCACTGTACCAATCGCCGCCGAAGTCTTGAAAGAAGCTGGTGTTTTTGATGCCAAGAAGTTATTCGGTGTCACTACTCTCGACGTTGTCCGCGCTGAGACCTTTGTCGCTGAGATAACCAATGCCAAGACGCCTGCTGACACCAAGATTCCTGTTATTGGAGGACACAGTGGCGAGACCATTGTGCCGCTATGGAGTCAGGCGAGCCCAAAGGTGGATGTGCCAGAGGACAAGTTGGATGCTTTGACGAATCGTATGTTTCTATTTGCACGCAACACCATGAAAGAACAATGGAGCTGATATTGATGTGTTAGGCGTACAATTCGGTGGTGACGAAGTTGTCAAGGCAAAGGACGGCGCTGGTTCAGCTACTCTCTCTATGGCCTACGCTGGTTTCCGGTAGGTCTTCCTTGTTTGCAGTGTCCTTCCTCTTTTAAACCCATTATTACAATCACGCCCATACGAACACAAATTGACATTCCACCTTCTACACAGTTTCGCAGAGAAAGTCATGCGCGCCGCTAAGGGCGAGTCTGGTCTCGTCGAACCCACCTTCGTCTACCTCCCAGGTGTTGACGGTGGAGATGCCATCGCAAAGGAGACTGGCTGCGACTACTTCTCGCTTCCTGTCGAACTCGGTACCGATGGTGTCAAGAGTCTCCACAACGTTGTTAGCAAAGTGAATGACTACGAGAAGAAGCTGTTGGAGAAGTGTTATGAGGGATTGAAGAAGAACATTAGTGCTGGAACGGAATTCATCAAGAACCCTCCCCCTGCCAAGTGAGTTATGGTAACTTGATGTGTGTGAAAACGCTGTGGTGAACTGATTTGGTATAGATAGGTTGTGAAATTGAGGACAGGCAAAGGCTGGACGGAGTCAAGGAATGATGGAGAACAAACAGATGATTGTACTTGGACGGACATGAGGATGATGGTGAAAACATGTAAAGCTGGCTATGGCGAATGGGACAGGGATGTCGTTGTCTTGTTAGGGATATATCGAGCAAAATAGTCCAAAGAGTGAACCGGGTTCCTCCACTATATGCTTGTCGCTTAATGTGTGCCTTCGTCTACCTGCACATCCCAATCCTACTCTACTGCTGCTGATGTCGTTGTCGTCGTCGCCTTCACTTGATTGGTCAATCCGCCAAGTTCTCTCCCCACAACTTTAACGTAAGAGTGTCATCATCTCGCTCAGGTAGAATACAACCTGGAAGACGACGACGACGACATTCTGAAACCAACATCAAACACTACACTGCTGGCCGCCCTATTGTCTGCGCCTGCCCTGCTTGTCTTTGTTGATAACACACATAAGAGTCCCACACCAATTTGTTCCCTTGTTGGTAAGCAACAGCAATAAGCAAGCACCTTATCGGAACGAGCATTGATAAGCTAAACGCATAGGCCCATTTGACACAGACACAGATATAGATGGTAGCAGGACACTCTTCAGGCGCCTCCATGTTGTCTTCATCTCCCGCGGCTTCCTCCCCACCCACCACCGCCACCACACGCCCATCGCGCCTGCGTCGCCTGAGCAATCTCCGCACCGCCTTACAGTCCTCCGAGTCCAGCCCCTCGAGATCAGGCCGCCCACTGTTCCATAGATCAGGGAGCACGCCAGAAACAAGAAGCAGAACAAATCTAGCACGAGACACGGCTACACCTCCCCCTGGTCCCGAATCACCAGGTATCAGCAGAACCGCCTCTCCACTACCGATTCTCAGCAACGATACACCGCAACAAGCACTAGTAGTTCCGCCAGAAAGAGTACCGACGCCAATCCCAGGACAGACACCACAACCGAATCGCCGCAGATCCGCAACAACCTCGAGTCTTCAATCGCTTCCTGGCCAAAATACCTCAACATCATCATCAGCAGCAGCAGCAGCAGCAGCAGCAGCAGCAGAACCACCACCACAATCTGTCGAAATGACCCGCGCAGCAACTTCCGAAGGCATTGAAGCTCTACCCACAGCCAATACCTCCGTTGCCTCAAGACCAAACGTGAGCAGCCGTAAAGACGCTTCATCCCTACCTTCAATCCGCTTCGTTCCCTTTCAAGATTCTCGATCGACTCGGCCCTCCTTAGCCTTCCAAACAGTCTCCCGCACCCTTCCCAAACCCGAATCCATCATCCGAGTCGGTCGTTACAGCGAAAAGGAAAACGCACACCACTCCAGCACCATCCCCGACTCCGCTTCCACTTCCGAAGGACCTTCTGATGCCCCAGTCGGGTTCAAATCCAAAGTCGTCTCACGCAGGCACTGCGAGTTTTCATGGCACGACTCGAGTTGGTGGGTGAAAGATGTCAAAAGCTCGTCTGGGACCTTCTTGAACCATATCCGATTGAGTCAGCCTGGGCAGGAGAGTAAGCCTTTTCGAGTCAAGGATGGGGATATTGTGCAACTTGGGATTGATTTCAAGGGTGGAGAGGAGGCTATATTTAGATGTGTGAAGATTAGGATTTTGTGTAATCGAGGGTGGCAGAGGGAGTTGAATAGTTTCAAGTATGTTGCCAAAGGATCGAAAAGGACGGGAAATAGTGGACAAGGTATACTGACGCTTGTCTCTAGCACTTTGGCACATAAACAGATGCGGAAATTGGCAACAGGTCCGGCTACGACGACTGATGCACCTACGCAAAGTACGGAATGTACGATTTGTCTCAGCTCGATAGCAGTAAGTCCTTTCATGCCCTTTCCACACTGACATTACGCTACCACAATCATCGTCTTTTCATTGCCACCGAAGAAACTTGATAAGCTAACATATACCACACCAGCCCTGCCAATCCCTCTTCATAGCGCCATGTTCACACACCTGGCACTACAAATGCATCCGTCCGATTATCCAGAGCGAATATCCAGCGTTCCTCTGTCCCAACTGTCGCGCGGTAGCAGATCTGGAGGAAGACATTGAAGAGCCCGAGTCTTGGGACAACGAGTCTGCCCAAGATGAAGCAGTAGAGCCTCAAGCGGAAGCTGGTCCCAGTAACACTAACACCAATGTCGTTGCACCAACAGCCGAGCCAGAAATGGCCGAGGCACAAGCATCTCACACCAGTCCGATACCAGAGGAAGACGATGACGACGGCGCAGACCACGAACACACACAAATATCCGTTGCCCATGACACAGCCAATAACACATCCTCATCACCCGCCTTTACTATACCCGGACGCATAAGCGCAGCGAGCGTAGCGAGCACTGCGACAAAAGAGAGGATGGATAACGAAATCCAAGTAGGCGAATCAGCTGCGGGACAAAGCGTGCGCATGCAATTGCCTGCGAGGGCTTTGCAGCAGATTTTGGAGCAGGACTCGGCTGACAATGTGTTGACACCGAGGAACGATATTGGTCCTTTTGCTTTTTGAGTGGGGAGGGAGTGCTGTGTGGTGATGGGCGAATGAAGATGAATACACGATTGGGCCAAGGGGACGAGGCATTGAAAAGTTGAGATTGAGTGGAGAGCAGGGATCGTGTTATTCCGAAAGGATAGGACGGGAGACACAAAAAAGCAACAGTCGGGTAGAGAGAGAAGATTGATGTTCATGTATTTGCATTATATTTTCCACTCGTCAGATATGTAGTACATTGCGTCTCCCATTCTCCATCTGTTCTCATCTGTTCTCTGAGGTTCACGCAGCGCACACACAGTTCTCGTATTTCCTCCCTTTATATTCAACCAGGCTTCGCCCTTTAACGCAGGCTTACAGTGAAGTCGAAGCTTCGAAGACTCAAGCCAATTCTACAATGCCTGCTTCGACACTGATGTACTCATCACATCTCTATCTGTCTATTCCACTGCAATCCAACACGAGCTATCGAGCTGCAATGTCAAAGAAAGCGCCGATCTTGCCTAGAGCTCGTGTATGCCTTGGGATTGCTTGACAAGCTGGATTTGGAGGTCTAACATGACAACCGTCAATGTCTTCGACAAGTCTTCAATTCATTTGGCGTTAGATTGAGCCAAAGTTGCTGGCGGGGGTGGGGGGAAGTAGGCGAAAGGATAGACGTGTGGAAGGAGTGATTGTTGAGCTCAGGCTCAAGTTCATCCTCAATGTGTCGTCGTAGGGAGATTTGGCGCATGATCTCTTTCTAAGAAACTTTCAACAGCTTCTTCTCTTACCGTCTTATCATACGTGCGAGTACCAACATTTTCTATGAGCCAGATTGTCTGCTTATTCCCCGCTGTGCATAATAACGAGCAACAGTCATATGTACATCCCCGAAAGTGTCGTTGACGATTTTGTGCTAACTTTGCTTGACTCCAGGAGCACGATCGGTATCTGTGTTCGTGCTGGCGTCGATGATGGGTCGTGGAGGCTGGATTGAAGTGAAGGTTCTATTCTTTTCATTGCGCTGTATGTTGATAACGTAAAACCTCGGTAGCAGGAATATTGGAGTCGAGTATCTTTTCCGTGGTGTTGAGGTTGGAGGTTGCTGAGGTGTGAACTGTCGCCGCCACTGATATCGAGTGATTAGACTGCGACTGTGCCGAATTAGAACTAAACAATGTCTGACCGACGAGACAGCTCTTGGGTTCCAGAGCGATAGGTGTGCTTCGTCGTGCATCCTGTCTCTAAGCGCATATAGCAATGGCAGGACGATAACAAAATCAGGACTGCTTTGTGCTTCTGACAGTGCTGCTATGGTTGGCGACCAACTGCTGTGGCGTTCAGCTGGTGCTGGATGTCGTGGTTTTTTGGTGAATAACTGCCACCAGATCTTCAGGTCTTTGCCATTTCCCACATAGATTTCTGCGACTCCATCAATTCCTAATCCTGCACATATTTCTTCCTCATCACCTCACAGGCAACGTCGTAGTCCCTGGCTGTCCCGCGCCCAACCGTATCGTAAAGACCGCGCCCGCACCCGCACTCCCTCCGACCTCCGCTCTCACAGTCTCCACCTCCCACCCAGCGCCCGTTAAAGCGCCCTTGATCAATCCGCTCGGAAACCACAAGAACGGGCGACACTTTTCCGCCAAGCTTTGTCCACTTCCCCCCGTCAACGATGCGCGCCGTAAAGGGTAGAATGTGTTATCAGTCAGGACGAAGACGCCGCGATGGTTCGTTTTTAGATTATCTATTTGTTTGCGGAAGACGGAGAGCCAGAGGTCTTTTGCTATGAATTTGAGGGTGTCGAGAGGATCTGTGCGGGAGAGGAGGGGGTTGGCGACTGTTAGACTGTGACCGTACAACGAAAGCAGTGTATTAGCATTATATACCATGGTTTGTTTTTTGGGTGTGAGGAGGCAGTTTACCTCTCTATCAGTCCCAGGCCTACTCGATAGCCTAAACGTTCTAGACGATAATATACTGCTTCTCGGAGATGATCGTCGTCTTCTTCAGCGGCAGGCGGTGGCGCGTGATGGCCATGTATTGCTAATTGGTCTGCGGCGTGGATTTGGGAGGCTATTCGTTGCGCCATTGGGACGAGTTCTATGAGGAGGAGGTCGAATGTGGATTGGGCGAAGAGCCGGGTCTCAGGGTCGGTGCCTGTAGGTGCGGACATAATTGGTGGAATGGGGAAGCAGCTTGTGTTGAGAAGTGTTCGCCGAGATCTTGTTTTAATGTGTTGTTGTTGTTTGTCAGATGTCATTGGAATATACTCGGCGTTGATCACGTGCGGTTCGGCGCTGGAACAGACTCCGCCTCGGCGTTGTTTGTGTCATATCTTTTTAAAAGTGTTTGTATCATTCGACAAACACTGTCACCATTTGCTAGTGCTTCCCACCAATACGCCATGTCCGAAACACCACCAGCCCGCAAATCACTCAAACACAAACCCAAAGCCGTAGTCCGTCGCAGCAAAGCCGAGCGCGATGCCTTAGAAAAAGCAGAACAACAACGCAAGCGTGAACGAGAAACAGCAGCTGCACATGAAGCGGCAGCCGCAGAGGCTGCGCGCCGAGCACAATACGGTATAACTCATGACTCACGAAGAGGTGGCAGAGGTGATCGTGGTGACCGTGGTGGCGGGGGAAGAGGAGGACGTGCTGGTTACATGGGTCGTGTGAGACCTGGTGTCGTGACGAGAGCGCCGGTAATCAAGAGTTCCGGTGGCTCTGGATACAGTGGTGGTGGTTGGGGTGGAATGGGTCGGGGTGGAGGCGCAAGTGGTAGCAGCAGTGGGGTCAAGCGGGAACCGGGAGTGAAGAGAGAGTCGGACGCGGATATTGCCATGTTGGGTATCAAGCATGATTACGACGATGGTGGATATGTCTCTTCCGATCCTGAGGACAAGGGCGACAGGCTGAATATTGATATGATCAATTTGGTGAGCGAGGACGAGGAAGAAGACGAGGAGACTGGAGAGAAGACGAAAGTGAGGAGACGAAGGATCGACACTGTATTTCCTATCAGACCGGAGCGCAAGGAACATAAAGAACGTACGGTTGGTGTTAGTAATGATGCAAGTTCTGCTGCGGCAGCAGCACTACGAAAACAGGCAGAAGAAGCAACGAAAGACGGCAAAACATTCGATAAGGCATTGGCGGAGGTTACAGCTACAGCTGAGAAGAAGGGCAAGGCAAGACTGAAAGATGTTGAAGTCACAGGGTCATCTAGAAAGTGGAAGGGTGTGTGGCAGCCCGATGTCGACAGTGATGAAGAGGACCTGGTAAGAGTGAAGCAAGAGCCTGAAGACGATACCACCATGTTTGGCGTCGATCCAGCAGGACCATCAAATACAAGTGGAAAAGATCAAGAACAGGACATGCCAGACGCCACGGCAGATCTTCTCACCGAAGACATACCGAATCAAGACGTCAAGGTCAAAGTCGAAAAACGACGAAGCTCTCAACGTGCCATCCAAAAACCGACATTCCAATCCGCAGAAGAAGAGCGAGAATGGCAGAAACAGCAAGACGACCTGCAGACCATCCGTACGGAGTTGGGCGAGATCACACTGGTATCCAAGCCAGACGCGCCAGCACAAACAGATAACGCAGAAACCGAAGAGCCTCACGTTCAAGCAGAAACAGATCAACTACAAGACAGACGCCAAGACGCCGTCTACCTCTTCCAATTCCCTCCAATCCTACCAGATCTAGAAGCGCCTTACGTCAAAAAAGAGCCCATCTCACCTGAAGTCCGTCCCAAAGACAAAAAGCCCGTTGTCGGCGATACAGCCAACTCCGCTATCAAAGTCGAGGATATCGACGATCTAGCTCCGGATTCGCATACTTCCAACTCGCGACAACCAAAACTGGCAGCTGGGAAGGCAGGAAAGCTGCGGATCCACAAGTCAGGACGCGCAACGCTGACATGGGGTGGGACTGTGATGGAGCTGAATATGGGCTCGACGGCAAGTTTCCTGCAGAGCACTATCATGACCAAGGTTGAGCCGAAAAAGGCTGAGGATGGTGATGCGGGACCGCCGAAGATGTATGGTGGGAAGGCGGTTAGCTTTGGGCAGATTCGGGGAAAGCTTGTTGTCACGCCGGACTGGACGGATATACTGGGTGCATGATTCGATCAGGAGGACGTGGTGGGTTGCATGTTATAACGAAAAAGAGGTATCGAGATACTCTGATGAATAATGTTACCGGATATGCAGCGTCAATGGCATTGATGGCGCTAGCAATGGTATGTGAACAAGAATACAGCGAAATTTTAGCTCAATAGCCAGGACTCTCTCCGTTTACTCTTCATGCCTGGATTTCGAGGGTCGTGGATGACCTCCTTGTATAGAGAACCACGTTACCGCCAGATACTGTATACAAGATCCATTGAGTAAGCGTATAGGTGTGGCCGCATTTCGACGAGTCTCGCATAGTACTGTGGTCATATAGACAGGAGAACACATGGCATGTGTTGCTTGTAAGTTTACCAACAAGAATAGACGTGGCATAAATACATGATCAAGAACGTTGCATGCGAAAATGGGACGTGTCAACAAGATTTATGGATGTTCTGATACCGTTTCTTCGTCAGCGTTACATTTTTCCATGCGTTGTATACATTTTCAGTCTCACAACCTCTCTGCTGCTGCTCCACGCTTCAGTCCACGGTTCCCACAGGCAGAATAGAGACGTAATCCAGCGGGGCCAACTCAAGCCTGTCAGGCGTTCCCACAATTTTCAACACATCTCCGGCATTCACTTGCACATTTCTAAACGTATTTCTTGAGGCAGAACTTCCGTCCAAAATCCTAAAATGAAGTTAGCATTTGTTATGCTCAACATTTTTGAGTCTGATTCGTACCATGTGCGAGCGAAACCGAGCTGGTCTTCATGCGTGCCGTTCCACGTAGCAAGCAAGCTATCGCCCAAGTAAACATCCCACTTAGCCTTGCCACCAAAGTGGTCAAAGTAGTTTATGGCGATATCAAAAGTACCGGCGTCTGTGAGCGTGGTGCTTGCTGTTCCGGCTGTGACGTTTGAGGTTGTGACGATGGCTTGATAGTTTGGAGAAGAAGCGTGGATGGGGTTGGCGACGTTGACGACGGTGTAGCCGCTGAGTGTCATATTCTCTGCTTGGATGCGGTAGGGGTGGTTGCCCACACGACCGTTAGCGTCTGCGATGCCCGTCATGTTGTGATAGAATGTGTTGATAGCATCTGTGATGTTGTCAGCTCTGGCTGTTAAGGTGAGTAATGGTAGGAAAGTTCACTGACCTCTCCAAACTAGGCTGTGGCCGGCCTATAATACTGTTAGATCATTTATCCCAGTCCAAATCGACATTGAGAACTCACCTGATAGTTCAATCTGAAGAGCACCGCAGCAAATCTCTCAGCATCGATCTTGTTCGCCAGACTTTCCCAAGCAGTGTGCAAAGTGTTGGCAGTGGCAGCACCAGCATAGTGAGCATCGTAGAAGTGTTGGATCACGGTCTCGCCTGTAGACTTGAGACGTTGGGTCCAGGGGACGTGGTGGAACCAAAGAAGGAGGTCATCAGGAGTGGTATCTAAGCTTTCGTACATGGCGGCTACTTCAGGCGCGTATTGGCCAGCATAGCCGGTGCCATTCCAGACTGTGCGGTCCATACCTACCGAGTCGTGGTCGGCGCGTGTCCACTGGCGATATTGTTAGTTGTAGATTTCATAGATGTGTCTCAAGTGACGCCTTACTTGACCCCAGGGATTGTTGTCTTGGGATGATGGAGCAGGTTGATAGTGGTTTCCTTCAGCACAGTTAGTAATCTTGGAGCCAAAGACTTACACACAATACATACCAGTAATATCAGTCAAAGTTTGGATGCCGAGGTTGCCAGAGTAGTTTTCGAAAGATCTCCATGATGGCATGGCCATCTCAGTGATGGTGTTGAGAACCATGGGGTCAAGACCGAAGGTAAGTCTAGTCCATTCGTGTAGAATGTCCTCTGGATCACGGGTAGGGTCCCAAGCAAGACGGCCATAAGCATACAAGTTCGACTGCGCAAGATCATATCCAACCCAAGTGATATTAGTACCAACATTCGCAACACCTGCCATACCTCCAAGCTTATGACCGTAGTGTTTCCCAGTGATGAGGTCTTTGCCAACAAGTGATGATGTATTGTCAATGCGCATATCAAAGTCTAGGACGCTCTTCCAGAGAGGTGCGAGGTAGACAAAGTGACAGTTCTGGCCTAAATATTCGACTGCGATTTGAAGTCTGAAATTATTGATTAGCAAAATATAGGTAGAACCAAATTTAGTAAATCAACATACTCGGCCATCACAGGAGTCTGAGGCATGTTTCCAAAAAGAGGACTGGCAGGTTCGCGGACTTGGAAGTCGATTGGGCCGTACTTGATCTGAACGACCACGTTGTCGTCGAACTGACCATCCAGAGGTTGGAAATAGTTATTGGCAGCAAGAGCACGGTCATCCTTCCATACCGACTCATTGAGCTAGAAGCAATAGTTAGTTCGCACAATTCCAAGACCTTTTTATTTCAATACTTGCGTTCTGGTAATCGTAGACGAATCTGTAATGGGGTGAGTCAGAGACGAACACGAAAGCCTTTTCATCTACACTTACGCTCTAAATATCACAAGACCGCCATGAGGCTTGAGAGCATCGGCGAAAAGGTTAGCACCTTGAGCTAGAGTTCTGTTATAAGTGGCAGGCCCGGGTTGACTGTGTAGTGTTAGTAGTGAATGGCTTAGTGTGGTGTCTGGTCTGGCTCATACCCCTCCGAGTTGGCCTTGACCAGGTAACCAGCAAAATCAGGAACGGCATTGTAGATGTTGTTGGTGATGTCGTTCCAGAAGGTCTTGACACCAGCGTCAAGTGGGTCAAATGTGGTAAGGTTGCCGTAGGACATGGGTGAAGCAAAGTTAAGAGAGATACCAATTTGTATTCCGTATGGCCTCATGGCGTTGGCGATGCGGCCAAGACCAGCGATGTTCTGGGGTTTTAGGAGAGTTGCGTTCGAATTGACATTGTTGACAATGACACCATTGATGCCTATACTCGCAAGCAATCTAGCGTATTCGGAGACACGTGTAAGGTCACTCAGTACAACACCATTCGCTTGATATTCTCCATAGGGTCCGAAGAAGATAGAGAGACCGCCATATCCTCTCTCGATACTGCCGTCAAGATTGTCCCACCTAGTAAGCTGATTAGACCATCAATGTTGAAAAGCTCAAATGACCAGAACTCACTCATTCGTCCATCGAATAGGAGCAGCAGGGTTGTTTGCATAGGCAACTTGGGAGAAGTTACCCTGTGCAAGCATCGAAAGGTACTCAAAGGCACCGTAGAGAGCTCCGCGCTCGTTCTGGCCAAGAATCTGGATAGTGTTGCCTTTGGTGCTCAACCAGAAACCATCCTCTACAAGCGCAGGTGGCGAAGCGAGAGGACCGTACGCCCTGGTATACTCATCGATTGTGCCAACGATGACTTGAGGACGGGGAGTCCATGGCCAAAAGCCGAAACGGAAGCCTCCCCATCCACCCCATCCACCACCAGCACTACCACCATATCCCACTGAGCAGGAAGAGCCTATGATACCTTGAATACCGTTTTGAAGCTCGATACCAGCAGTATAGACAGGGCTGTTGATTGTTGAGTTCAGTGCGATAATACTGGAGGGAGCATTATATTGGAAAGGAGTTGTCAATCTAGAGAAGCGGAGCCAGGCATCATGCCCGGTCTCGGCGGCTGCGAGGCCAGCTAAGGCACTGAGGAGGAGAGTGCTGTGCATTTTGGGAGACCTTGTTGATCGTTCGAGGCGCTCTTGCTTTCGAGCATGATGCCCGTCCCGTTCTTTCTATACTCATGTAGGCGAACATGCTATTTAGCCTGTAGATACTAAAGATGTGTTAGCGTGGTGTCTTAGGTCACAAATTGACGCCGCCTCCACATCGCTTGCAGCAAAGTACGGACCGTGTCTGGCCGTCGACACCTTGGCATGCGGGGTTTGGGGGTCGTGCCAACCATATTTCGTGTCATAATTGTCCCCCACATCAATTCACCCATTTTGAGCACGGAAGATGTGGCTAAAATGCCGTGGCAGTGTTCCATGCAAGGTACACTGACAAGGACACCTTCTAGGCATGACACGGCCCTTCTAGTGAACTTCCAGGCTCGCCTCTGTTGGCAAACTACACTCATGAACTACTCGTCAAAATCCGGTCAGTCATCTCGGCTGGAGCGGCGACGTCTGATTCATCTTTGAGCCAGGTTTTCAGAAGATATGTTCCTCGCTGACTTTGACTTCGGAGTATCTTAGCCATACTTTGTGTGCTCCTCGTCTTGCCACCTCATGGTCCACCTCCTCATCAGGCTTATAGCCAGCCAAACAGCTAACACAGGAGTTTCCTGGAAGGTTTTGGCACGTACGTGAATGAGGTAAATGCACGGTTGTAAAGTTGGACAACGATGGGGAGTGGTAACCTCCTAGATTTTACTGCAACGCTGCCAGGTGCAGATGCAATTGGAAACCGACTCTGTGATTGGGGTAGTGCGACGCCCGCTACACGAACTTGCAGTTGAGGACACATAGGGATCACGCGTTGTCTCGAGAATGTAGTCCTGAGTCGTCTAAGTGCACGCAGTCATAATATCAATAATAAAATCACGCAGCTATTCTCTGATACTTCACGCTCACACCTGACCAGTCGTCTTTCAAACTTTCCATGTCTTCAGGTTGACAAGTTTGGTGCACGGCACAAGATAGGAAGCAGTCTCGGTGACCATCTGGGATTCTGAAGAAGGATGACCTGAGGATGTCATTGTGGATCCATCGTCTTCACGTTTCCTCAGTTCTTTCGTTCCCAACGTAACGTGGTGCCGGTTTCGATGTCTATGTTACGAGGATGAAGTCGATATATCTTCATGCGTGCAGATATTCACAACTTGTTGTGCTTCACCGGCCTTTTCTCATGGCAGGAAATCTTCCACCTTTCAAAGGAAGTCCAGGAAAAGGATTGGCTTGTCTATTTAATCTGCCCGGCCCCATTCATTATATCAGGTTGCGTGCAGATCCTTATGTAGAGTTGGGAATGACTGAAGTGCAACCTAATTCCACTCGTGAATACGCCTTTCTGACGGACGCGAGATATATGTATATCCATCTCGTTCCTGCGTGGACGGCTCCAGCGACTGTGCTCGCGCAGACTCCACTCGTTGCTGTTCTTGACTAAAACGTGTGGAGGCATGATCGAGTCTTCGTGAAGCTTCCTGTAATCTCTCTTCTAGCACTGCTAATATCTGGTGTTGCCTTGCGATCCTCTCTCGGAAGTAATTGATCTTTTCTATCCTCGTCTGGAGGAAATCATTGCCCCTTGGCTTGAAGGCGTATTGGCTAAGATCATATTCGATTCGTCGCACTCTAACGTTTTCTTCCAAGATCTGCGCCTCAATGTTCGACTTGTTGATTTGACAATTATGCATGTGGTTTCGACTTCTTTCAAGCCATCTAGTTGGGCTTTCTACCCTATTCGGTATGCTTGCACCTGTCTGTCTTCGCCTCGCCAGTCTAAGCTGTTCGTAACCATCTCCCATGGTTGCTTTAAAGTCGCTCAAGTGTTCGAAGGCAACGTGTGATAGTGAAGTTGAGGTACGCAGTAGTGGCGGCCTGAAGCAACAGAATGAATTCCGAACGCACCGTAGATAGAAAGAGCGAGCGGACAAGACAACTTAGGACAAGATCCTGGGCCCGTATATAGGGCAACAGTCACTCCGCCAGCTTTCTTGAGATGATAATAAGATACCTTGGCACTGATGTTGACAAGATCGCGCGTCATCGGTACGTCATCAGTACCTATTTGAAACACGACGGTGATGGACAGAAGGTTCTAATAGCGAGGAGGTTATGATTAGCCTTTCTGTGTGAATGATTCAAGATTTAAGCAAGATTTAAGATGATGCAGATTTGAAAAGAGGACGGTCTCGAGCCTTTATAAGAGTGAGAGAGCTATAGGTCGTTTCATAGAAATGGCGATGGTGCTACTCGAAGATAGCGAGATTTATGAGTGTATTGACTATGGTTATTCTATTCAGGGTCTGGGTAAAGCGTCTAAGTCGTGCTCTATCTGTCCTAGATTGCGATTGGAGCTTCGAAGACGTTTTATTGGAAGTATTGACTTTTCTTGCAATGGGAGTCAGCCTCAAGCAGGTCGTGTATTATTCCGCTAGTGATCAATTCAGACTCCAGAGAAGAATAAACCACTTTCTGGTGTTAATGTCAATGGGAAGTTGAGAAAATTGAAACAGATCTGGAACAGATTAGAAACCGACGTTCTGCCGCTACCCTGCTTGATTACGTGATCTTTTGAGTCCCCAAAGACCTCCATAACACTCCCTCTCAAATCACTATCCTCCTTCCCGACAATTCACCTTCAAAATGGCGACAGAGGTAGCAATGAAACACGACGACCATCTCCTCCTCGAACAGTCCTTCCTCAAAGTGCCCTACGAACTCTCCCGCAAAGCCTTCAAAACATCCCAACGCTACATCGAACGAGATCGAGATGCCGTTCTCGCCAGTCTCAAGACCGGCGCCCAAGACACTGCCAATTCCTCCACTCCCTCCACCACCGCTACCGAATCCCTCGACAGCATGATCGCGCGCCTCGAAACGCTCAAACGGAAACTCACCACCCTGCGCACAGATGAGAGCACACTACACCAGCACGCCCGCTCGCGCATCTCCCATTTGCAAGACCTGCACGATATACCCACGCACTCATCTCCAGCATATACGACCTGGTCGCAAACGCGGCTCTCACGGCTTTTAGTCGACTACCTCCTCCGTTCAGGCCACGGAGCCTCTGCTAGCGCATTGGCCTCAGCAGCCAACATCGAAGATTTAGTCGACATCAGCGCTTTTTCCTCGTGCGTCGCCATTGAATCCTCCTTGCGCAGCGGCAACCTCGGTCCCGCGCTGCTATGGTGCTCTGAGAACCGCGCCGGCTTGAAGAAGATGGAGTCGGAGCTGGAATCTGAGCTGAGGCTGCAGCAATATATTGAACTGCTCCGGTCACGGGACACCGCGAAACTGGCAGAAGCAACGCTTCATGCACGGAAATACTTGACGTATCGTGAGGAAGCGTCCAAGCAAGCTGCGGGGCTACTTGCGTTCAGTGCGTATTCGCTGATGGAGCCTTATTGCACGCTGTATTCGCCATCACGGTATGGCTATCTGGCTTCGTTATTCTTAAAGGACCACCATTCCCTGCTCTCACTACCGCCGACGCCATCACTACATATTGCGCTCTCAGCGGGTCTTTCAGCGCTGAAAACACCAAGTTGTCACTCTGCACACGCCGCGTCTACAGGGACAGCGAGCACGGCGACGAGTGGAGCGGGCGTGTGTCCGATTTGTAGCACGGAGCTTAATGAGTTGGCGAGAGGGGTGCCGTGGAGTATGCGAACGAATAGTGTTGTTGAAGCTGAGCCGGTTATGCTGCCTAATGGACGGATATACGGGTTAGAACGGTTGCGGCGGCTGAATGAGAAAATGGTTGGTGTTGGGTATGGAACGAGCTTTAGCGCAAGCTCTGAGAGTGAGGAGGCAATGCTGAAGCTGATGAGAAGTGGTCCTCCTGCTAGGTCTAGGCCGGTTGTGGCGGCAGCAGTTTCGGGGACGGA
>Ga0160427_10000868_pt1 | contig 18358 bp, 15 predicted proteins | sample SolpanmetagenomL_FD_108194 | JGI IMG/M metagenome (GOLD analysis project Ga0160427, IMG submission 108194) | Solar panel surface microbial communities from Lawrence Berkeley National Laboratory, California, USA - L | ecosystem: Engineered > Built environment > Solar panel > Unclassified ...
ACGAGGTTCGAACTCGCGACCTCGACCTTGGCAAGGTCGCGCTCTACCAACTGAGCTACTCTCGCTTGAGGTTTGTTCGCCGTTGTGGCGATTGGTGATACAAAGGTAGGCAAAAGGGCCAAATTAGCAAGTAGTGGCCGTTAAATTTTCCGTTGGCAAATGCTTGTTGGTTCATTTTCAAGCCGAAAAAGTTTTGGGCCGCGAGCTTTTGGGGCTGGCTACATCTTTTTTGATGAGCTTAAAATCCAGTCATAAGGGACAGGCCGTAGGTGGAGCAGGTTCGAACCCATTCTATTTTTTCTCTTTTTCTCCCCTTACCCATGAAACTTTCCTTTGCTACCCTGGCCATCGCGGCGCTCCTCGGCACGGCCACTATTCAATCGGCCTCGGCCCAAAAGGCCAAAACGGTGATGGTTGGCGGAGCCGCGATGTACCCCACGAAAAATATCATTGAGAACGCTGTCAATTCGAAAGACCACACCACGCTGGTAGCCGCCGTGAAGGCCGCTGGCCTCGTGGAGACGCTCTCGGGTCCGGGGCCTTTCACCGTGTTTGCACCCACTAACGAGGCCTTCAACGCCCTGCCCGCCGGCACGGTCGAAACCCTGGTGAAGCCCGAAAACAAGGCTACGCTCACTAAAATCCTGACGTACCACGTAGTGGCTGGCAAAATGACGGCCGCCGACCTTATGAAAGCTATCAAGGCTGGGGGCGGCAAGGCTACCCTGACTACCGTGAGCGGTGGCACGCTAACCGCCATGATGAAGGGCGCCAAAACCATCGAGCTCAAGGATGAGAAAGGCGGCATCTCGACCGTAACGATTGCCGATGTGATGCAGAGCAACGGCGTCATCCACGTTGTGAATAAGGTGCTGATGCCCTAAGGTGGCGTCAATAGCCCTCTCTAAAAAATGCCGGCTCCCTTCCTGGGGGCCGGCATTTTTTTTGGCTGGTTTTCGATGCGCTTTGCAGGCCGGGCCGGGGGTAGTATCTTGGAAGCCTGATTCTCTGTTTTCTCCCTTTTCCCCACCCACTCTATGCTACTTTTTACTCGTTGGCATTACTATGCTTTCTTATTGCTGACTGGGCTATTACTAACCAGCCAAGCAGCTACTGCTCAAAAGCTTCGAGAAAGCAAGTTTGAGAAGGGCCTTCTGAATAACGGCCAAAAAACCGGGGTTTGGGAATACTACGGCTACACGCCCTCGGGCGAAAAAGTAGTATTACAGCGTTACGACTACGGCAAGCAAAAATTACTTTATTTTCGGCCGGGGGCCGACATGAGCTGCCGCGCCGAGGTGAGCCCCGGCAAGTGGAGCTACGTGCACCCCGACCAGCCGCCGCTCTTCATCGGGGGCGATGCCACGCTGGCGCAGTACACCACGCAGCTCGTGTACCCCACGGCGGCTATCGGCCGCAATATCCAGGGCAAGGTGGTTATCGGCTTTTTGATTGATACGCTGGGTCACACCAGCAACCACCATTTGGTACAGCGCATTGGGGGCGGCTGCGACGAGGAAGCCCTGCGCGTGGCGCAACTCGTGCCCAATCAGTGGGTGCCAGCCCGCATAGGCCACCGGGCCGTGCCAGTAGAATATGAATTGCCGCTCAATTTTCGGCTGGCCCAACCCTGAGGCCCGCCCGCGCCGTAGCAGGCCCTTATGAAGACTTTACTGATGCCGCTGGCCGCTGGCCTTTTGCTGAGTACCCTGCTGACGGCCTGCGACTCGACCCCGCGCGAGCGCCAGGCTGCCGTGCGCGATGAGTTGAGCAAGCTCGATACCGCTGCCCGCAACACGGGCCACACCCTGCACCGGCTGGGCCGCCAAACGGTCAGCTTCGACTCGGCCAACCAAGCGCGGCGGGCGGTGCCGCTCGGTACCGGCAGACAGAAAGTAGTGGACCAGGAGCTACTGGCCAGCTACGCCGACCAGGTTAGCAGCCTCACCCCGGCTACCATTGCAGGGGCTTATGGACAGTTGCTGCGCGCCACCCGCGTGCGCCAGGCCAGCTGGCAGGCCCGCGACTGGGACTACGCCCAGGACACCTACCGCCGGCTGAACGCCCAGCTCGCCCGCATACGCCTCGACCTGCCGGCCCGCGACGAGCTGCGCATTCGGGCGTGGCAAGCCGAATTCACAGCCCTGCGCGCCAAGCGCACGGCCAAAGACTTGCACGCCGCCACCAAAAGGTAGCCGGCGTTGTTTAGCCAGTAGTTGGGTAGTAGCCGGGGCCCGGGTGGGCAGCCGACTGCTGCCCGGCTGCTCTTTTCCCCTGCCTCCTCATGGCTACTGACGCTACCACTCCCCGGTCGGAGAATATCATTGTGCTCGACTCATACTACGAGCCGCTGGCCGCGCACCTGGCCCGCACGCAGCTGGAGGCGGCGGGCATTCCGTGCTTCCTGACCAACGAGAACCTGGTGTCACTCAACCGGATGTATAGCCCCGTGGCGGGTGGCGTGCGGCTACACGTGTACGAGCGCGATGCGGCCCGGGCCGCCGAGGCCCTGCGCCCGCCCGCCGTGATGCAGGCCGTGCGCGGGGGCCTGGCCGAGCCCACTGCCGCGCCGGCCGGCACGCTATGCCCGCGCTGCGGCTCGGCCGACGTGAGCTACGACGCGGCGGCCCGGCCGGGGGCAGCGCACTGGTTTGTGGCGCTGCTGTCGCAGTTGCGGCGCTACCCGTTGCAGGGGCGGGCGCACCACTGCTTTCACTGCGGCCATAATTTTTAAGGCCAGCCGGCCAAACCTGCTATTCAGGCGGTGGGTTTAGGGAGAATGAAGACGCAAAAAGTAGCCCTCATTACGGGCGCCAATAAGGGGCTGGGCCTCGAAATAGCCCGGCAGCTCGGGCAGCAAGGCATTACGGTGGTGCTAGGTGGCCGGGAGGGCAAGGCTACCCAGCCGGCCGCCGACCTGCGCCAGCAGGGCCTCGACGCCCACGCCGTGGAGCTGGACGTAACCAACGCCGCCGACATTGCGGCGCTACCTACTTTTTTTAGCCAGCAGTTTGGCCGGCTCGACATCGTGGTGAACAATGCCGGGGTGCAGCTGGATGAGGGCTTTGACACCAGCCCCGATACACTGCGCCGCACCTACGAGGCCAATGTGGTGGGGCCGTATGCCATTACGCAGGCGCTGCTGCCGCTGCTGCGCGAGGCGCCGGCCGGGCGCATCGTTAATCAAAGCAGCATCCTGGGGTCGCTCACGGCCATCAGCCAGGGGCAGGGCGGCAGTTGGGCCACGCCGGGCTACACCTCCTCAAAGGCCGCGCTAAACATGCTGACGGTGGTGCTGGCTCAGCACCTGGCCGACACGGCTATCAAGGTAAATGCTGCGCACCCGGGCTGGGTAAAAACCGACTTGGGCGGCGCCGAAGCGCCGCTTGGCGTTGCCGAAGGTGCCCAAACGGCCGTGCGCCTGGCCCTGCTGCCCGCCGATGGCCCCACGGGCGGCTATTTCCACGGCACGGAGCACCTGCCCTGGTAGGGGCCTGCGCTGCAACGTTTGGCGTAAAAGCGTCATCTTCACCTCATGAACGAGCTTAGAGGAGGATGCTTTTGGCTGTGGCTGCTGCTGGTGCCGGCCTGGGCCGCAGCCCAGGCGCCAGCCGGCGATGGCCTAAAGGCCGATTACTACGACGGCCGCGAGTTTAATAAGCTCGTGCTAAGCCGGCGCGACGCTACCGTGGACTTCGACTGGCACCTGGACAGCCCCGTAGCTGGCGTGCCAGCCGAAGACTTTTCGGTGCGCTGGACCGGCTGGCTCGTGCCCCCCACCAGCGGCCGCTACGTGTTGCACATCAGCGTGGATGACGGTATCCGGCTGTGGCTCAACGGCCGCCAGTTGCTCGACGAGTGGCGCGGCCAGTCGCTGAGCTATTACCAGCTGGAGGTGGACCTCAAAGCCGGGGAGCCCTACGCACTGCGCATCGACTACTGCCAGTACAGCTACTCCACGCGGGCGCGGCTGGCCTGGCTGCCGCCTGCCACGCCGGCCAACACTCCAACCGGCAATTGGCGCAAGCTCTGGGGCTTGGCCGAGGAAAAGGCCGGGCCGGTCGTCATCCCGACGCGCTACCTGTTCAGTCACCCACCGGCCGTAGTGCCGCCGCGCCCGGTGGCGCACACCGCCAGGGTATTGCCACCTACGGCCCTTCCGCCAGTAAAGGCTGTGGCCCCGCGCCAGGTAGCACCCAGCAAAGCGGCCCTGCTGCCCCAGCCGCCCGTGGCCTCTCTGAAGCCCCGGCCCCGCAGCTACTTGCCCGTGGCCGCTACGTCGGCGCCGGTGCCCCGTGCGGCACCTACACCGCTACCTGCCGTGGCACCGGTGACCCAGCCCGCGCTGCTCGATTCGGGCCGGGCGGCGGCCGTGGCGACGCGCCTCGCCAGCGGGCAAGCCGTGACCCTGCGCGCCCTCTACTTCGAGCAGGGCCAGGCTGAGCTACTGCCACCCGTGCGGGCCGGCCTCGACACGCTGGCGCAGGCCCTGGCTGCCCGCCCCGCGCTACGCCTGGAGGTGCAGGGCCACACCGACAACCAGGGCGACCCGGCCATCAATCAGCTACTGTCGCGACGGCGGGCCGAAGTAGTGTGTCAATACCTAGCGGCGCACGGCGTGGCAGCCACCCGGCTGCGGGCCGTAGGCTACGGCGGTAGCCGCCCCGTGGCCGACAACCGCCAGCCCGACCAGCGCCCGCGCAACCGCCGTGTGGTGCTGCTTCCGCTTTCGCGCTAGTTTTCAGTTAATCAAAATCTTACCGCCCGGCCACTTTGCGGGGCTTGGTGCGGGGGCGCAGGGGCGTGAGGGCCTTGGGGCGCGGGGCAGGGCGGCGCACCGTCACCGGCTCGGGGGCTTTGGCGAGGTGAGCGCGCGCCAATAGCCAGTCGCGCAGGTAGTCGAGGCCGGCGGGCGAGAAAGCCGCTTGCCGCTCACCACCCACGATGGGCCACTTGGCGGCATCGTCCTGAAACCAGTGGTTGACGCCCGGCAGGCGGTGCGCCTGCACGGCCTGGCCCGATGGCCGCAAGCCCTTTTGCAGCAATGACATATTGCGGCCGGCGGCCACTTGCAAGTCGGCGCTGCCGTTGAGCAGCAGCACCGGGCAGCGCACCAGCGCCAAGCGGTTGGTAGGGTCAAAGTCGAAGAAATAGCGCGACCAGGGCGACGTAAGCTGCACGGCGCGGGCGCGGGCCATTGGCTCGTCGAGGCCGGTGTTGCTGCTGCGCAGCAAACCCATAAGCTTGGTGCGGGCGGCGGCCGGGTTGGGCGTCTGGCGCACGGTTTCCACCAGTTGGTCAAACAAGCCCTGGGCAGCTTTCACCTGTGCGCCATCGGCCCCGATAAGGCGCATAATCTCGCCCTGCTGGCGGCGCAGTACATCGCGCCCCGGCTGCCCGTAGGCCGCCAGCGACACCACGAAGGCCGGCGCTTCGAGCGGCTCGGAGGCGGCCAGCAGCGCCACGTTGGCGCCTTCGCCGTGGCCGAGCAAGCCCACTTGCTGCGGCGCAATGAGCGGCCGGCCGCGCAGGTAGGCCAGCGCGGCCTGGGCATCGGTTACAAAGTCGGCGGTGGTGGCGCGGGCGTAGTCGCCGCTCGATTTGCCCACGCCCCGGTCATCAAACCGCAGCACCGCAATGCCGCGCCGGGTGAGGTAATCGGCCAGCAGGCCAAACAAGTGGTAGCCTTGCAGCTCCGACTCCCGGTCTTGCGGGCCCGAGTCGGAGAGCAGCACCACGGCCGCAAACGGCCCCTCACCGCTGGGCACGGTGAGCGTGCCACTGAGTTTATTCTTACCCACGGCGTTCCCTATCGTCACCTCCGACTCGCGGTAGGGCGGCGTGAGGCGCAGCTTTTTGGTTGCCTGGGCTGCCGCCGCGGCCACGCTCCGCTCCAGTGTGAGCGGCGCTGAGAGGCCCACCTGCTGCCAGGTGCCCACCAGCTTGTCGCCCCCAGCCAGCACCTTGCCCTCGAAGTGGCTGCCCGCCTGCTCGATGCGCAGCACCAGGTTGTCGTCCTTCAGCTCTACCTCTACCGGCATGCGGCTGATGCGCTGCTGCGGCACATCGAGCGCCGCGTAGTAGGTGCCGTTGCTCAGTGGCACAATGGTGATACTCAGCGTGAGCGTGCCGCCGGGCACTTTAAGCGGGCCCTGCCATTGGCCATTGAGGCGGGCCGGTTCGCTGGGCCCGGCCCGGTGGCCTGCGCCGAAGCTATGGAGGGTAGCTAGTAGCGTGACTACCAGGAAAAGTAATAATTTCTGCATAAAGTTTAACGCTGCCTGGGTCCAATCCTAACTAGTGCCCAGCACTGCGCAAAATACCAGCACGCTGCCGTTTGGGCAGCGCCAGCCCAAGTGGATGGGCGGGCCTGGGCAACAACCTGACCGACTTAGCAGATTATTAATCAGGTTTTTATTCTATCGGCACTACGTAGCGAATGAAGTCAGCCGCCGGGCGCTACCGGCCACGCCAGCGCGTTTTACGTAAACCCGACCTCTATCCCTAGCCTTTTCCACTATGCCCACCAAGAACGCCGCCGCCACGCCACCCAAGCGCCCCACTGCCAAAGACATGAAGGAGCACGCCCAAAAGCTGCCTTACCCGGCTAAGCAGGCCGACATGAAATTCCAGCCTCAGACCAGCCTGGCCGCCTACCGCGCCGCCGGTAAGCTCGAAGGCAAGGTGGCCCTCATCACGGGCGCCGACTCGGGCATTGGCCGGGCCGTGGCCATCGCCTTTGCCAAGGAAGGAGCCGATGTGGCCATCTTATTTAATGAAAACCAAGCAGATGCGCAGGAAACCCGGCGCCTTGTAGAAGCCGAGGGCCGCAAGTGCCAGGTGCTGCAACTCGACGTGCGCGACCGCGAGCAGGCGTTCCAGGCCGTGCGCCTCGTGCGCGAGGAGCTGGGCGGACTCAATATCCTGGTTAACAACGCCGCCTTCCAGATGGCGCAGGAAAAGTTTGAGGACATTCCGGAAGCCCAGATTCGGCGGGCATTCGACACCAACATTATGGGCTACATGTGGATGGCGCAGGCCGTCATTCCGCACCTGCAAAGCGGCGACTGCATCATCAACACGGGCAGCATCGTAGGCATCGTAGGCATTCCCATTCTGGTGGACTACGCCTGCACCAAGGCCGGCATTCACGCCCTTACCAAGTCGCTGGCCTTGTACCTGGGCGAGCGCAACATCCGGGTGAACTGCGTGGTGCCCGGCCCCGTCTGGACGCCCAACATCCCCGGCACCATGCCGCTGGATGAGATTGAAAAATTCGGCCACGAAGTAGCCCTCAAGCGTCCGGGCCAGCCCGAGGAGCTGGCGCCCGCTTACGTGCTGCTGGCCTCGCAAGATGGCTCATTTATGACCGGCGCGCTGGTGCACGTCACCGGTGGCAAGCTCAGCAGCGACGAGTAGCGATTCTGGCTGAGTTCTAGCAAACTTCTGACTGAGTTAACCGTTCAGGTTGGAGCAGGACAGTTAAGCCCCGGCTTAGCAGTTCCGCTTCAACCTGTTTTCGCGTTATGACTTCTCAGGAATTGCTGTCGTCGGCCCACGTGTCGGCGGCCACCCGCGCCGCCCTCACCCAGCGCCTGGCCGAAACCGGCGCCGCTTACGAGCCCCAGTTTTTGGCGCCCGCAACCTACCGGCTGCTGCAAGCCGTGGCCGCGCGCCTGCTCCCGCAGCCCGAGCGGCCGGTGCCCATTCCGCTGGCCCTGGCCGTAGACCAGCGCCTGGCCGAAGGCCGCGCCGATGGCTGGCGCTACGACGCCCTGCCGCCCGACCGCGAAGCGTATCGCCTGGGCCTGGGCGGCATTCAGGAAATTGCGCACGAGCTTTTCAAAGCTGATTTTGAACGGCTTGAAACAGCGCAGCAAGACGAAGTTATCCAGGCGCTAGCTAGTGGCAACCCACCCGGCGCCGTGTGGCAGACGCTGCCCGCCAACCGCTTTTTCGAGGAAATGCTGGCCGAGTTGACCGAAACCTACTATGCCCACCCCTGGGCGCAGGACGAAATAGGCTACACCGGTTACGCCGACCTGCCCGCCTGGACCAAAATTGGCCTCAACGAAAAGGAGGCCCGCGAAGCATAGGGTGCGGTAAGCTTTAGCTTACTACCAGTGAGGCAGTCAGCATATCTTGCTGACTAACTGCTTATTATATTTCATTCAACGGCCCCGCGGTGCCAGCTAAAGCCTACCGCACCTTGTATGCCCGACGAAGAAATTGCTGAAGAGGGTGTCATCAGCCCAACCGAGCCTGCTATCCAAGACCCGCTGCTGCGCGAGCTGCTGGCCGATACCGAAACCAGGCCGACCATCGACATCCCGCAGCCCCAGCCGCAGGCCCTGCCCACTACTACCGAAACCGTTGACTGCATTGTGATTGGCCTGGGTGCGGGGGGTGCGCCGCTACTGGCTCGCCTGGCGCAGGCCGGCCTGAAAGTGGTGGCCCTCGAAGCAGGCCCTTGGCACAACCCGGAAAAGGATTTCGCCACCGATGAAAAGGCCCAGGACTTCCTGTTCTGGAACGACGAGCGGCTGGCGGCTGGCGGCGACCCGCTGGCAATGGGCAAAAACAACTCGGGTACCGGTGTGGGGGGCTCTACACTGCATTATACCGCCTACACGCCCCGGCCCCTGCCCGACGACCTGCATATAAAGCGCGACTTCGGCCAGGGCGAAGACTGGCCGCTGACCTACGATGACCTAGCGCCTTATTATGAAGAGGTAGAGCAGTTTATCGGCGTTTCGGGCCCCACCCCCTACCCCTGGGGCCCCAGCCGCCCCAAGGGTTACCCACTGGCGGCTTTGCCGCTCAACAGCGCCGCCCAGCTCATGGTGCGCGGCGCCGAAAAGCTGGGTATCCGGACGTCGCCGGCCGCCAACGCCGCGCTTTCGGGCCGCTACTTTCAAGAGGGTGTGGGCTGGCGCGAGGCCTGCACAAATCGGGGCTTTTGCCAGGCTGGCTGCTCCAACGGCGCCAAGTCGAGCATGGATGTTACGTTTATTCCGCTGGCGGTGAAATACGGGGCAGATATCCGGCCCGACAGCTACGTTACGGAGATTGAGCGCAATGCCAAGGGTGAGGTGGCAGCCGTGGTGTACACCCGGCACGGCCACACGCACCGTCTGGCTTGCCGCAACCTGTTTCTGTGCGCGGGCTCGGTCGAAACGCCGCGCTTGCTGCTGCTCAACGAATTGGCTCTCACCAGCGGCCAGGTAGGCCGCAACCTAATGGCCCACCCCGGCCTGCAAGTGTGGGGCACTTTCCCAGAAGAAGTGCGCCCAACCAAAGGTATCCCCGGCGGCCTCATTTCGCAGGATACGCACCGGCCCAAAGGCGCCGACTTCGTAGGTGGCTACCTGTTGCAAAGCATTGGCGTTATGCCGGTTACGTTTTCGAGCCAGGTGGCGCGCGGGCGTAGTATGTGGGGCCAGCCGCTGCGCGACTACATGCGGCAGTTCAACCACATCGCGGGCATCAACATCCTCGGCGATTGCCTGCCGCACGCCGCTAACTTCCTGGAATTGAGCGACGAACAGGATGCGCGTCAATCACCCAAGCCACGCCTGCACTTCACGGCCCAGGAAAACGAGCACCGCATGAACGCTCACGCCGAAAAGGTGATGCGCGACATCTGGGCTGCCGCCGGCGCCACCGATATCTGGGCGTTCCAGCGCTACGCGCACGTCATTGGCACGGCCCGCATGGGCCTGAGCGGCGACGACGCCGTAGTGGACCGCGACGGCCGTGCCTTCGATGTGCCCAACCTTTACATCTGCGATAACTCGGTGTTCCCCAGTGCGCTGAGCGTTAATCCGGCGCTCACCATTATGGCCCTGAGCCTGCGCACGGCCGACAAATTTTTGGAAAGAGAGCGCCGCCGCGACGCGTAAAAAGCTGCTTATAAATCGTCTGTCCTTGCCGCACTCCCCGGCATTGCGCTCGCAAGAGCAGAAAATATCTCCTTAGAACTGTATTTATGAAATCTTTTCTCACCGAAATCAAGCAACGTTTCGGGAATGGTAACTACGAGGGCGACGAGTTTGGAGGCGCGCGCGGGCACAACGGCAACGGCTTGCCCACGGGCCTGCCCAACAACTTTATGTTTGCTACTGGCATCGAGTGCAGCTATCCAACCATCAACCACGGCAAAACCCGCCGCGACCAACTGGCCGAGTGCGACCACTACAACCGCTACAAGGAAGACTTGACCCTGGTAAAGCACATGGGCCTCAAGGTGTTGCGCTACGGGCTGCCTTACTATAATATTCAGCAAAGCGCCGATAAGTACGACTGGGAATTTGCCGACTTGGCGATGGCCGAGATGAAGCGCCTGGGCATTACGCCCATCCTGGACCTTATGCACTTTGGGGTGCCCGACTGGCTGGGCAATTTCCAGAACCCTGAGTTGCCGGTGCATTTTGCCAACTACTGCGAGGAAGTGGCCAAGCGCTACCCCTGGGTGCGCTACTACACGCCCGTAAACGAGATTTACGTGACGGCCAAGATGAGTGCCAAGGACGGCAAGTGGAACGAGCAGCTCAAGTCAGACCACGGCTTCGTCACGGCCCTGAAGCACTCGGTGGCCGCCAGCATCATGGGCACCCAGAAGATTGCCAAGCACCGTCCCGACTGCGTGATTGTGCAAAGCGAGTCGGCCGAGTTCATCCATGAGATGCGGGCCGAGCCAACCCCGGCCATTGTGCTAGAAAACAAGCTGCGGTTTGCCTCGCTCGACTTGCTCTATGCGCATCAGCCCGATGGCGACGTAGTGAACTACCTCTACGACAACGGGATGACGCGCAAGGAATACGACTGGTTTATGGCCGGCGAGCCCCCCGGATACCAGATAATGGGCAACGACTACTACGGCCGCAACGAGAAGATGCTGCTGCCCAACGGCGACGTGTGCACCAGCATGGACGTGCTAGGCTGGGCCTCCATCACCCACGACTACTACCAGCGCTACAAAAAGCCGGTTATGCACACCGAAACCAACGTATTTGAGGCCGACCAGGCCCCTACGTGGCTTTGGAAGCAGTGGGCCAACATCCTGCGCATCCGCCAGGAAGGCGTGCCGGTGCTAGGCTTCACGTGGTATTCGCTCATCGACCAGATTGACTGGGAAACCGGGCTAGCTGAGCAGAAAGGCACCGTCAATGCCTGCGGCCTCTTCGACCTCGACCGCAAGCCGCGTGCAGTGGCCGATGCGTATAAGATGCTGTTGCAGGAATACGGGCAAATTACGGTGGTGCCCCACGGCGAGTTGTTTGAGGTAACTGACCGCCCTGCCACGCTGAAAGTCGAAGTGTAAACTTCACCGTTGGCACAGAAAAAAGCCCTCTTCAGGTCAGTGGTCCGAAAGTGATTTCGGACCATTTTTTTGCCCGTTAGCTTCTAACTTGCTTCTAATCAATTAGTAATACACCTTCAGCCAAACGATAACCTACGGGCATTGCCGCTCCCGGAACTAGTTGTTAGCTGCTGCACCTTGCGTAACTTGCGAGCGTGTCCCTTCTTAGCAAAGCCTTGCGTATCGCTCTAATTCTATGAAATTTACCGTTTCGCTGCTGCTGCTTGGCCTGCTCCTGGTGGGTCGGCTGGCCGTGGCCCAACGCATTACTATCAGTGGGCAAGTGGTGGAGGCGACCTCGGGCGAGCCCGTGCCATTTGCGTCCATCTTCGTGCCGCGCACCAGCACCGGCATTACGGCCGATGTGGAAGGCAAATTCAAGATGGCCGTATCGGGCACACCCGATTCGCTGGCCGCCTCGTCGCTGGGTTTCCTCACGCTGCGCAAAAAGCTCACCGATGCGCCCCAGCAAACCATCCTGTTTCGCCTCAAAAAGGGTGGCGGCGTGGCCCTGGCCGAAGTAGTGGTCAGCTCGCGGCAGCCCGAAAACCCAGCCTTCCGCATCCTGCGTGAGGTGCAGCGCCACAAGCCCGAAAACGAGCGCGCCGCCCTCACGGCCGCCGAATACGCGTCGTACAACCGCATTGAGGTGAGCCTGGCCGACCTGCCCAAAGCAATGGCCAACCGCAAGGTGGTCAAGGACATCCGGGCGCTGGCCGTGCGCCAGGGCGCCGCCAGCGCTTCCGACCCCGACTCGCCGCTGCCGCTCTTCGCCTCAGAAGTAGGCTCGAAGGTGTACCAGAAATACGGCCCGCCGCTGCGCCGCCGTGAAGACATTCAGCACAAGCAGATGCGCGGCGCCGGCCCCCGCGAAGGCTCGGTGCTGAGCCAGATGCTGGGCTCCAACTTTCAGAACTTCGACTTTTACCCTAACTGGCAAAATATTCTGGGTAAGGACTTTATCTCGCCCATCTCGGCGGGTGGGCGCCTCACCTACGACTATACCCTGCAAGACTCGGTGCTGGTGGGCAAGGACTTTTGCTACAAAATCGCCATCGCGCCCAAGCGGCCGCACGACCTAGCCTTTACGGGCACTATCTGGATTACGACCGATAAATATGCCCTGCGCCGCATCGACGTTATCACCAGCGAAAAAGCTAACCTCAACTTTATCAGCGACCTGCGCATCTTTCAGGAGATGACGTCGCCCGGCGATGGGCCGGGCCTGCCCACCCGCACCCGCCTAGTGCTGGGCGTGCGGCCCTACGAGAAGCAGGCCGCCATGCGCGTGCGCTTCACTACCGTCAACTCCGATTTTGTGCGCAACAAGCCCCAAACGGCCAGCGGCTTCTACGACCAGCCTATTGTATCGACGATAATGGAGCCGGGCAGCGGCGACACCGGAAGCCTGCTGAGCGGTATGCTGCCCAGCGGCGCCACGGAGGGCTACTTCGACAAAAACCGGCCCGACACCCTGAGCCTGAGCGAGCGCCAGACCTTTGCCGTGCTCGACTCGGCCCGCGAGCTGCCGTCGGTGCGCAGCACGCTCGACTGGGTCGATTTGTTTATCAACGGCTACAAGCGCCTGGGCAACAAGTTTGAGCTGGGCCCGATTATCAATACCTACGCCAACAATAACTACGAGGGCAACCGCTTCCGGGTGGGCTTCCGCACCACGCCGCAGTTCAGCCGCAACACCGTGAGCCAGGGCTACATTGCCTACGGCACCCGCGACGGCCGGGTGAAGTACGGCCTGCGGTCGAGCTACATTGCCGAGCGGCGGCACTGGACCGTATTTACCGGTGAGTTTAAGCACGACGTGGAGCAGGCGGCCTTGCTGGACAACGACTTTCTACCGGCCGACAATAACCTCTTCGTGGCCGCCTCGCGCTGGGGGCGCTTCACGGAGGGCAAGCCTATTCTGCGCGACCTGATTTCCATCTCCGGGCAGCGCGACCTGTTTCACGGCTTCACCGAAACGGTAACGCTACGCGAGCAGAACATCCGGCTGCTGACCGATTTTGTGATTCGGCGCGACAACCGCGTGGTGCCCGATATCACGCTGACCGAGGCCGTGTTTGAATCGCGCTACGCGCCCGACGAGAACCTAGTGCAGGCGGAGAACCGCCGCCGCGCTATTGGCCTCAAAAAGTGGCCGGTGTTCACGTTTCGCTACACTATTGGGGCGCGCGATTTTTTTACCAATAGCAGCTCGTCCTACCAGAAATTCAATTTGCTGATGAACCACAGCGTGTCGGCTGGGCACCTGGGGCGCTTCAGCTACCGCGTGGAGGGCAGCTATACGCCCGACCGCCTGCCGGCACTGTTCCTGAAGATTCCGCTGGGCAACCAGACGCCCTTCTACAACGCCAATGCGTTCAACCTGATGAATTACTACGAGTTCGTAACCGACCGGTCGGTATCGGTGCGGCTCGACCATCACTTCGAGGGCTTGATTACCAACGCCATTCCCGGCTTGCGGGCCCTGAACTGGCGCCTTGTGGCCACGGCCAATGCCCTGTACGGTGGCCTCAGCGACCTCAACCAGCGGCAGCCGCTCGATAGCCAGGGCCGCCCGCAGCAGCCGCTGGCCACCCTCGACAAAGTGCCCTATGTGGAAGTGGGCTACGGCTTCGAGAACATTTTTAAGTTTCTCCGCGTCGATTTTATCCACCGCCTCACTTACCGCGATGCCGTGAATGCGCAGCCCGACGAGCCGGCCCCGCGCAACTTCGGCATCAAGGTGGGGGCGCAGTTCCGCCTCTAAGGCAAGCCGCCCGGCCCGCTACGGCAGCTCGCTGAACTCCGCGGCGGGCTGGGCGGGCGCGCCGGGCTTCAGCACCTGCGCCACGCCCTGCTGAATGACCACTGCCGCCTGGGCCAGCCCCAAGAACAAGCCGTGCTCGACCACGCCAGGAATGGTTTTGAGTTGGGCCGCCAGGCGCTCGGCGTCCGGTATCTGGCCGAAGTGGCAGTCAACGAGTAGGTTGCGCTGGTCGGAGTAAACGGGGCTGGCCGGGTTGTCTTTTTGCACACGCAGCACGGGGGCGCCGCCGAGCTTTTCCACGGCATCGAGTACCCAGGGCAGGGTAAAAGGCACTACCTCCAGCGGCAGCGGAAAGCGGCCCAGCACCGGTACCACCTTGCTCGAATCGGCAATGACGAGCAAGTAGCGCGCGGCTGTTTCGATGGTTTTCTCGCGCAGCAGCGCCCCGCCGCCGCCCTTGATGAGGCGCAATTGGCCATCCAGCTCATCGGCGCCATCTACGGCCAGGTCGAAGGTGAGGCCCCGGCGCGGCTCCAGCAGCGGAATGCCCAGCTGCCGGGCCAGCGCCTCGCTGGCCAGCGAGGTAGCCGTGCCCTGCACCTTGAGGCCCGCCGCCACGCGCTCACCAAGCTGCCGGATAAAGTGGGCCGAGGTAGTGCCGGTGCCCAGGCCCAGCACCATGCCATCGCGCACCCAGCGCACGGCGGCGGCGGCGGCTTGCTGTTTTTCGAGTTCCTGGGGCGAGAGGGCGGGTGCGGTCATGAGGGAGATGAATGAAAACCGGGGCAATGTTACGGCCAGCAGCGGCTAGCTACCCACCCGCCAGGGGCCGTAATTTTGCGCCATGCTCCCTCCTACCCTGCCTGGCCACCCAGCCGGCCCCGCTGCCGATGTGATTCCACCTGCCGTGTCGGCGGCGCCCGAGGTGGTACCGGCGCCCGCCCCCGCCCCGCCGGCCTCGGCCTGGGGACTGCTGGTGGTGCTGTCGCTCATCTGGGGCACGTCGTTTATCCTGATGAAGAAGGGCCTGGTCGTGTTTTCGGCCCTGGAGCTGGGCGCTACACGGGTGAGTGTGGCGGCGCTGCTGCTGCTGCCGTTTGCGCTGCGCGAAATAGGCCGGGTCGAGCGCAGCCGGCTCAAGTGGCTGGCCCTCAGCGGCACGGTGGGGACGCTGCTGCCGGCTTTTCTGTTTGCCTACGCCGAAACGCGGTTGGCCTCGGGGCTGGCCGGCGTGCTCAATGCCCTCACGGCGGTATTTGCGCTGCTGGTGGGCGCGCTCTTGTTTGGGCAGCGCCTCACGGGGCTGCGAGTGCTGGGCATTGCGCTGGGCCTGCTGGGCACCGTGGTGCTGATGCTACTGGGCGGCAGCGGCGACGCAGCCACGCCGGCCGGCGGCGCGGGCAATGCCTGGTACGGTGGCTACATTGTGCTGGCCACCATCGGCTACGGCCTAAGCGTGAACGTGATAAAGTACCGCCTGCACGGCCTCACGCCGGTGGCCGTGACTTCGCTGCTACTCTTTCTCATCGGCGGGCCGGCGCTGGCCTACCTGTTGCTGGGCACGGGCTTTATACATAAGCTGGCCACCGTGCCGGGCGCGTGGCCGGCCTTCGGCTACATCGCCCTGCTGGCCACCATGAGTACGGCCGTGGCCACGGTGCTGTTTAATATGCTCATTCAGCGCTCCACTACGCTCTTTGCCTCGTCTAGTACCTACCTTATTCCTATTGTGGCGCTGGCCCTGGGTGCGCTCGATGGCGAGGCCTTCAACCTGTGGCACGCGGCGGGCATGGCCATTATCCTGGGCGGGGTATTCATTATTCACCGCGCTCGCTGATAAGTAATTAACCTGAAAATCAGGAAATCACTAAATTATACAGCTTCTTTCCGCCTCAGTCACTGCTAAAACGCCCGCGCCAAGCCCAGCACGCCCCAGAGGTGCGGCCGCCCACCGCTAAACTCCGGCCCTACGTACCCGGCGGTGGCCGTGAAGCTCAGGCCGTCGTGCGCCAGCACCAGGCCGGCGGTGCCGTGCAGCACCGCGCGGCGCACGTCGCGGGCGGCTAGCACGTAGGGGCTGCTGCCGTTAAGCAGCCCGCCTTGCAGCGTGGCATCGTAGCCCACGGCCCGGACCGCGAAGTTGCCCTCGCCATAACACTGCCAACGGCGCGGGCCGTCGTGGCCCGGCAAGCCGGAATTGGTAAAATAGGGGACGAAGCGACCCAGGCGCAGGTGCAGCCCCGCCCCAGCGTAGGTATAGAGCGTGCTCAGTGAGACTTCGGCGCGGCCGATAAGCTCGGCGGCGCGGCCAGCGGCGAGCAGGCGCTGCTCCAGCAGCACCCGGTAGCCCAGCACGGCATCACCCCGAATCTGATAGTCCCAGCCGCGCGGCGTGGGGTTATTGGTCAGTTCGTGCAGCTTGGTTTGCACAAATTTGCCCCCGGCCGCCGGGCCAATATAGCCGATTTCAAGGGCCGTAGTGAGGCGCCGCCGCTGTCCGGCTTGGTTGCTGGCGCGGTACAGCGAGGCGTAGAAATACGCCGCGTAGGGCCGGTCGCCCACCCGAACGCGCGCATCGGTGATGCTCAGCGGCGTAAAACCGTCGTAGCGCAGCGCCACGCCGTGGGTGAGTACGCTACCCGCCGGGCCGGCGGGTAGAAGGTGGTTGGCCGGCGAGCGGGCCAGCGCCGGGCTCACCCAGTCGAAAGTCAGGCCCTGGGTAAAGTAGTAGTCGGTGCCAAAGAAAAAGTCATTGGCGTAGGTGAACGCCAGCCGGTGCCCAAGGCTGGTGGGCCGCAGGCTATCGGCCGGCACAACCACCGGCGCAAGCAAAAAAAGGAGCGGAAGCATGCGGCGACCTACGAGATTTTTGGCAGCCGTAGCCCACGCGGCTGCTCTGCGGCGCGCAGGCCCGATATAGTGCCGGCTGGCTTAGCAGCCGCTATAGTAACGGCCAGCGCAAGCTGTGGGGCAAAATAGTGGGTGGCAGCAGGAATGACGTAGCGATACTAGGCCACCGCCACCTTGTTCAGCTTCGAGTGCTTGTGCCCGTAGGTGAAGTAGATAGCCAGTCCGATGAGCAGCCAAATCAGGAACATCGTCCAGTTATTGATGCCCAACTGCGTCATCAGGTACAGATTGGTGAGCAGGCCCAGCACGGGCAGCAGCGAGAGCTTTTTCTGAAACGTGACGACTACCAACGCCAGCGAGGCCAGGATGAAAACCATCGTCGGAATCTGGTGGGCGAAGCCACCGGTGACTTTGCCCGTCAGTTCATCGTGCGTCAGCCAGCCGTGGGCGCCGCTGGCATCGAGCCAAAACTCGTGGTTGCCGGCCGTGTTGTACGTCTTAATCAAGTAGATGCTAGCCATCAGGATGAGTGGCACCAGCCAGCGGCCATTGAGGTAGGGCACGCGGAAGCGGGCATCAGATTTACCATAGGGGTCGATGATGAGGATGCCGCCGCACACCAGCGCAAAGGCGAAGAGCGTGCCGATACTCGTCAAATCGACCACCAAATCCATGTTCAGAAACAAGGCCGGCACGCCCACGAAAATGCCCGTGACGATGGTGCTGAACGAGGGCGTGTGAAACTTGGGGTGCACCTTGGCAAACACGGGTGGCAGCAGGCCATCGCGGCTCATGGTGAGCCAGATGCGCGGCTGGCCCAGCTGAAACACCAGCAGCACCGAGGCCATCGCAAATACGGCGCTCACGGCTACCAGTGCCGAGAGCTTGGACAAGCCCACCTTGGCGAAGACGAACGAAAGCGGGTCGCCCACGCCTAGCTCCTTGTAGCTCACCATGCCGGTGAGTACCAGCGTAATGATGACGTAAAGCACCGTGCAGATGATGAGCGCGTACATCATGGCCTTGGGCAGGTCGCGCTGAGGGTTTTTGCACTCTTCGGCGGTGGTGCTGATGGCGTCGAAGCCGATGTAGGCAAAAAACACCGCCGACACGCCCTTGAGTACCCCGCCAATGCCGTGCGGCGCGAAGGGCGACCAGTTGGCGGGCTTCACGTAGAACGCGCCGACCACGATGACTACGGCCACGATGACCAACTTCAACACCACCAGCAGGTTAGAGGCATTCTTACTTTCCTTGATGCCTACGTACACCAGCGCCGTGATGGCCACCGTGATGAGGAAGGCCGGCAAATCGACCACCAGCCGGTAGCCGCCAAACAGCTCGGGCGCCTGCGCCCAGGCGTAGTAGGCTTCGAGCTG
>Ga0160427_10000869_pt1 | contig 18348 bp, 19 predicted proteins | sample SolpanmetagenomL_FD_108194 | JGI IMG/M metagenome (GOLD analysis project Ga0160427, IMG submission 108194) | Solar panel surface microbial communities from Lawrence Berkeley National Laboratory, California, USA - L | ecosystem: Engineered > Built environment > Solar panel > Unclassified ...
CTCAAGACACCGGTGCCAATGACGAGGCAATGGAGGATGTCGAGGCTACAGAGGCTGAAGGCGCCGATGGTACACAAGCAGACGCCGACGCAGAAGAACCTGCAATCAACGCAATGACGTTTTTGGAGTATGTGCAAAGCTTTTCCAATAGTCATGTCTCTTACTACCCATATCAATTGTATCACATTGACCCAATTTGATCGGACCCAGAAAACCAATTACGAAATTGATTTTTTTTTCTTAAAACTTTATAAAAAAAAACAGGCATCTCCAATCTCCCATCGTCACTCTCGCCGTCGGTCCTGACGACTCGGGAACAACTTTGACCGGTCACCAATCTCTTCTCAGCAAATCCCCCTACTTTCGCTCCTACTTCGCCTCATCTTCCTCACCATCAACCGTCAAGCTCCCCGACGAGTCCCTCGATGCTGTCGGTTGTTTCATTCAATATCTCTACACTGGCGAATATTTCCCGAAAATCATTCCTAGCTCCAAGGACAAAGAAGGCGACCATCTCGAAAATGATCCTAAGAACATGTTGAAAGACGAAGAAGGCGATGCCTTATTGAAGCATGCACGAGTGTACACCCTGGCAGACAAATTTGGTATGGGCCATTTGAAGAATTTGGCGCATAAAAAAATACACAAGATTTCGAGCTCGGCGAAAGGAGAAATTGCATATGCGAGATATGTTTATGCAAACACACCGAGGGAAGACAAAGTTATTCGATCACCCGTTGCACATTTTTGGGCTTCGCAAGGTATGTTTTGACTTTTTGCACATTTTATGTGCTCCCTCCCCTACTTCCCTCTCTTTTTCCTTACGCTCAACTTGAACATCCCACAACCATCGTTCTGTAAATGTTGTATGTAAAATTCAACAATTTCAATATGCTAACATTTCCAAAAATAACTACAGCATATATCCTGCGTAAAGAAGCTACCGAAGAGTTTAGAAAGATGATTCTCGAGTACCCACAGTTTGGTTACGACGTTATCAATATATTATTAGATCAAAAAGAAAATGAGAAGAAAGCACATCAATTACCGCCATCGACAAGGAAACGAGCTCGAGTCAGCGGCATCTCATAGATTTGCTTTTTTTCCCTATCTTGGTTCTGGTTCATGGTGTTATTTGGTTGTTTGGTTTGTTTGTTATATACCACATTTTTTCTTTCCCTTTCTTGATCTTTTATCGTATTCAACATTCATATTCGTAAAAACGGATAGAACTAATGGCATTTTGCTCTATACAATGATTCATTTTATCTTGTGTGTTCTGACAAACGTAAACGTAAGTGGGGGCAAAAAAGTCGTAAATATACAACTATTGAAAATTTTATCAATCCTTACATATTCACCTAGGATTTGCGATAATATCCGTTGCTGAGCTCGGTCTGTTGGTTGTATCACAATTACTACCAAAAACTTGAATCTGGTATCGCAGAATCTTTTTTCGAGGAAAAGAGGGGGGGAGGGGCCAATCACAATGCATTAACATAACGAGGGAGTGCAATAATGCTTGGGCAACCGTATGCGTACACGTACATCCCTTGGCCCTGTCTAGAAAAACGGTTTCACGATTATACCATGTCGACATGTTGTGGCTACATCTTTCTCGTCAAACTTTGTGTTTAGAAAGAAGAACCTTGTAATTTTTCAGCCACCGCTCGACCTGTATCTACTCTTATAATAAGGTATAATAAAACAGTCTCTTAGGCTTTATGTAAACATACGTAAATGCAATGACAACACAACGAAAATACAGTCACAAAAGATATCCCACCGACAAATTATATCATCATATCACATCATATCACCAAGAACTAACATTTTTTATTGTCTTTTGTTTTTATACATTTGTCGAAGCTCGATTAAAGTGAATGAAAAATAAATGGTTTATGATATTAAGATATGCTATATACTAGCATGATATAGTGTAGTATAGTATAGTATAGGTGTGTATATACATACTTTGAGGTATGGTTCAAATTATGACAATCATGATAACAAATTCTCAACCCCAGTACTCCAGCTCTTCCCCCCCTGTACACCTAAGATATTTTTTCTGCGTGATAAAGAAAAATGGTGGGCAAAGGGCAATATAAATCAAAAATGACGAGATGAACGAATGAATGAGTGAATGAATGAATAACCCAATGATGCCGACTGAATGTTGTAAAAATTCAGTTGAAGTGCAGAAAGAAGACTTGGAAAAACAAAAAGAGAAAGAGAAAGATGTAGTAAGCAAGACACGTCGGAGAAATTAAGAAAACAAAATAGAAGATATAGAGAAAAAAGGACATTTTCACATTAACACATGAGTGTAATCATTCGACAAGCATGAATGAGAAGGAAAAAAAAAGAGCGTAAATGTTCCCCCCCCCCCCCAAAAAGGGGGGGAAAAAGAGTACGGTAAAAGAAAAAAAAAAAGGGTAAAAGTTCCCCCCCCCCCCCAAAAAGGGAGGGAAAACGAGTACGGTAAAAGACAAAAAAAGAGGAACGGTAAAAACGATTATGATCACGACATGATCAACGTCTGACCATTAGCCATCATCATCACATCCCACGGCACACCACTCCCCCTCCACCCTTCCTCCTCCTCTTCCATCCTCCAAACTCTCTCAATCAACTCTTGCGCCTCATACACATTCCCAAAACCAATAGCACATCCCATAACACTCATTCGACTTCTCACAGCTTGTTTATCTTCATCTCGAACTGCACCAAGTCCCGCCATGAGCATTGGGAAAACGAGGATGGATTCTGATAAATCTCCTTCTGGAATCATCGACACGGACGCGAGAATGTTGCGGACAGAGGTTTGGACTTTTGGATGGGATTTGTCGTGACCTTCGACGAGTTGGTGGAGACGCATGATGGCGGCCCATTGGAGGGCGTGTGAGGCGGCAGACATTTTTTGAGCGAGGTATGGGTCGGAGGGGGTGTTGATGCTGGTGGCAGGACGCCAGGTGAGGAGACGTGTTTCGATCTGTGTAGCGTGCGCGAGGAAGGCGTGGTGAGAGTAGACGGTGAGGGGAGTTTCGGCGCGTTTTTGGGCGAGACAGGCAATGTCGTTGATGATTGGAAAGAGATCTGCAGCAGTGCCGAAGAGTGCGTGAGGAGTGACGGGGCGGCGGTGTTGCAGAGCATTGTTGTTGTTGTCGTTTGATATAAGCGGAGAGGTGGGTTTAGGTTCAAAGTCGGGTGGATAGATGGCATCTTGAAGTAGAGGAGGTTTTGAGAATGAGAGTGTGGCGATGGTGTCGAAGTAGGTGGTTGCTTCTAGCAGGAATCGAACAGCTTGTGGGAACTTGCAGTTTCTTCTTGAATTGATTAATGAAACGGCGGCTTTGAGGTGTAGTTGCCATTTTCTGCTTTTGCCCTCACATATCTCATGTAGACATAATACTAGTATTGTTGCCAGACCTTCAATTGCTGCTTCGTCAGATGTTTGCGCGTCGTCCAATAGACCTCGTGTCTTCTCCATGGCCATGGCTAGATATTTCGTCATGACAGTTTCGAATGACGGATGTATCCTTCTTAGATGACTTGCTGATAGACCTAATAGAGCAAATCTCATGGCTGTTTGACTCATGGCCATCTGCATAAACAAGCTCAAAAATGGATTAATTTCATCAGGAACAACTGATAGTGATCTTGAAACCGATACAGCGTAATGTTGCAGCAAGTTCTTCTCTTCTGAAGATGTAGCAATAGGAAATATCGTTGGGCAGAAAATTGAAATATTTACGCCTTCAGGAATCATATCATGCCATCCTGGAGTTGGTGGTAGTGGCGCTTCGAATGGGACTACAGATGTGCATTCTGGTGACATTGTATTCCGTGTCCTTCTCTCACAAGAAAGCTTGAGTCGACTACAATCGCCACATTTTGGATACGACTCATCGCACTTCTTTCTTCTATTGGGATGAGTTAGCTCAAATATACATAAAGTTGTGTAATAATATCAACATACCTTATTTTACATGATAGACATCCACTTCTCGTTCTCTTGTCCTTCAGACCGCCCAGACCAATCATCAGACCAGCTGATGTGGGTGGTAGTGAACGTTCTGATTTTACACCCCGTTCTACATCACTCTCACATGACGAAAACGATGATTCTGAAGAATCGGGTGATGTGGGCGAGTATACTAGAGCAGGTGGTGAATCAGACTCTAATTTGACCTTTTCTTTTCTAGGCCATTTTCTCGGTCGGCCCATAGGTTTATGTGCTCTTGTGATTTGACAACATATTCCAAGACGTATACATCTTGTGCACTCGTTCTCGCCATCTTTGCGATTGCATACTTGTTTCTATAACACGTAGACAAAACAGACTTGGTCAGCAATATTCAAGCCACAACAGGGGTTCAGATCAAAGGAAATGATATTCACATACAATTGCAGCGCATCGATCACAAGCTTTTAGTCGAACCATTGCGGGCTCTTTAGCAGATGGTGTGATCTTATTCATTATTTAATTCGATATGTGTTTGTTTTGGTTTGGTTGTTTGCTTGCTTGTTTGTCCTTGCTGCACCTTTAGTGCAAGGCAAAAAATAGTAGGTCCGAAAAAAGCCCGGCGTCTACCAAAACCACGAAAAGACAAATATAGTCTTTTTGAAAGGTGAAAAAATTTTCTTTGGAAAAAGTGGATTCAAGTATCAAAAATGAGGTGTGATTTAACCGTCGGACGTTTGCTTCTAGAATGTAAGATTACCACCTCTTTATGAGGAGAAAGGTTGTAGTGGTATGTGTGGTATGTATGTGTCGGGTACAACGAGAAGATGTCTGACAATTGTGGAGAAGGGGGGAGCTAAAGTTCTATTCGCAAAAGAAAAGAAGGAGCAATACGTCGTTCTATTATGTAGGTTGGTAGGAGTAGAAAAATGGGCCGTCGAGTAAGCTGGTGGAGGGCCTTTACTGTTTGTGTCGTGTTGCAGTCAAGTCTGAGCGTATAGAAAACCAAAGCCTGACTATTGGCGTCAAGAATTAACAATTGGACTTGTGTGTGGAATCTCAAAAAGGGAGTTTTTGAGGAAAAAAATGTCCGCCGGGAAAGAGAGTTTATAAGACTGTAAAAATTATGGCAATTCTTTTCCACCCAGCTGTACTTAAAGCAGATCCTGCTCTGACGATCGTATGCAGCAGCGCAGAAATTTATTTTGGTACCTGAAAAAGATGTAACCTTATATTGAGACTGCGCTAAGGGTGTGGGTGGTTGTTAATGTTCGAAGGGAGAGAGAGGAGAAAAAGGAAAGTTTCGATAGTGTTTACAAAAGTTGGTGACTTCTGCTTCGTTTTTCCTTGTGGTACCCAATTTCTCTCAAGGCTGGCAATCACCACCCACACAACGACGGCGACGAACTATATTAGCGGGGCGTGGGTGAATGAATGAACGAACGGTGAATATGGCAAAGCGACCAAGAAAAAGGAAAAGTGACTTGACCAGCCAGGATATGGCTTGTTTCTTCTGGAACATCCAAATCGAACAACTTTCTTGAGCCCCTGTCTATAAATCGAATTATAGAGAGATACAAAAATAACACGCGAAAGCACTTATATGAGGACAATATACCAAAACTGGTCACTGACTAGAGTAATAGGGACAAAGGACATTGTGTACTAAACCCTAAGTGCAGGTGCAGGCCTTTCGGTGGGAAAGGCATTAGGGAACCTCGTAAGCTCTGACGCAGGTTTGGCAGGCATTGCTTGTCCTTACTGCTTGGTACATCATATATCTCTTAATAATATAGGATTGTACCTTTTGAAATGTCATTATTGTATTGAAGTCTTCAATTGAGTGCCATGATTCCACGTTTTGAGAAGCGAGACGAGAGAAAAAAAACCTAGTGCTAGCATACAGCACAGGATCGACGCCAAGCACCGTTGATATGGTGCTTGTGATATGCACCAAAAAAATCTTATCGACATTTATACAATACATACGGCTAGGCTAAGCATAGTTTGAATCAAGTTAATATCAATTCAACACTCGTGATTGAATGTAATTGCAAGTTGGAAATTTATGCTTCAGGCAGGCTATGGGAGATTGAGGAGAGTAATCAACACTGTACTTTAGAAGGGAAACGAAACAAAACAAAAGGTTAATCTTCATTTGGTATCCTAAGGCGACTCTGGCATGCCAGTAAACATCTTGTTACTCAACTAAAACACCAACAGCCTTTTAGCATCATCTCATTCTGGTCCGCCAAAGATGAACGATGAACGAGAGACTCAAATAAAGTTATGTGAGACACGTATAGCTTGCCCTCCTTTCTGAACGTTTGCAAAAAATTGGGGAGGTCAATTGGTGCAACGGCGAAATGATCAAACGGGAAGTGTATCTTGTAGGAGTACATGTGTACATGTAAGTGCCATATGTGATTGGTGAGTAGGAGTATCATCATCGTCCATATTATAATATCAAATTTAGTGCGAACAGCAGTTAGAAACAAGTATAGTGCCTGTATTGAAGTCCCTTCCATTCAGCTGTGACATGAGGGATATTCAATCGGACAATTCCATGAGGCAAGTTACAGATTTGGCGTGACAAGTAATTGAGAAGCCAGCCAGCACAGCTCCAGTAAGCAAGCACAAGCCATTCGATACAAACCCGCGATCAATCTAAGTTTTGTCCTTATCTGCTGCTGCTTCATGGCCATGATATGAATTCGAGATGCATGCATGTTGTATGTGTCGAACGAATGCAGGGCGGTGTTAGTGTGTGATATGAGAGCCGGACCGAATGAAGCCATCATAGGCCAAGCGCCGGAGAATCCTGATGGAAGGTTCCATGCATAAAGCCCATGGCCATGCACTGTACTTAGTATGCATGTCAAGCAAATACTTGGATCATCATGATATCACTGCTGGCTGCTGTGTGCCCCAGTCAATTGATGATCCAGGAGCTGCTGGGGGGCAGTGTGTGTACCAAGTATGTGCATACAGAGCAAAAAGCCACTCGGTGGATGCCTGATTAGCCACACCCTCTGCTTTTCTTTTTAACGAGATTTCCAAGTCATCTGTTCTGGGTTAGTGCAGTGCCGGAATGCCTCACAATTTCAACTCACACATCTCAATGATGCAGATACACAAAATTCACACAAGGTACCAATGACTGCACCGGGACAATATAGAATTTGATGAGTATGACGATAATAATGATAAAAGAGTATGTTATTAAACGCCTGATACTATTAATTTGGTGTTGCAAACAGTTTATATCGAAATCGTTTTTCTCCAGAATATCCGAGAGTTCATAACACTCTGTCAATTGCAACAAGAAGTAAGATGGCAGGCAGTAAGTACGTTGTTTCAATCTCATACTCTCTATTACTCAATCAATTTGTCTGCCTGCCCGCCTGTCACAGTTTGGAAAGAAGCAAAACTCGGTCCTTCCTCGCTTTCCCCTGCCCTGTTTCTTCCAAAACTCCATCTCCTCCCACGATCAATCTATCTGAATCCTCATGAACCCTATGAAAATTAAACGCCAACCGAGAATTCGCTCACATCTCTCCCTCCATAGACGAGATTCAACACCTTGGGCACAAATCATCAAAAATTAAATTGAGTAAGAATTATATTTAGTAGATATTGCTCAAACACCATTCACTTGTGGAAAGCTTGTCCAACCCTTTTGGAATGTAGTACTTGCCTGTACTTCGTCTACCTGGGTACCTGCCTCATCTTGATCGACATATAGTGTCTCTGTTGATTATTTTCGAGACCTCAACAGTTGTCTATTAAATAGCAACTATAAAACCGAACAAGGAAGAGGCTCAGAATTCTGGATTGAGCTCTCCGGATTGAAGATCTTCCTCTCGGAAGCTGCCACCCTTTGCGTTAAGCGCGTGGCTTGCCTGCCTTTTTTTTCTTTCCCTTCCCCTCTTGTCTTCTTGTTTTCCTCTAGCCTTAGCTTGAACTAGCTTTGCATTGTTTTATCTTGTTTCGTTTCTTTTTTGCCAGTTCCCTTTTTTTTTCCATCGAACCGAAATAGCCAATTGCAATAAACCGTCTTTCTGGACCAAATTTTTTTCAACCTCTTGCAGGTCCCCCCATTACTACATTTCTTTTTTTCCCCTTGCCAGCATGTCCCTGCAATATTTCTTCGTTAAAGAAGAACGCAATTTTTCGATACGACCAGGCATACACGTGGTAGAAACGAGACTAGTAAAAACTAGTAAATTTAGCGTGTTTTTTCCGTGAGAATTCAACGTTTCTATTAGGTTGATATGACAATCTTGCCAACACTGTGACATATTGTACTACATTATACGAAGGATTCAATAATTGGAAAGTCAGATAAAGCGGTCCGCACATGATCAGTTTTTACGAATTTATGTAAAAAAGTCACTTGCAAAGGTATAAAACATTGTGGATATGCATGTACCCCAAGGTTTGAAAAAAGCCACGAGATAACCAGCATGATAAACTCGTATGCGCAACGCAAAGAACTGCCAGAATCATGCCCTGATAAGGGTATATTATAGTATACCCCGAATTCAAAGAGATACAAGGTACTTAATTGCAGATATCATGGCTTTATGCTTATATCTGTATGTCAAACTATCATAATTATGTGTCTTTGTACCACACCTATCAGCAACTTGCACATTACAGCCCACATGCGATATCGGTACCAGGGCCTTAGCTTTATGCTTCATTTGTTTGTGCAGTGATACACCCCAACTGGTTCCCATTTGTTTCATAAATCCAAAAACGTTGGAACATCCTTATCCCTTGAGCTGAAGATTTCCACCAGGCAGCAGTTGTATGACGCCAAAACAAAACACCAAGCATTTCGCTTCACCCCCCTTGTGATGCTCATCACTAAGTACCTTTTTATTGTCCTTTCTAAAAGGTATTCATATTGTAGGCACATATGTTGTCTAAGAGGCGTTCAGCTGACGACTTAACGAAATCCACTGAACCACATGGCAAAAAACAAAAAGAGCGAGGAAGAAATCCTGGAGAACGCACTTATTCTAGGTAAGCGAAGCCTAAATTTCGCATCCGCTTATTGCAAAGTAGAAAAGTTGTGGTCCTTAGTATCTAACCATGCAAACATGTTAGAAACATTTAGCCATTCTATACCCCAAAATTCTAGACTTCTTCTCTTCATCTTTTTCTTGAATCACGAGGACAGCAATAGGTCGTCTTCTACTTTCCGTCCAATCTTAGCTTTTGGAAAGTCTCTCTTTCCTCCTTCCGTTGAAATCTATCGTAAAATGTAAAAAAAATGTGTTCAAGTTAGATAACTCTTTTTTCGCCATCTTCCGTTTCGTAATACTCCATATATTTGTTTTGTGCGCATGATCCATACTGATCTCAGTACGATATATGTACCTGACCCTAATCTCAAAAGATCTGAGACATGTTTTTTCTCCAGGAGAATATACTAGATGTGGTCAAGTATACTGTAGCTGGCGTATTTCCAAGGCCTTGGTACACACCAAAAAAAAGGAGTATATATGCCAAGTTATGAAATCTTTGAAGATATACGCACAAACCTTATCTACTGTATAGAAAAGTATACAGGAAAGGAAAGGTACATGGAACATCTTCGCATATCGCCATGCCCCGTAATAAAACACACACATCCAATATCAAAGCGCCTTTTAGGCATCCTCAATACTGTACCTTTTTTTGTATAACTTTCCTTACAAGATGCAAAAAGACCCATATACATGGGGGCATAACTGAAAAGCAAGATTTAAGGTTCACGCCATTTATGTGCATTACATGACCACGTTTTTTAGGGGTTTTATCTGTTTTCCCAAAAAGAAAGCCTCAAGTAACTTATAGTCTTTGTCTCACCTTATTTATTCCTAAAAATTGCCTCCTGAAGTATACATTCTGCATAATCTACATACTTTGCGTATCTGTACCCAAGTTGGGAAGAGAAGTAATATAGTATACGTACCACTTAGCTTACTCAATGATCCCCCAAGAAGGTTGGCATTCTGCAAGTTTGCATCATCAAGCGTCGCTTTGTGTTTCCCTTCTATGTTCTTTTCGTCTCTACTTTTCTCTGCCTTTCCCTTTCACTTTCACATGCCGTTCGACTTTCAGACCATAAGGGTGAGGCAAAACATTAAAGTTAAACTCTAATACATCGTTCTTCTAAGGGGAAAAAGCTAATGACTGACTAGACTTAGCCTAGGCTCTAAGACTAGACAATGAAAAGAGAATAAAGATAAGCCTTATGACGATATATTACTGATATATATTTTTTTGACATATTCGTTTCTTGTAATATCACAAACCCTACTATCGTCACACACAACTACATACAAACCGGAGGTTGGCGACGACCGAGTGATTATCACTTCTATCTAAATTTACAGATGACATCTATGCATCTTGGAACTCCCCGTTGCCTGTGTCTCTAGATATCGCCCATTTTTGATTCTTGGTATTGGAGATGTCTAAAAATTAGGTGGCAACTTTACTAAAGAGTTAATGACATCAATATTGTCACGAGGACAGGGCTGGGCAGTATTAGGCGGAAGCAATGAATATCAAAACACATATTTCGAGTGAATGCTCAATAAGCAAAATACACAAGACGATAAGTTGAAGAATTATAATTCCGAACAGATATAATACCAACGATTTGATAATTAGGTAAAAAAGTTATCATGATATTACTACTAACTTTACTCAACTATTCATCTATCTACTAGGCTGATCACAGCAAGCTGCTGTATTTGCACCTGAAGCAGGCGCTACATCAGCTTGATACGACTGTGACTTGTTGACGCTTTGCGTCGACTGTGGCACATCCATCGCGGGATTTCTGTCAAAGAAATCACAGGGCTTCAACGTAACGTTGTGAATTTCCACTGGCATGACTGGGAAATCCTCTACTCGAGGAATATGAGTAAGGCCAAAAGTATGCCACAAGATAATATCCTCATTCTCGACATTGTCACCACGAGCAATCATGTCTTGAAGACCGCCTTTTTCAATAAACGATTGATTGGTATGTTTACCACCACACCAAAGGTCACCATCCTGATGTTTGGTGACCCATATGTGATGTTGGGCGAATAGTGCTCGTTTGGCAGCGATACTTTGTGGATCAGCAAGAAGGAGTTGACCGGGATGAGGAGCTTTAAGACAACTGTTAGTCAACTAGTATTTGTTTGAAAGCCGAAGGAGTTCTCCAAGGTAGTGGAAAATGGAATGTGAATTGAGAGACAAAAAGTTGTAGAAACCAAGCTTACCAAGTTTATAGCCCACAGGGTTCCCACTCATGGGGTTCTTCTTGGCTGAGTTGATAATCTTAAACACTCGATTCTTCTGTGGAGCCGCGTCCGCCCAACCGCTCTTCTTGATAACCTGTTTTTCTACTACGAATGCGTTTCCATAAGGATTTCGCTCTTTGGAAATTGGTAGTGAGACAACATCCTCTTGTACAATGGTGTTCTTGTGACCATCAATTGCAGGGTCAATTCGCATGGTAAAGATGTGTTGGTGGTTTTGTGCCAAAGCTCCCGGTGAAACAACGTTGCCCCACTCTGATCTCTTGCCAGGGTCGATTGCACATGTAGATAGAATACCAGTGGCTCTAGTTTCGAAATGGATGGCGCCAGCTTGATCAAACATCCAAGCAAATATGTATTCATAATTTGCGACTGTAATGATTTGCTGTAGAACGAGCATGCGATTTCGAGTGATGGCGACCCGATTGGTACGGAAGTTGGTATGCTTCCAACCGATACCCATATCCTGCTCGTGTAAGCAGATGACATTTGGTTTGTCTTCGCCTACACCCAGATGTGACACCAAAGCTCCTGAAAAGTAGTGAATGAGACCAAGGCAATCGCAGCCTAGTGCAAGATTATTTGCTGATAGACCAGCACCAAGATCACCCAGATCAAACGCTTGTTTGCGATGATATGCTAATTTTATCAAGTCAGTTTTTTTACTTTCTTGTGTGTGTTTCAAAAAGATAGCGCCGGTTCGGGAAGGACGACATACGTGAACGTGGATCACCATATGGAACAGTCATGTCAGATAAGCTCAATCTATGAAACACGGAACGACCGTCATAAGAGACGTTGTGTACAACAACACCCTCACGATAATTCCAGCCTACTCTGAACCTCCACTTTTGCCATTCAACTAAATGCCCTTTAACTGTGAAGCTAGCACCTTCTGGCTGGACAACCTGCAATGGTTTTAGATCTTTTCTTAGACCATTTGGTTGTAATTCTGGTAGATATTCGTTGGCGATGCAGTGCTCAATTGCGTTCTCGCCATGTGTGTTGTACTTCATGCCATCCTCGGTACCTCCTGAAGCCGCTGGATCGACTCGTGTAACAGTCATAGAGTGGACATCTAGGATAGGTATGATTGGTAACGGAATCGCGTAGTGATTACTATCAACGTTATTGTTCTCCCTAGCTCTGGCATAGACCAGGAAGCTCATTTGGTTCGGGCTTGGATCTGTCGAGTCCACTCCATACATCCACGGATCTACCTCAACCATCGTACCTTCAGGCAGGTTGAGTTTTTTAAGCTCATCCTGAAACAAATCCGACTTGAGCAACGCAGCTGTCGCATCTGTCATAGACTGAAAAGATAACGATTCGACGACACCCTCTGGTAATGGTTGCTCTGAGATAATTTCATTCTTGGTCAGACTGACGCGAGCTTCGTAAACTGTGTATGCCCAGCCGACCTTGTCCTTGAATACTGAGAATTGTAATCTGTGGTATGTACATGTCAATATGAGTGATCAAGATAAACTAACATTGCCAAGATAAAATAAAACAAAGATAAAAACATACTCGACAATTCGGTCTAATGTTGCGTTCTGTTCACCCGATATTTCATTTTGTAAATACACCACCAAATCCTTCTTCGGTGGCTCTACCAATGTGGCGTATCGAAACTGAAGTCTTCCATCTGCGTGTGCTTTTCGTGCGATAGTAGCCGCTTGACTTATCTCATCTGCCGTCAGAGGATCCAACGGATGGCTGTATGTCTCCGTCCTTGGATCGAATTGACCAACAATCGTTTTGAGTCGGTTCGTTACTTCGTTAATTGAGTTCATTGTGAAAGTGAAGAGTGTTTTTGGATCTCAAGCTGATCAGTTTATCTTTCCCAGTATTGATAAGGCAGGTGGGCGATACGGTAATGGGAGAAAACGGGATCGCTTTAGATTTTATTACTGGAAAACTGCGGAATCAAATACCGCACCAAAGCTAAGACAAAAAAGCCAAATCAATCAATACCAAGACTTTCTTCGACGCCTTGTGCTGGTTTTTGAGCCCGGGGGCTGATGTTTGTCTTGACTTGAAGATTGGCTTTCAAGGTTATCGCGGGCCTTCGCAGAAATGTTCCGCTGCTGTGATACGATGCATATATGGTATCCTTGTGGATTCAGGATATCTTTGTTCTCTCAGACTGCCGAATTTGTGGAGTCGTGTAATCATCGAGACTGTGACTGGTTCGACGGCATATCCTGCAAATGTCCCATGCCAATTCCAGAATTGCAGCTGGACCCATCACGAGCCATATATGTCTCTGATCGGTTTCTCTTTCGCTGCTATTTTTGATATAGTCGCCATGATTTAAGGTTTAGGTAAGAACCAAGCGGCAGAGGCTTACTAACTCTCCAACCATAGTGCTTTGAAATTATGTAAAGTTTAATTCAATAGGCCATACTCTTTCGATTGACTAAACCAATTAGCACAGTAGTCTTTATCGATGCTTATCAGGAATGGACAGCCGGTTACAGGGAGTACTCAAGTAAGAAGAGAACAAGGCTGAGATCTAGAATTTAGTAGACAAGGATAGCCCCCAAAGTGATGAGTAAATGGAGATCGAGAAGTGGGAAGCATGGACTATGCTGTTTGACGGAGGGCTCCGATTTCCTAGGATACAAAATGGCAGAAATAGTGTCATTCTATCCTTCAATTTGGCCACCGCTTGTAGATCTGTAAATCTGTATACTCGTATATGATGGTGGTACAAAAAGACGCATACACACAAGGGAACGCCGTACAATCCCAAGGCTATGCAATTTAGTTGATAGATGAAGATCACAAAATCAAACATCATAGCCGAGCTGGATTCCCCCACTCGTAAGGGCTTGTTTGTCATATGCCTGAAACCAAATCTCAGGCATCAAAGATTCATCTACAATTAGTGGAGTAAGTGCCAGATCAATCATTGTTGAATGTAACTGTAGATCATATAGATGAGTCTGAGGAATTAATCCTGTCATGTTTGATATTGATTGAACCATTAAATCCCATTGCAACTTCGCAATTAAGGGAAAGCAGGGATCATGGTTAATTGATCTTCCTTAAGGGCGAATGATAGGTATTGTTCTGTGCATGTATTTACGTGATAGTATATCAAACCACAGGAGCATTCACATTATTCACAGTTTGACATAAAGGGTCTTTATAGGGATGTAATCATGCTCAAATACGTAATCATTATATCCTGAAAATATACATATAGTACTATTTGGCCGTTGTTGAAAATATGCAGTATCGCAACTTCTTCATCTTTTTTTTTTGTTGATGACATTGTGGAGATAGGTATGATTATCGTCTGGTAGTATCTCTAGTCTATACGTTGCTATCTTCCCACTACCAGAAGCAATGACTCACCGGGATGACCAATGCTTCTTTTTACAACCTTTTGAACACAAATTATCTCTTTATCTTCCTGGGTTTCCGAGACCTTGTTGGTTTGGATCACCCTTTCCAGCACCTGGGCTCGCTGGGCTTGGACTATCGGTCATGTCACCGGTTGGGTGTCCATCACCTCCCTTTGCTTTTACCTTCTGGTTGGCGTCCTCTTGTTGCTCGGCAGTCTTGTCGCCGCCAGGAGTAGTGGTGGATGGGTTCATTTTCGAATCATCTTGTCCTGGACCTTTGTCTTGAGAAGCACCGACAGAGCCTGAAGATGTCGACTCGGAGGCGTATGAGCGGACGAGAGCTGTCATTAGAGCGGTGTTAGCTATGTCTTCGAAAGGTACACATCTTTGGAAAAGACTATGAAGACGGGTCGACCATCTTGCTTGATCTTGCTGCTGATTCAGACCAAACCCAAATACATTTTTCGCAAGTATGATGGTAAACGCAATTTGTTGTGGCAATGTGGAGGAAGAAGTTTAGAGAACAAAACTCAATCAATACATGACGTCGTCGTTAGAGACAGCCGTCAATTTCGTTGAATGTGTCCTGACCATCCTCAATACAAAAATTTAATGTCTGCCCAGTCGGGACAGATCTGAAAAGGCACAATGCACCCAACGAACCAATGCCATTGACAAAGATTGTAGACCTGGAGTATAACAAGGACCCGCTAAAGAGGAAGAAATCTCGCTCGAATAACAGAATGGCAGAAATTTCAGGGGTTGAAAATGAGAACTATTCATACCAAACACTCGAGCATTGCTCTTGATGCTCTGACCAGTAAATGGTCGCAATTGTCGGGCAATTTGTTGTTTAAACATAATTAATCGATTGATTGTTTACTTTGAATATTTGGTAGAAGTTATTTCGATGGATGTTTTGTGTTTATTTTGTGTAAGATTGGATCAAGAGTTCAAGATGTATGTCGTTTCTTGGGACTTCATGATTTCACGGGAATGCAACACATGCAGGCTGATGTAGTGGTGACGTTGTCTGTCTGCTGGAATTGGGAGGGGAGAGTTCACGATCCTCTGTCAATTGCTGCGTTGGGATTAGCCTGGTCTAGTCCATATTGACCATCCCCACAATGAATGGTTCTTTTTTCTAGTTTTCAGAGCAAACATAAAATATTTCACGTTTTCAAGCATCTTGTTTGTCAAATTTAATTGAAAGAAAAGAAGATTAAATAAAAACAATTCGAGCCTGGTGATAAATAGTTTGACTGTGGCGGTGGTAGTGTGATATATATAGACAGATTGAAGGCTTAATTTGATTCTAATGATGTTTGATTGGAAATATGGAGATCCTCATATATAGGCATTTGAGGTAATCCTATAAACACGTTTCGATATTCAATGAACGGATCATGTGAATCTATATAGCTATAAAAGTATGCCATTTCATGAATTCAATGTACATGATGTTCATCCACAATCAGATACAATAACTCCGAGTTTGACTGTCAAAACAGAAACCTAGAAACATCAACTGGATATCTATAGTAGAGAACGCGAATATGTACCAACATCAATCCTGGAAGTATTGACAAGGAATAAAGTCCAAAACTTGCATCTCACAAGCCATTGCCATGACGGCCAATTCAGGAAGACACAATCGCTAACGACCGACTTCCAGTAACACGGCTGACTAGTGACATTTTACGTCGAATCCATTCTCTTTGCTCCTTGGCGATAATACCACTAGGTGTCGCAAGACTGATTGACAATGGCCAGACTAGTAAAAATGCTCTTCTTGCCGTCAAATCTGTGATTCGAGAGAACATATTGCCGTCCATCGAGCTGACATCTCCATTAAATTGTGAAAAATCGATCCTTTGGTTTCCAACATCTACAGTCTTAACGTCGAACAGCATATGATGAGCGATACTTGCACAAATCTCGTCAATAAGAGACTGTATGGTAGTTCGCACAAGCACAAAGTCTGCCAAAGTCTTCGAATTGACACAAATCTCGTGGGCATTTGTACAACTGAGAAAACATAAGAGATTGTTCATGATGATGTTACATATCAACTTTGCAGTACGATATGTGTTCCAAGTAACAGCCTCTTCTAGCGATCGGTAAACATGAAATTCGGACCCATAAAGCATGTCTATGCTCGACATGTCTGAAAATCTTCCAGTGTTCAAGAGTAAAGATGTTGATAGACATGAATATGGATAACAAATATCTAGACTTGCTTGACACACTTCTAGTTGACTATCAATGTTGTATGCCATAGTAAGCAGTCTCCCAGCTTCAAATCGTGGATCGTGCTGTTGTGTTGTATGAAATCCATTCCTTGAATCAGTCTGTATTGGTGTTTTCAATCCTTCTCTAAATTCCCACGATTGTCGACGAAGTAGAAGAACTTGCACAAGACATTTGTCAAGATCAAGCTGAACACCTGTTTCGCCATATCGAGATCCATCATGGAGAAACTCTGGGAGGTGAAAGCCGTGAAGAACACACCATTTTATCTAAGCAAATCTATCAGTTAACAAAAGAACATTCTCAAACTCGGCAAAAGCCAGAGAGATGATTTTAGATTCGGAAAAAGGATCATGGATTACTCATATACAATCTGATGTCGGACAGGTTTCTCGAGAAGAGATAGATTGGACGAAAGATGATTCCTCGAATGCCGCAAGGACATGATTGCTGTGGCGGCATTATGATGGTAAAAGAATCTTGTCGAGATGGTTTTCTGGTCCAGGGAAGTTGCGATCAAATTCTATTCAACAAACACACCATCAGTAAAATTATCTTTCAGCAATCAACCCCTTAGATAATATTAAGAAAGCATACGCAGGTTGATATGAGATATAGTCCATACCTCATAAGAACACAACAACATTGTCGTCAATAATAACTCATCCGTCACCACCAACTCCGACTTTGTGATGTGCTCCTTAAACTCGTTCAAAGCCTGACCATACTTCTTCGCACCCAAATACGTTGCTTTAGGGATATGTTTGCTCTGGCCAAAAGTCGTCAAGATGATAGCTGTGGATGCAAGCTCCAAAGTATTTCTACATGCAGAATCACTCTCTTGTAATAGCCTTGACAAGGTAGTGTGGTATTGTTGTGGAGTCATATCTGAAAGAGTCTGCTTATGGTGATAGCTTAAAGCTCGTTCCTCAATCGTTGGAGCGAGTGCATATTCTATGCTTTGTAACGGCTTTGAGTAAATCGTCGGAAAATCAGTCGATCCTTTTGACCGTAGCACCAAGCTTGTCGTTTCATCATCTGGAGATAAAGTCGGGGCGGCCAAAACCTGACGGTAGACTGTTCTTGTTTGATCATGAGGCGGTGGTGATCTTGACCCTGATGTTGTTGTCGTCTTCGAAGATAACCTATCGGATGAGCTCACAGAGTTGTGAATTGCACGCGGTCGTCTAGCAACGCCGCTGGCAAAACTGTTTTCGCTACGCAGAGGCAGAGTGCCTAAAGAATTTTCATAACCTGGACAGGCAACATTCTTTCTGAGGCATTGGTTACAGGATGGTATCTGTTCGTCGCACTAAAATTTCTTAGAACACTGGACTTTCAGCGCTTCAAACCCTCGAAAAACCAATCACCTCAATTCGGTACGCGCAGGGTAAATCATTTATGTACATTTTTTATTCGATAATGTTATGATGACAAACCTTTATGCGCCGCTTTTTGCAAGTTCGGC
>Ga0160427_10000870_pt1 | contig 18346 bp, 10 predicted proteins | sample SolpanmetagenomL_FD_108194 | JGI IMG/M metagenome (GOLD analysis project Ga0160427, IMG submission 108194) | Solar panel surface microbial communities from Lawrence Berkeley National Laboratory, California, USA - L | ecosystem: Engineered > Built environment > Solar panel > Unclassified ...
AGATCGGGTCTACCTGTATTACTATGGACGGCTGCTGTGATGGGCGGAGTTCCTAACGCCGATCTAGGATTGAGAGAATTGTTGGGATCGATTGATGCAGTTGGAGTCGAAATGGCAGGACTATGACCGTGAGAGGTTTGTTCAGGATATGTATTTGTTTCTAATTTTGGCGAGCTCATTACAGTATAGTGGTATGCCGTTGAAAAAATATAGGATATGATTTGTTATGCGTTATGAATTGTAAGTGGTGTAAGTTATAAAAGTTATTATAAATTATAATCATCAACAAGTCATCAAAAGGTGACGTCAAATGGTTTCTGATGAGATTTTTGCGGGGATAGTCTAATAAACGTAAATTGGAATTTCTGGTCGTGTGATCTTTACCAACGATGTTTCGGAACAATCATAGCAAGCAAATGAGCGATATCGGAAGTCAGAAAAGGATTACAGTACTGTATGTTGAAATCATGAATTGATACGGCACGATTCCTTGAAATAAATATCATCATTTGAAGTCTAAAGATCTCCGGTTTTTGTTCCATGCCTTTAACTTTTCTTGTGATATTCAGCTCCAATACAGCTGCAAACCGATTCGTAAGCAGAGCTTGCAAACATGAATCTGAATATATGCAGATGCTATCACTCTTTGCCTTCATGTAAACCCATTTATAACACTTGTTCTGCTAGACTTCTCAAGCCCTGATGTAACAAATATGAGGTTGGCATGTCCTTCTTGGTTCTGACTATAAGTAGAACGAAATGTTACGTTAATGTATGTAGCGCTAGTGTTTCTCGGATAAGGCTTCATAACTCTGAATGTGATCGTCAAATCGACTACACGTCCAGGCAAAGGTAGAGGAAACCGATTCGATGAAGTTTATATCCGCGACGTTGTTAGCATAAAGTCATCATGAGGTTGGCATGGACGAATTCTGGAAGACTTGCGTTCAGCTTTTCATACACGAAGATCTGGATACAATGAGGATAGTTGGATGCTAATAACCCTTGAGCTAATGGAGTCTTGTAGATACTAAAATAGACAGTAAAATTGACATACGGACAGCACTAAAATCATCAAAGCTAATCAAATCAAACACGTATATCATAGTACAGCCTAGGACTTTACTACAACAAACAGGACAGTAAGAAATATGACTATACCGTGCATCGCATTGAGAAGGTTGTTAATTCATCGAGTCGCTGCATGATGCAAATCTTTGTCAGAAACCACCTGTTGTTTGACTCATCCCATCAAGACATCTCGCTAAACCACCTGCCGACAAATTCATCCCATCAAGATATCTCGTTAAAGTCTCAATCCTAATCACGACTTCAACAATAGCCTCTAGCAGCCACTGCCACCTTTGTGACTCTACCTGCAAAAGCTTGCTAGCATTTTGAAGTTCTGACTTCAATTTCTCAAAAGAAGATCGAAGACCAGGAGTTTCCAAAGAAGCCTCGGACTTATCGCGCATATCGCTGTGTCTATATGCATTCATCTCAAGTCTTTCGATAATTTCGTCATAGATCATCCTACAATCAAAGAACAGCTTTATGATCAAGTTACAAGCTTCCTCCTCATTATGCTCGAGCGCCACAGGCCTTCGCCCCTTTGCTCTAAGTTCCTGAATCAGTCTAACACTAGGCTTCGCCGTCTGGCTATTACTATACATTCCTGTCAACATATAAGAAGGCTTCAGCAGCGTGCTTTGGGCGGCTTCTTTTTCGATTTCCACTAGAAGCGTCCGGAACTGCTTAACCATATCGGCAAATCCTTCGAAACACTTTTCGACTGGGATACGCACTACATCTAAAAGACAGAGCTTGCTAACTTCCAGATAGGATACTAGTACTGAAACCTGCGCAATCTTGAAACTGGTGTTGCTTCTTTGCATGTTGGGATTCGGCCAGTTTACCTTACGATGCTTTTCCTCGACAGAAAACTGTAGATCGGCCAGAAGCCGGACGTAGCATATATAAGTAACCGCCACGACTTCGAGAATTTCAAGCATCTTGTGTTCGGACGTCTTATCATTGAAAGAATGTACGAGGAGATTGTCCGATTCTTCCAGAGATTTCTCAACACTATAAAGAATAGCCTTGAAATCCTGAATAAAGGCTGTTTCTTGTGATTTGTCTCGTTTTAAATATCTCATCGACGAGTGAGGATGCCTGAATTTAGAAATGTACGATACAACTCGCTTTCTATTATTCCAAGCCGCCGTGAAGAAGTCACTGTTTTTCGATCGACCATTTAGATCTTTCAAATGCTCTAATCCTCCATTCTTACCGCAATTCAACACATGCTCTACAGCCTTTGCTCTGAGTTTTTGCTCGTCGGCATTCTCGGGGTCGATGCGATTTTCAAAACCTCACGGGAACGGGGCCTGGTTGAGACTGGGCCGTCCCAACTTTCACGTTTAAACACCAGTAATTGACAAATAAACTTACTCAAGGCCCCCATTTCTTGAACAACTTTTTCCGGATCTTGTGGCACAACGATATTGTCTCGTATACTTTTATACTTCAATTTGATAATATGAGACCATTTGTAAGTGGTCTCATTTCCACTAATGTCATTTCGTGTAGGAGGGTCGTACGGTTTGCCCAAAATGCGAAGCGATAATTGACCAGCGTACCATGTGACCAAACGGAAGTTAATTTCATGTATTCTGCGATCAAGTAAGGATAATTCACTAGCGTCTGATGGAAAAGGTAGCTACCAACCTTTTTCATGACGGTGTCTTTGAGCTTATTAATATTTCCACTCTTGCGCCTTCAACTCATGCAAGGCTTTCGAAACTCGACAATTTCGAATGCTTCGAATGCGGAACATAGTCCTAGCGCCCTGTCGGCAAATGACGCAACACCCTCTTTTGAGCTAGACGGTATGATGTCGAGACCGAACTTTCACCCTCAGCCTTGTCTTGCTGTAAAGTCAAATTCGATCTAGACAAACTCTAAGCTGATTGTGCTCATGTCATCCCTGACTATTTCATACGCACCATATACGAGACAGGGACGAAAATATGATAAATTAAGCTATCTTCATTCATTTATGATCAGTATCGTTTGAATCACTGTCAAAGTCAGAATCGAACCTCGCAAGTTTGATTTCCACTCATCGCAGCATGAAGTGGTACTATTTTTAGAGCACTTCCAACTAAAAACCTTCAAAGTGCACGGTTGAACCTGCAGGACGCACTCTCTCATCAGTTGAAAACGACAAGCTCAAACCTTAGTCTCCACCTCAGAGGAGGGCCTGTGCTCTAACTCAAATGAAGCCAGCCTACTTACCGCCCACCGGGTATTCTTGATTTTCTACACGATCGTTGATTTAATTTCATAATGTGAGGAGTTGATCCTGAGTTCAAACCAAACTTACAAATCCGACTGGTTCTCCAAATAAATTTATCAATTTAAATAAGGATCTTGATTTATGTTTTATGAATCGCGTTTCATATTTCATCAATGTTTTCCAACGCTGTGTAAGGTCAAGACTATTAATGATTCGTCGACTAGGATTTTGTGATCAGGTCTAGCATCTGAGATGCTGAAACATGGCTATTGCTAAGTAGAGATTGACGGCAGTCTGATAAGTTCACGATCACTTGTGTGCAGCGGATGGTGCGTTGATTTGTTGAGCGTATGGTCTGCGGCACCCTTCTGAATCCAAGTTATACAGAACTGGAACATGTAGGCTAGCGAAGACTATGGGCATGATCAGAATGCGTTTACTACTTTTATTCCGAAGTCTGTTTGAACATGTAGCTAGACGCAATCTATCTCAGATCAGGAGGTCATAGACTTAGATAGTGGAGCTTCAATAAAATTGTGCACTAGATGCCATGTCTGATTCTAGCTTTCGCGGGATTTGCAGATGCGCTGGTTCAAAGATCTGAGGATAGATGTTTTCAAACGCTTCCTTGGTTTGATCAATGCTTTGGCCTAGATAAATGACAGTTTCTTGTAGGAATTCTATACTACATTGGACTACATACACCTCAAATACACAATTTATAACCAAATTCTTAGATTAGCATTCCGACATGTACGATAGCCTGATCTACTATGCTACTAACTCAAAGACCATAATCCGAATCCCACTGTTGTGAATCGTCAACGTTTACAGATTGTGTATGCTACAATGCCATCCACTTTTTGGTCCTTACTTTCTAGCCATAAAAAGGGAACGTTCCCTTCTAAATCTATATCTCATTCGTGATGAAATGTATGTAAATGCTTTCGATGGCTATTAATTCGTTATGAATACCAGGGATTGACTTCTCTAAGGTTTCAAACGAACCTTTAATTGACTACAGTTCTTTCCTCCCAGCGTCAATGAGCATACCTATAGTTACTGAAAGCAATCGGATCACCTCACGAGAACCTCATTTTACCAATCTTCTTGAAAGTTTCCCTGATCCTTGGGGAACGCTCGGCTGGCGCCGTATCTATGTGGTCTTTTGATCGAAATCAGCAGGCATAGAGACATTTGATAAGAACAGTATACAAATGTTGTGAAGACAAAGCTTAGTGTGGACATTATATTCCCTACAAGGCTGCTTCAATTAACACTGTGGAAATGATTGGTCATAGAGGTGGCTTATTCCTTCATACAGGCTTGTCAGGTTCTTGAAATTTCAATCAATACGCATCAATACACCACGCTATAAAGTCATAAGTTGTCTACCACGAGAACAATACAAAAGAAACCCCACGAGACCTCCCAAATTTCCTTCAACATCCTCTTTGACGGTTGGCGACTTGAATGACAAAAGACGATCGGGCGTCATGACTCTGCAACAGGTTCTGATCCCCCAGATTTTGAACCTCCAGGGTTTGACGGTTTATGCTTAAGTACCCGTGCCACATCTGCAAGTAATTCCTCCACCTTCTTGACTTCCTCACTCGACGTTTTCTTCTCGTATGGGTTATGCTGCGGATCGACTTTAGTTTCTCCTCCATTGGATCCACTGTGGTGCATTATTCTCGCCATGTCTTTCAAGAATTCAAGTATATGCTCAAGTGACCCTTGTCTTTCGCGCAATACTTTATGCACATCCGCGGGCTTTTCTTCTACCGAGTCAGCGGCTGTCAGTTTTCTCACGCATTCCTTCATCTTGGCTTCTAATGCCGAAAACTTAGCAGGGTTGGCAATCCATGGAACGCCATTTGTCACTGAAACTTCAGCCCGATCAATGTGAAGACCTAAATCGAGCAGATTATGACATTCGGCGGTCAATTTACAGACGCGACGAAAAGTATATCGAATCTGCGCGTTCTCCACACCCCTCGCGCTCTCCAGAGCGTCTGTTGTTCGGACTTCTTGAGCCTTTATTATCCATAAGTATAATCTAGCTAATACACTATCTGTCTCACATAAGATTCTACGAAATGGTAATTCAGTACTTTTAATTCTCTCCATCACTTTTGGGTTGCTTTTGCCAGATAATGACATGCCCTTGGAAGGGTCGCCATAGCTTTGAACAGCTTCTTGCAGATGCTGCAGCGTCTCGTTTACTGGTCTGCTTTTATGGTCTCTTTCGCGGCCTATCACATTATGAGCAAAGTCGTAGCCCACCTGAACCGCGGTCAAATGACGTTTAAGGCCCATATGGCGGCGCTGGGCCCGACGTAGGCGTTCCACTTCCTTGATATTAAATTCTCCAGACTTCTCAAACCTCTCACCGATATGTCCGGCCACTGAATCATGTTCACTCTTTTTCTCGTTTTCATCAAGACTATCCCACATTTTTGGATCATAACCTTTTGTTATGGTGAGGATTTCATCACCCCGAGCTCGACAGCTCATATGTGAGAAAGAGTACGACAATACACCCGATACCATAGAATAGTCTGCTACGTCACTCTGTTTTCGTTCTGAGTCGCGCAGCTTGCGATTGAGTTCAACTCCTTTAGCTCGATAATCCTCGAAGAGGGATTTGGATTCGTACTCTAGATCTATCAAGCTCTCGAGTATTCTATCATCGTCGAAGTAGGTACATCGCGCATCCAACAATGCCTTATCAAACACCGTGCGAGTCCCCGTGCCATTTTCTTCACATTTTACTAACATCGCTTTTACCATCGTCGTACTGTTGACGGCTGCTTCGCTACCACTAGAAGCTGCTAGATGATCCCCTCCAATATTGTTTAAGGCACGCGTCTGTGTAAATTTTCCAGCAGAAGTCCATGGAACATGGATATTGATAAGGTTGATTTCCGAGGCGAATTTTTGGATCAAATGATTGATTGACACTAGATCGCAATGTAGACCAAAAGGAAATGTGCTAAAATCCGCCGAGTAATGACGAGTATGCTCCTTCGTAAGAGTTCCAGAACCTTGTGCGTCGTATTCACGACTTGACGAGAAGTCGCGTATATCTTTTTCTCGGTCACTTTCGGACGTCTCTACGTAATCATTAATAGCATGCAAAGCTTCGCGAATCTTTGCTAAGGTTGTGCTTAGATCGTGCAAATGCTTACACCGGGTCGCGCTTGTATCTTCTATATCTATATAGTCAATTGAGAGTTTTAGCTGCTTGATCTCTATCTCGAGTGGTATTACTGCAAATTGTATCACGCACTGCAAGGTGAATAATTTGTTGATGGTGGATCCATTAAAGTTTTTGGGGTCGGGACTGGAACTTTTCAGCTCTCCTGTCTTCCAAACTGAGTTTTCTTGATGTAGAGGCACAAGAACCTCAAGCGACAGCAGGGCTTCCTCCACTGCGATCACCGACTTTTCGATCTCAGACCTTATATCCGCAGCATGTTGAAGATCACTTCTAATGTGATGTTCAGAACCTCTCAAGGCCTTTTCGGCTTCTTGCATTTGTTCGCTATCAAAGTGAACTTTGAGCTTATCAAGTGCTTCTATAGCATCCTGCAAATCCTTTATAGCAGGAGCTCTCGCATGACAAAACTGCTACGGATTACTGTTTGCTTCTTTTCATACTGCGCTGTCACATACCTTATGGTTTAAAGCACTTTTTAAGGAAGTTTTAATCTCTCCAACATCATCATTCAATTTCTTGTTATTGTGCTTCTCTACGCAATGCGTCAAGACCTCAAGGGTTTTTAGACATTCTTGCAGTCGCTCGTTATAATTGTTCACGTCGATTTCCAGACGCTCGCCTGCCATTTCGTAAGGATGCGGTCTGTGAATTTGAAACTTAGGTAATGAAGCAATGAAGCCGATTGTAGAATCCTAGTGCAATAAACAAAGTTTACTGGGATTTTGGAGTTGATAAGTTGAGGAATGTTTGGGGTATACACCGGGCTATATATTTATGTCAGAGAAGAGATGTGTGACAGGATTGCCACTGTTTCTAAAGACTGCAAGGCTTGAGTGTTGGACAGGAACCCTCGGATGTTGGAAGGGGTTCCAACCAGATCATTTCTGATCCATAGTTAATTTCCCAGGTTTCGATGTATCACAACCTAAGAACTTAACGCTATTGGATATGATAGCAAATATACAGTATATTCAACAATAAGTCCAGACAGGACCATGTTAATTATATTTCGCTGACTACTATGGCCCCCACATTTGACTTGTAAGAATTCTGCTAGGATAAATTTGGATCGAATTTCCCCAAACTTTGACAATCTAAATTTAGCAAACCAACCCCAGAAACGGCAATTTCCCGTCCGAAATTGTTTGTTGGTTTTTCCGTGGGCATATTGCTTGGACTGGTTGTCCTGGAAGCTCCGGCTCAAGGATTCAGTCGGCTTGGCGCTAACTGGTTTTCATAGCTTTACAAAATACGCCATCATCAATGTTGTGTCCTGGTTCTTGTTACGTCATGTGATTAGTCTCTTGCCTCGTTGCAGCTGACCGATCTTCATTATTTTGAAACGTGACACACCCCAGCTGAAAGATGCTTTTCGTTATTATTATTAATCATCTATGCGGAACTTTTTCCAAAATCTGTGACCTAATTCGTTAGCTAGACTCTATAGTTTTGAAACTTGGTCCGAGCGTTTTGGATCACCACAGCGACAAATTCCAAAGAATCTGATTATTGGCCCAACCACATTTCGTTAGATACTGCGATCTCTACTTTGACGCATAGTAATCTATTCTTGGACACGGATAATTCATTTGCCGGAAAAACATATGCATCACCTGGTCTAACTCCAACTAGTCCGAAAATATGTCTTTAATTCAAAAACCAACAAATACCATCCTTGCCTGAAAACTCCACGGAAACTCAGTACTGGTTGTTTCCCGAACGACTCGATAACCGGTCGCAAATGCCCACAAAGGGTCGTACAGGTGCATTACCAGGTGTTTTTTAGCAGCTACAAGGTAGACAATCTTTATATTGGCCTTTTGCTCATGAAGATCCAAGCAATTTTATGTCCATTTTCAGCAGATGATGACACTACAGCACAAAAACAGTTCGCTGTTATGTTATGTGTTGCCTTGATTATCTCAAACGTCAGTCAAGGTTCCCTAACATCGAGCAGCCTAATACAGCTCATAATGATGTCTATGGTAGTGTACTTCAAGGATTTTAACGATTCCTCATTCATTCTTCTGAAGGCCAGGAATATTTGTCAAGGCCGCTCCGAACCGTTCGACTCGCGCGTATCAAAAAACAAGTCATTTTCTATATTTTGTCGTCTTGCTCGGATAGTCTTCTGAAAGCGATGAGATAATCCCTGTGTCTAGGAACGAGTCATCTCAGATCATGCTTCGTATTATCTTCCTGATTTCCCTAATGTCATCTTCCTGGCCTAGTCTTGGAGGTTTCGAGTCTTGGAAGTAAGCTTTGATTTGTTAGAAGTCTGAGTCGGTCCTACTACACATAGCTAGAATGCTTATAATTCAATGACCCCTGTGATGTCTGAACCTCTGTACTCGTATAAAAGATTTACTACCACAGCATGATGGTCGATTAGTGAATAGGTATTTAGATCAGCATGTAGGAATGTTTGGATTGTAATTTGCAGATACGGAACGTGATAATTGTATTATCACTCTTCCGCTAGTTACAAGCTACTAGACAGGGTGGTTTCAAATCGTCTACATACTAGGTTGCTAAATAGATACAGTACTAAATAGCGATAAACATTAATATATATGTGGCCTCCCCCTCCTAGATCGCTTCTTGAGAGCATACGACAATTCTCAAAAATTGAGGCAAGCATGATCCCGATTAGGTCCGCATCGCTTTGTGGAATAGTGCCAAAGACTTGGTCCGATTGCGGTCCTACGTATTTGCCAGGTAGCTACTACATACAGGATTTGTAATTGAACTTTGAAGGTTGAAAATATTATCGGTTGCAGATCTTACAAGCAAAGTGAGTTCATCCACATGCTTAGCAGTCTATTGAGGTCGCAGGTAGCACTGAGGCCTTTAACGTAAAGAAGCCAAGATTTTCTCGTGTTTGTTGCCCTCGTTATATGTTTGACATTTTATATGATAAACTTGATACAAAACGGTATAACGATCAAGCTCAAACTGTGACAAAGCCTTGAACCCTTCTAGTAGTCGGCGGTGCTCTATATTGTGGCTACTATACTGCGCTTATAATGCGATTTAATCTCAAAGTTGTCTTTAGCTCATCATACATTGTTCTATCGATTTCAAGCGCTTTACGAACGCTTAGGCGAGGCGCTTGGTCAAATTAATATCTGCTGCTTAATACATATACTGCGAGATTGCAAACTAGTCGACATCAGAAGGTGTCATTTCATCGGTCAGTGTTTCTGGGCGAACTTTACACGCATAAATCTTTTCATATTCCAATGTCATTTAGGAAATTCGGCGACAAGTCAAAAGTCCAGAGATCTCGACAGAATGAGCATTTTTCATACTCGATCGCCTCAAAACTCAGGTGTGATGTCGAGACGATTGAAATACCCGGCTGCGGGCGCTAGTCCTTCTCTTACCCTTTCGTCTTCTTGACAATGATAATTAACTACATGATCATAAAGAGCTTGTAGCAACTAAACAATTGGAGAAGTCGATTCTTATTTACAGCCGGCAATGGGATTGACTTACGTACTTATCATAATAGTCATTTATTAGGATAGAAGAGAAAAGCTACTAGAACAAACAGGCAAATTCAAATTAAAATACGTATAGTATTAAAGGTATCAATGCTAATTCAATCAAATACGTAATGAGGGTTTTTTTTTATAGTATGTTCCATGACTTTCCCAATAGGACAAGCACAGCAGCTATGAGTATTGCTTTACGTAAGGCGTGCAAAACTATATTAATTATCTATGTAAAACAATACTCGTGGCTACCGTGTTTACTCAGTCTGAGTCAGGATATGTGAATGGCATGCCATGAAGTTCGACTGGCAATGCGTCAACAGCTTGCTCAGTAGCAGCAGAAGTGCTTTTAAAAAGAGTTTTATTAAGTTCAGCGAAAGAAGATTTTTATTCTGTTGACCTTTCCTGGGAATTCCGCTTTGTAATCGAAGCAGGTAACTTGATGGTTTCATCATTCGATGATCTTTTGTCGAAATGCAGTAAGTAAAGACCTTCTCCACAAGCTACAGCAAAATCCGGAACCGTCTCCACTATAGACTTACAAGCTACCTTTCTTCGCGAAAGAATTGTATAGGGAATCAGGGTCTTTACTCGACCCTTATCGATATGCTCTTCAAGTTTCTTTGCCTTCGCCTCAAAGTCCCTGATGAGTATCTTGAAAGGGTTGAACTTTTCTCGATAGATCTTCTGTGCTGATGCAATACACTCCTTTGAGATAGATGGTGTGATGTTGAGACCAAACTTTCACCCTCAGCTTTGTTTTTTATAAAGACAAAGTCGATTTGAACAAACTTAGGATGATTGTGTTCACGTCATCCCTGACTGTCTTACATGTACTATACACGAACTATATAAGGGATAAGGGGTGAACATATTAAAAGATAAGTCGCCTTGATTTTCCGTAATCAATATCGCTTAATTCACTAGCGAAGTCAGAATCGATTCCTCGCAGGTTTGACTTCTAATCATCATAGCATGAAAAAGGACTATTCTTAGCGTACTCCCAACTGACCATGCGAAGTGCACGGTTGAGCCCGCAGGACGGACTTTCCAGCTAGCTCAAAGCTTGGTCTCAGCGTCTCTTTTGACGAAGCATTTTGTAATAGAATTGTGTCTGTCTACCTGCAAAATATGTACTCGAGATCCTTAATTGATCCACATGTGGACATGGGACTGAACATTGTGTCAAATATCAAATGCGTCGTAGTGGAATAATTGATACCTTAATACTACGCTCACTACCATACCTTCGTACTTGGTTCTTAGTGTAACCTGATCTAGACTATTGATTCTTACGTGCACTCATAACATCAGGAGCAGTTTGATGTGAATCTATTGTCCCGACACGTCACGATTCCTTGACAATATACGTGTCATTTCGTTCTCTTTAGCTGTAATCGACTGCACGATCGTGAAGGGCTTACAGTCACCTAAGATTCTAGTAGAGCTATTCATTGCTAGAATGCATATATGGGCCTATCTGACGTATCACAATATAAATTTAGATGCATGAAAGAAGATACTAAAACACAAAGTTAAATTAACATACGTGTAGCACTATCACTATTGAAACTAACCAGGCCAAACATGTAATGAAAGTTCTATGTTGTAGTGCAACCTAGAACTTCTCTAATCCACCAAACACGCTGGCAGTAAGTGTTATTCTACGTGACGCATGGAGGACCGTGCTACTATGACCCAGTGCGCATATCCTTTGTCTCAGCAAGCTGCAACTCGATCCGTGCCGGCGAGACCGATCTAGCTACCTTGTTGCCATGGCTCAGATCATCGAAAGATGTTTTTGGGGAAATATTTTTGAAGTTGTCAACGTTTAATTGCAGCATTTTCAATTTTTCAGTTAACTTTCGGTCTTCGATCAATTTTTTGGCAATACCGGTTGGACTGCTCTTTTGACCTTCGTAATAACTTACAGAATAAGCTTCCTCATAAGCGACTTCGAAGGCCTGGATCTCCGTCATGATGACTTGACAAGGCCTGAACGCTCCGGTCAAGCATTCCATATAGTGCAGGCGCTTTGTTTGGTTTCTTTGACCTGCCATCAAAAGTGCTGCCTCACTGATTTCCTTTCTCATTATCTTCAGAACCACCTCAACGTCCTCCGCTACTTGCTTGAGCTGTCCGAATGTTTCCCTGAATAAGTTCTGCCCTGATGGCGTTAATAATCCTTCTTCGTTTTTCGACAACCGTGCTACTGCTTTGCAGCGCAGGATCATGGCCTCGACTTCGAGTTCCATAATCTCACGGTGCATGGGAAGGTCCTCATGTACCAGCTCCTCGTCTTCTTCAAGAGTCAGGACGTCCTTTACGAGAGGAGGCTCTATTCCGAGACGAGAGCATAGATATTGCAGAAACACCAAGTAGAACTCGTCACTACTCTGTACCGCAACAAGGACTTTTCGGAAGTCTATCTCAAACAACCTGTCGATGTATGAATGAAGGAATATATCCCATTCTGCTGAAGACACCTCAATCTCATGCAAAACATCTTTGATTTGTTCGACTGATAGTTTATGGCCTTCTTGCGAATCAATTTTCTTTTCGTATTTTCCTTTAAAACGACTGAGGCAGGAGCCGGCATTCTTTTTAATCATAATGATTTCTGTACATAAGCGGCTTACTTCTAATGTCTCATTTGACCCCGACCCTGTTGGGCTAATCTCGCGCCTCTTGCCACGATATAAGAGAGCCATAACAGACGCCTCAATATTTTCGTATTCGGCTAATTTCACAATCACTCCCTTACCCGATCTATCTCCGAACATTTCTTCCCCGCGACGCTTATGGAGCAAGGGTTTATCGTGACCATTTTCACGTCTTGATTGCACCTCATGGTTCAGTAGAATGCGAGTCATACCAATCAACTCCTTCATTTGCTGAAAGTCCCATTTCTCGTTTGTCTCGCCAAGTGATAGCAAGCGTTTGTCGACGGACTCCCGAATTATCTGATGGTTTGGATTGTAGGGACTTGCAGCCTTGGCTTGTGATTCAGTGCCCATGATATGCTGGCGCAATGACTTTAAAGAACTGATTACTCCAAACTGATCAGCCAGAAGACCGGATGACAGAGCCATGGGATGAATGGAGCGAGTATTAATTGCGTGAGAAAGTGTCTAATAGTCAAGATCGGTTGTGATAATGTTAGTTGATATTGGAATTTGCTGTATTAGGAAAGAATCGATCTGATGAAAGTAAGGGAGCGTAGTAGCGTATTAATACCACCCATTGGCCTTTCAGCTCATGTGATACTCTCGAAACTCTTCTGTTTCGGATCCGGACGGCAATCCTAGCGTCTCTTTGACAAATCATGCTAGCTTCATTTGGAAGGACCGGTAAGATGTTCTAGGGCCGATTTGCACGCTCAGCCTTGTTTTTCCAACCAAGACCTACACGATTCTTATGCAAAGCGGCTGACCGTGAATACTTGTCACTGAGTGTTTCCACACTCGTCTGCAGGGACAGCAGAAAGTCTGCGACGAGGTAACTTATTTCATGATTCTGCCACTGACAGAGAGCTCGAATCTCCCATCACCCATGACGTTGAGCTCCTTGCAAGCCTGAATTGATGACTAGAGCGGTGTGAAGTGATGCTATTTTTGAAGCACTTCCAACCAAACTTCGGAAGCACACGGATGACCCTGCATGTTTCATGACGGCAGATCATCATGTTGTTTTCCCCAGATAATGCTAAAATTAGCATATTTTAAAATTTGTTGTGCCTGTCTGCGGTTCACCGACAGTTGTATGCGCTTGACAATTCGAAAGGCGCTAAACGGTTTTGGCCTAGACTTGATTTCCCTGCATACAGTCAAAGCCTTGTTGGAATGACCTTGCGAGGTGTGTTGGTTGGGCTTAGTGTCTTGTCTGCCAAGTTTCTTCCCTGATTGTTGGCTGTATTCAATATTAAGCTGCTGGCCAACTTAGCGTGTAGTAGCCGAGCATGCATGACAGGGCAAATATTTCCGTTGTCGTGCTGAGTTGGGTTGCTTACTAGAATGCTTAAAAGAGGACCCTGTAAAATAATTGTTTTGATCGAAGTTGGTACGTGACCCTTCTTCGTGTTGGTTTTTCATCACTTGTTAGTTCAATGCGTGTTCTGTTGGTTTCCAGCCGGATTGGAGGTGGCAGGTCTAGCAACAATTTGTGCAGCACCCATGACAATGTGTGACCGGATTGATACTACTAACGATTTTAGCTCCAACGAAAAACGCGGCCCAAGATGCAGTCCTCAGTTTCCCGCCGCCATTGACTGCTCCAGCAAATAGTCTCCAGCAGAACATTCAATACTCGTCACTAGCTTTATATCTTCATAAACTCAGTCACCTACAATTGTCAATATTCTTGTCGAAATAGTAATACAGAACCCTATGCCGTCCTGTTGTACTTCTCCTGGCCTTGTTACTGATCTTTCTACATTGCAGACATACTATCATCTTTGATCCGCATGATCTTGACCATGCATCTCATTTTTCAGCTATTCTTACGTCGATAACTACCTCTGTAACAAAGAAAGGTAAAGAGACTACTCGAGGGCTTTATTTCGAAATTTCACTTTCTCTAGAGTAACGCGAGATCACAGTAGAAGGTTAGATCGATTCAGGAGAGAACTAATCTGATCCTATGCACGTAATATTATGAGTGATTGGTACACGATCGTATTATATCGTTATATGAGCCTGAAAGATTCTCTATACTGCAGGATTTCGACCTTGGTCTCATGACACTGCATCTAAATGTTTGTCTTATTCATATTTGAATATTCTCTACTTTCCCCTTCGATTTCCCCGATCGGGTCTCCTATGTACCATCTAAGATATCCCGCGAAGTTGGACTTTTAGCCGAATATGAATCATGACGTTACTCAGTCAAAGAGTGATTAACATCGTAAACCACGTATGAGCAATACAAGCATGTTTTTAAGTCTCAAAGTCTGACTTGCATGTTCTTCTCTCTATGATCAATATTGTAACCTTACGCCAAACATTCCAGGAAACAGCGAGCGCGACAAGACGGACCGTAGATTCATCTAAACTCAACTTGACTTGACTCGCCATCGAAGGAGTTTGATGTAGATTAACATAATCTCAATCGATATATAAAAGAACTGCTAGATTCTAAGTTTAGATGTATGTATACCCTTCAAATCTATCTATTATTCTCGAAGAAATATTCTTCCGATTTGGGACATTTCCATCTAGGGATAGTAGCGTAGCGCTTACACTCTCAGCCATGTGATTTCTGGTGATATTCTTCGTTACCTTTCATGTTTGTATGCTTAATAGCTAAAGGGCCTCGATATTTGGCAAGTCAACGATGCCAATAATATTCTCTCTACATATTTATCTATCGTATGCAAAATGTGCTTACTACGTGATATATTTTATTAGTAGCTGGCGAAGGTGAGGATTTTGAGGTTATCATAGAATCATATACCGTTCATGTCAAGCAGAAGTCTTGGAGATCTTTAGAGTGTCATAACTAGAGTCAATGCGTGTCTTTTCACATGTTAGACACATGTAGAATAGCAGATTGCAAAACAAATTATTTCTAATTTCATGTTCGATACATATATGGGGTGATACATGTATTCCATGCTCTCCGATCTTGTACTACTTATAAATATCACGGCTAAATCACACAATACAACAAACGCTACATGTGTTAGACTTGGGATCAAAATATTGAAATGTCACCTTTTTAGTCGAAGATACTCATGATTACCGGACAATTTGCATCTTGACTTTCAAGCACGGAAACATTATAGCAAGGAACGCTTGTTTACAAAAGTCGGGATAGTGTTGTAAATGACGTGTATAGAGCGAAGCTAGTCGACTAGTAATATAGAACTCATATTCTTGTAGTATAATAAGAACTACTATATCGATACCTGAATGTAAAAAATGATAAAAGATTAGGTGTAAGAGTTCCTGCCGTGTAAATAAAATCCAATTAAAATGGCGACGCCACGGCGACGAATAAATTTACCTATTTTAGGCATATGTATAAACTTCTCAACTTTAGTAGCCAGTATCTGGTATCTGGTAACGAAACTACTTCTCCACTTCCAACAATAAGTCATACACCTTCTTAAGTCCCAAGACTCTGAGTTCTTCGAGCGTTTCCTTTCCTGGATGATGTCTGTGCTCTTGTACACGTGACCGGATTTCAGCGTTCGTCTTCTCAACTTCCTCGGCGCTCTGTTCTCTAGGCTTCGTCGTGTGTGCATCACCATTGTGCGATTGTTCAACTTGAAGCAAGTGGAATATGTAGCTTTCACGACCGGCTACCATTTGGACATCCGAGACAATGGTTTGCTCGCTGCGACCGAGCTTGACAAACATGGCGTCCATCTTGCTATGAATCCAACTCAGCTCTTTTCTCGCGTCCACGGAATCTTTTGCATTTCTCGGCACGGCCCTAATCTGTTGTCGAAAGGTAATCGTAGGAGGGAACAGTTTTGTAATAAGCTCGTATGCCTCGCGATATGCCAAGTCTCTTAAGGACTTATCCCCGCATGTTGGATAGCATACAGGAGGTTCTGGCAATTGTGATAATTCAAATTCCATCTGCTTGATTCTCGACGTAATTGCTTTCAATTTTACCCCCGCTATGTTTCCAATTCCGGTTACCTGATATCCGGATTAGCGTCTAACATATGCAGTTACTGACAAGTTATGCGTGCATACATGGAGTCTCTTGATTTGAGTTATTGCCAAATGAATATTATGTATGGCTTCAAGCAATGGAATAATCTATTACACGTCATACCCTGTGATTGAAGGGCTGACTTCAATGAACATACCTTTGGATTTTCTTTAAATCTTGCCGAAAGAATAGCCTGATCGCGTTGAAGCGCTTCATCATAGTCTTCTAATGAGTATGGTCGCATTGTAGCTTGATCAAGCTGAGTCGCATGAATACTCGCAGGCTGACTCGCATGATGACTCGCAGGCTGACTCGCAGGCTGACTCGCAGGTATTCCATGGTCTGCGAAAGGTAGACTTGCAAGTAAATCCAGGGACCTTTGATCGATCACGTGAGAGGAATCCGCCATAATGTACTCTGGCTAGCAAAGGCAGACTTGGAGGAAAAGAAAGCTCTTTGATATTTCTCGGAAGGAAATCCTGGACACCAAAAGCAGCTGGACAGCGAGATCGCGCTATTTATGATATAGAATTTGATTGAGCTAGAATATTGACAATTTCAGCAGGACACCACATGACCTGGTGTCCGTATGAGATTGCACAACGAAAGCCTTGTCATACCGGTTTACATCCATCGCCAGTTTGGTATCCTAGGGTTCGCCTGGATGGACCAAGAGGGCAGCATAGTCCACTTCAAAAACCAATGCACCCTTACAAAGAACCCAGCCCAAGGCTATGCCGGAGCGCTGACCTGATGGGTCAACCATAACTCGCGCGTTACCTGGTTTCAAGTCCTGTCTGAGCCCTAAAGTCTTTGTTATTTTCTGAACCTATTGGTGGTGCTGAAAATAGAACTTCTAGCGTATGTGACAGCGCTAGTCGAAATTAACGTAGGGTTCGGTTCCCACATTCTACACTAGTCTGACACACCCGTTCCGTCTTGGAATCATCAATAAAATACTTTCCGAGGTGTGGTTCGAATTTGGGAAGCTTGCGACGAACGCGGAAGACGCGGTGTACCCTTGAAATTGTATCACTCTTATGAAGCAACCTCTAGGGTTGTTTAATACTATTATTCGTTATTAAGATTGTGCCAAGACGCCAGTATTTGTCATGATGTCACATTGCAGATTCGAGTCCTAGTATTTCTTCGTACGAGAAACTAAGCATATAATTGCAATTCAGAAACTCAGCATATGACTGGAATTTATATCAAAGATTGGTTTGAAACATCCCCAAGTTATATCTTGCTTCACCATCGTGGATTTGAAATCTGCCACGAGAACGAAGCTCGAATCATCACTCCATTTGCGATACGTACGTCGAATCACCGATTTACATATATTTCAGTTTTGACAGGCTCATACCTCAGTATCTCAAGAATATAAAAAGTCTACCATACATCCGAGTAGAAAAAAGATCCTCCATTAGTCCTAATGCTAATCAACGATCTTCTGTTGTGTGTTTGATCACTCATATGTCGTACAGTGTTCACACCTTCTGTTCACCACACCGCTCCCTCGACTATCTTTAGTCACTGCAACAAAGTCAGCCTCGTCATTTTAAATCGTAATGGTGTGAACCCTGAAACCCAACCAGAGTGTGATGGTTTGTGACCCAGAAATATAAAAAAAAAGAAAGGTAAAATGTGATAGCGCTAGTCTGA
>Ga0160427_10000872_pt1 | contig 18335 bp, 17 predicted proteins | sample SolpanmetagenomL_FD_108194 | JGI IMG/M metagenome (GOLD analysis project Ga0160427, IMG submission 108194) | Solar panel surface microbial communities from Lawrence Berkeley National Laboratory, California, USA - L | ecosystem: Engineered > Built environment > Solar panel > Unclassified ...
GCCGCCACCGCGACGGCCAACCTGCTGGCGCCCGTCGTCATCAACCACCGCTCGATGCGGGCGGCGCAGACCGTCCTGATCGGCACCGACCTGCCGCTCAAGGCGCCCCTGATGGTCGCCTGAGACCTCCGCCCACGGCCCGTCCGACGAGGCCCCCGCCGCACCCGCGGCGGGGGCCTCGTCGCGTCCGGGGGGGGGCCGTCACCCGTGCGGGTGGTCCCCGCGCGCCCGTGTCGCCGGTGGTGCCTACAGTGCCGGGCATGAACCTCGACCGTCCCGTGGCTCCCGAGCCCTACTCCCCGCTGCCCCAGGTGCCGAGCTTCGAGCTCACCTCGACCGACATCACCGAGGGCGCACCGATGGACGACCGCCACGCCGGTGAGAGCGTCTCCCCGCAGCTGAGCTGGTCCGGCTTCCCCGAGGGCACGAAGTCGTTCCTGCTCAACGTGTTCGACCCCGACGCCCCGACGCCGGCGGGCTTCTGGCACTGGACCGTCCTGGACCTGCCGGTGACGACCACGAGCGTCCCGACGGGCTTCGGCTCCGACCCGCAGGGCGCCCTGGTCCTGCGCAACGACGTCGGCAGCGCCGACTACACCGGCGCCGCTCCCCCGCCCGGTGACCACGTGCACCGCTACGTCTTCGCCGTGCACGCCCTCGACGTCGAGTCGCTGGAGCTGCCGGCGGAGGCGACCCCGACGGTCGCGGCCTTCACGTCGCTCGGCCACGTCCTGGCCCGCGCGACGCTGACGGGCACCTACCAGCGGTGACGGACGCGCAGCCGGACGACTCGCAGGCCCCGGACGCGGCGCAGCGCGTCGCGGGGTCGCTGGCGCTGCGGCCGGCCGCCGCGCACCCCGAGCTGCTCCCGGCGGCCGTCGTGGCCGCGCTGCCGGCCGGGGCCTGGGTCTGCGAGATCGACCCCGCGGTCGCCGACACGGCCGCGCTCGTCGAGGCCGCGGGGGTTCCGCTGGACAGCTCGGCGAACTGCGTCGTCGTGTCCGGCAAGCGGGCCGGCGAGGAGCGGGTCGCGGCCTGCGTCGTGCTCGCGACGACCCGCGCGGACGTCAACAACGCCGTGAAGGCGGTCCTGGACGTCCGCAAGGCGTCCTTCCTGCCGGTGGAGCGGGCCGTGGCCGAGAGCGGGATGGAGCACGGCGGCATCACCCCCGTCGGGCTGCCCGCGGGCTGGCGCGTCCTCGTCGACGCCCGGGTGGCGGCCTCGCCCTGGGTCCTCGTCGGCTCGGGCGTGCGGCGCTCCAAGCTGGTCGTGCGGGGTGCCGACCTGGCGGCGCTGCCCGGCGCCGAGGTCGTGGACATCGCCCTGGAGCGCTGAGCCCTGCGCCGGCGCCTCGTGGTGCGAGGGCCGCGCAGCGCGCCGCGGGTGTGGGCGGACTACGCCGAGCCCGCGCGCTGGCCCCGCTGGTCACCCCAGGTGCGCCGCGTCGAGGTCGGGGAGCCCGTCCTGCGCGCCGGGCTCGCCGGCACCGTGCGCGGGCCGGGTGGCCTGCGGGTTCCGTTCGTCGTCACGGCGCTGGACGCCTCGGCCACCACCTGGTCCTGGGAGGTGCGCGCGGCGGGCGTCGGCCTGCGCCTGGAGCACGGGGTGCGCGCCCTCGGCGGGGGGAGCCTGACCTGGCTCGTGCTCGACGGACCCGCCCCGGCGGTCCTCGCCTACGCCCCCCTCGCGCGGCGGGCCCTGCGGCGCCTCGTCGAGGGCTGAGCCCCCCTCGACAGGGCGCAGCCCTCAGCCGCCCGGTCGCGTCTGCCACAGCGCGACGGCGCTGGCGGCGGCCACGTTCAGGCTGTCCACCTGCGGGGCCATGGGGATGCGCACGGCCAGGTCGGCCCCCGCCAGCGCGCGGCGGCTCAGGCCGTCGCCCTCGGTGCCCAGCAGCCACGCGAGCCGCTCGGGCACGGCGAAGGCGCCGAGGTCGACGGCGTCCGCGGCCAGGGCCAGGGCCGCGACCTGGAACCCGGCCTCCTGCAGCAGGGCCAGGTCGTCCGGCCAGGTCACCGCCCGCGCCCAGGGCAGGTGCAGGACGGTGCCCATCGAGACCCGCACGCTGCGCCGGTAGAGCGGGTCCGCGCAGCGCGGGCTGACGACGACGCCGTCGACGCCGAAGGCCGCCGCCGAGCGGAACACCGCGCCCACGTTGGTGTGGTCGACGACGTCCTCGAGCACCACCAGGCGTCGCGGGCCCGGGCCGAGGCCGGCCACGAGGTCGGCGACCGACCGCGCGGTGGGCCGGTGCATCGAGGCGATGGCCCCGCGGTGCAGGTCCACGCCCGTGAGCTCGCGGAAGGCCTCCACGGGGGCGACGAGCACGGGGACGTCGGCGTGCGGCGCCAGGACGTCGGCCAGCTCCTCCGCCCGCTGCGGCGACAGCAGGAACGACCGCGGCCGGTGGCCGGCGGCGAGCGCCCGCCGGACGACCTCGACACCCTCGGCGAGGAACAGCCCCTCCGCGGGTTCGCGGGCCGCCCGCAGCTGCACGTCCTTCAGGGAGGTGTAGTCGCGCAGCAGGTCCGCGAGCGCCGGGTCGGCCCCGCCCGTCGCGTCGGGGGCGCCGGTGAGGTCGGACAGCAGGAAGCGCGGCACGCCCGGACGCTACCGGTCGTGCCGCGCTCCCCCGTCCGTCCGCCCGGGGCGGCCGGCTCGTCAGTAGCGGAAGCGCCCCACGAGGACCTGCAGGCGCTGGGAGACCTGGGCGACGTCGTCGGCGGCGGTGCGCGTCGACACGACGCTGCGGTCGGTGGCGTCGGTGGCCGCGGAGACGGCGTCGATGCCGCTGGCGATGCGGTCGGCACCGCCGGCCGCGTCGGCGATCGAGCGGGAGATCTCCCAGGTCGTGGCCGTCTGCTCCTCCACCGCGGAGGCGATGGTGGTCTGCAGGTCGTTGATGCGGGCGATGACCTCGGAGATCGAGCCGATCGCGGTGACGGCGCCCGTGGTGTCGGACTGGATGGCCGCGACGCGGCGGGAGATGTCCTCGGTGGCGCGGGCGGTCTGCTGCGCGAGCTCCTTGACCTCACCGGCGACGACCGCGAAGCCCTTGCCCATCTCCCCCGCCCGGGCGGCCTCGATGGTCGCGTTCAGCGCGAGCAGGTTCGTCTGCTCGGCGATCGCGGTGATGACCTTGACGACCGAGCCGATCTGCGCGGAGGACTCCCCGAGGCGCGAGACCGTCGCGGTCGTCTCCTCGGCGACCTGCACGGCCTGCTGGGCGACGCCCGTGGCCTCGGCCGCGGAGCTGGAGATCTCGCGGATGGCCGAGCCCATCTCGTCGGAGCCGGCGGACACGGCCTGCAGGTGGGTGGAGACGGCGGCGATGTCGGCGGAGACGGTGCGGACCTGCTCGCCCGCGCGCTCGGAGGCGCTGCCCGACGCGGTGCCGGCCTCGGCGAGCTCGGTGGACGAGCGCCCCAGCGAGGCGGCCCCCGTGGCGACGGAGCTGAGGTCGCTGCGCAGCTGCGCCAGGGCCCGGTCGAGCGCGGCGGCCGTGCGGCCCAGCTCGTCGGAGCGGTCGATGCCGCTGGTGACCGTCAGGTCACCGCGCTCCAGCGCCTCGGCGACGTCGGCGATCGCGGCGGCGTCACCCCGGATGCGGCGCAGGGCCGCCGCGAGGACCGCGGAGCCCAGCAGCAGCCCCACCGCCAGCAGGACGACGGTCAGCAGCAGGGTCCGGCGGGCGTCCTGGCGGCTCGCCTCGACCGAGGCCGTCACGGCGCCCGACGCGCTGGCCTGCAGGGTGGTGACGTCGGTCGTGAACGCCTTCTCCGCGCCCTGGTAGGCGGTCAGCGCGGTGGCGCGGGCGGCGGCGTCGGCGGCACCGGTGACCTGGGGGCCGGCGGCGTCCATGGCCTTCAGCTGCGTGGCGAGGTCGGCCGCGACGGCGACGTCGGCCCCCGTGACCAGGCCCTGCAGGGCGGTGACGGCGTCCGTGCGCGCCTTGTCGTCGGTGGCCAGCTGCGCGGACACCTGCTGGGCGACGCCCGGCACGTACTGCGCGGCGAGCGTGTTGGCGGTGAGCTGGGCGTTGAGCAGCGCGATCGACTGCACCGTGCTCTGCCGCACCAGGACACCGTCCTTGAGGGCCGCGAGGTCCGCGCTCTGCTGGTGGTTCGACACGGCGCCGAGGGCTCCGAGGGCCAGGGCCGCCGCGGCCATGCACCCCGCGGCCCCCGCGATCCGGGTCGTGAGGGAGGCGCTCTTGCCGGGCTGTCGGGCCATCGTGGTCTCGCTCCTCGTCTGCGCCCCCGGGAGTGAGGGGGCCGCGTCCTCCCCCATCGGCACCGTGGAGCCCGGGGCTGAGGCCGGGAGGCGCGGGAGCGGCCGACCGCAGCCCGAACGGCGGTACGTCGGGTCGGCGGGGCCCGGCGAGGCCCCGGGTCAGCTCAGAACGAGGGGCTGGGGACCGCGCCCGGCAGGACGTCGGAGGCGTCGAGGTCGAGGACGCCGTGCAGGGCCCCGTCGGGGCCGGGGTGGACGGCGCGGTCGAGGTCGAGACCGGGGCTGGGGTAGCCGAGCAGGAAGCCCTGCGCGGCGTCGCAGCCGAGGCGGCGCAGCGTGGCCAGCTGGTCGGGGGTCTCGACGCCCTCGGCGATGACGCCGACGCCCATGTTCTTCGCCATCCCGATGATGCCCGCGACGACGGCCTCGTCCTGGCGGTGGCGCCCGAGCCCGGCGATGAAGTGCCGGTCCACCTTCACGTGGTCGACGGGCATGGACTGCAGGTGCGACAGCGAGGAGACACCGCGGCCGAAGTCGTCCACGCCGACGCGCACGCCCATGGTGCGCAGCGCGTGCAGCGTCGAGAAGCCCGCCTTGGCGTCGGCGACCAGGAGCTCCTCGGTCACCTCGACCAGCAGCGCCGTGGCGGCGGGCCCGCTCGGCTGCGCGACCGCGATGGCCTCGAGCAGCTCGCCGTTGGCCAGCTGGCGGGAGGAGATGTTGACGGACACGGTGAGGCGGCAGTCGTCGCCGGCCTCGGCGTACCAGCCCTCCAGCGTGCGCCACGCCTCGGCGATCACCCAGGCGCCGATGGGGACGATGAGGCCGCTGCGCTCGGCGAGGGGGATGAAGTCCGCGGGCTGCAGCAGGCCCCGACGCGGGTGCTGCCAGCGCAGCAGCGCCTCGACGCCCTGCACGTGGCCGTCGGCGAGGTCCACGATCGGCTGGTAGTGCAGGCGGAGCTGGCCCTGCGCGACGGCCAGGGACAGGTCGTCCTCGGTCTGCAGGGTGTCGACGGCCTGGGCCTGCATGCGCTCGTCGAACAGCTCCGAGCGCGCCTTGCCGCCCTCCTTCGCGCGGTACAGCGCCGCGTCGGCGCGGCGCAGCAGCTTGGAGGCGTCGGCCTCGTCGCGGGCCAGGGCGATGCCGACGCTCGGGGTCACGGTGATCTCGCGGCCGCCGGAGACGACGACGGGGCGGTCGGAGATCGAGGAGACGACGCGGTCGGCGATCCGGCTCGCGTTCAGCTCGTCGGTCAGGTCCTCGCACAGCACGGCGAACTCGTCGCCGCCGAAGCGCGCCACGGTGTCCTCCGGGCGCACCGCGGCGCGCAGCCGGTTGGCCACCTCGACGAGGACCGTGTCGCCCGCGGCGTGCCCGTGCACGTCGTTGATCGTCTTGAAGCTGTCGAGGTCCAGGTAGAGCACCGCGCAGGCGTGGGAACCGCGGCGCGCGAGGGCGTGCTGCAGCCGGTCGGAGAACAGCTGCCGGTTGCCCAGGTCGGTCAGGGGGTCGTGCAGGGCCTGGCGCCGCGCGGCGTCCAGGGTGTCCTGGCGGCTGCGGCCCTCCTCGTCGATGCGGTCGGCCGCCTGCATGGACAGGTACAGCAGGAGGACGGCGCTGACGACGCCGCCGGCGAGGACGGACAGCAGGGTCGCGGCGCTGGGCGGGCCGACGAGCAGGCGCAGCAGCAGGGCGATGACGCCGACCACGACGAGGGGCGACGCGACGGCCCAGGGCACGATCCGGGTCCGGACCTCGTCGCCCGCGAGGTGGCGGGCCGTCCACGGCCACGGAGCCATCCCGCACCTCCTGTCCTCGAGGGCCGCGGGCGGGGGCCCGCCGCGGCCGAACCGGCCCGGTCGTCACGTTGCGCAGACCTGCGAGTGCACATCGTCATCGCTGGCGTCTCCGCTGTCCAGACGGCGCGCCCGCAGCGCCGGAGCCGGTCGCTGCCCGCGACCGACCTCCGCCACCACGTCCAGCCGATCACGGACGGTTGCCGGTGGCGCGCTGAGCGTGGTGGCGGTCACCCCTTCGGCCTCAAAACCGGTCGTGCGCGGCGCCGCGGCCCGCCTACGGTTCCGGGCGTGCACCAGCTCACCCGCCGTCTCGTCTCGTGGGCGTCGCTGCTGGAGGAGAACACCCTCGAGCAGGCGCGCCGCACCTCGACCCTGCCCTTCATCCACCCCCACCTCGCCCTGATGCCCGACGCCCACCTGGGCAAGGGCGCCACCGTCGGCTCCGTCATCCCCACGCTCGGGGCGCTCGTGCCCGCCGCCGTGGGCGTCGACATCGGCTGCGGCATGATCGCCGTCCGCACGCAGTTCGCGGTCGGCGACCTCGACGGCCTCGACCGCGCCGTGCTGCGCGCGGCCCTCGAGCGGGCCGTGCCGCTGTCGGCCGGTGGGCGCAACCACGGACTGACCGCCTCCGCCGAGCGGCGCGTCGACGTCCTCGCGGCCGAGGCGGCCGCCGCGGGCTTCGACCCGGCGGCGTCCGTCGCGCACTGGGCGCTGCAGCTCGGGTCGCTGGGTTCCGGCAACCACTTCATCGAGGTCACCGCCGACGAGGCGGACCGGGTCTGGCTGTTCCTGCACTCCGGCTCGCGGGGCGTCGGCAACCGGATCGCGCAGCGCCACATCGCGGTCGCCCGCGAGCTCGCGCAACGCTGGTGGATCGAGCTCCCCGACCCCGACCTGGCCTACCTCGTCGAGGGCACCGCCGAGTTCGACGCCTACCTCACCGAGCTGCGGTGGGCACAGCACTTCGCCCTGCTCAACCGCGAGGAGATGATGGACCGCGTCGCGGCGTGCGTGGGCGAGTGGACCGGCACCGGGGTCGTGGAGGCCGAGCGCATCAACTGCCACCACAACTTCACCCAGTCCGAGCGCCACTTCGGCAAGCAGGTCTGGGTGTCGCGCAAGGGGGCGATCGAGGCGCGCGAGGGCCAGCCCGGGCTCATCCCGGGGTCCATGGGCACGGCCAGCTACGTCGTGGCCGGCAAGGGTGACCCCGTCTCGCTGAACTCCTCCCCGCACGGGGCGGGGCGGGCGTTCTCCCGGACGGCGGCGCGCAAGCGGTTCTCCCTCGACGACCTGCGCACCGCCATGGCCGGCATCGAGTTCCGCGACTCGGCGGCCTTCGTCGACGAGATCCCGGCGGCCTACAAGGACATCGATCGCGTCATGGCCGACGCCGCGGACCTGGTGTCCGTGCGCCACGAGCTGCACCAGCTGGTCAAGTCAAGGGGGAGTGACTCCCCCGCCCGGGAGGGCGAGGGCGTCGAAGCGTCAGGGCGTCAGGAGGGATCAGGTCCGGGAGACGCCCGCCTCGTCGGCCGCGGTGGTCAGCACGCAGAACTCGTTGCCCTCGGGGTCGGCCAGCACGGCCCACCCCGCGTCCGCGGTGCGGCGGTCGTCCACGACCGTCGCGCCGAGGGCGAGCAGGCGCTCCACCTCCTCGTCCCGGCTGCGGTCCACGGGCCGCAGGCACACGTGCATGCGGTTCTTCACGGTCTTCGGTTCCGGCACGCGCAGGAACAGGAGGCTGCGCCCGCCGGGGCCGTGCAGGCCGGCCTCCTCGTCGTCGCCGTCCTCGTCGGGCTCGAAGTCGTCGAGCACCTGCGCCCAGAACGCCACCTGGGCGCGGGGGTCGGCGGCGTCGAGGCAGAAGTTCGCGGTGCGGCTGGCCATGGCGCCCAGCCTGGCGGTCGCGGCCCCCGCGGCGCCACCCCACCCCGGCGGGCCGCCGCCCGCGCTGCGCGGAGGAGCGCTCGCGGGCGGCGCACGACGAGACGACCGCCCTGGCGGCGGCGCGCGGCACGGACGACGTCCGCACCGCCGGCGCTGCGCGGACCGGGGCGCGGAGGGTCAGACGACCCGCAGCTCCAGCGCGGCGCTGGCGTCGTCGGCGTGCCCGCGGCCCACGAGGCCCGCGAGGCGCTGCACGAGGGCGAAGCCGCGGTAGGCCAGGCCGTACTTCAGGGCCACCGCGGCGCGCACGGCCGCCAGCTCCCCGGCGGGCAGCACGGCCGCCTGCCCCTCGACGCTGTCGCCCAGCGGCTTGCCGCGCGCCGTGCAGGGCGCCAGCAGCACCCGGCCGTCGCGGCGGATGCGCTTGACCTTGCCGGAGTCCGCCCCCGTGTAGGCGACGATGCGCCCGCCCAGCGGCGCGACCCAGATGGGGGTGGGGACGGCGCGACCGTCCTTGCGGAACGTCGTCAGCAGCACGTACTGCGTGTCGGCGAGCAGGTCCTGCGCGCACGGGGTGTCCGTCATGCGCCGCAGGCTACGGGGCCGCGGACCCCCGCGCCGCCTCCTGGACCAGGAGGGCGTCGAGGTCCTTGAGCCGGTCGAGGCCGCCCAGGGCGCGGGTCATGCGCTGGTTGCCGGCCAGCAGCTCGCGGTGGCCGTGCAGGAAGTTCCAGTACCCGGCCGTGAACGGGCACGCGTCCTCGCCCACCCGCACCTTCGGGTCGTAGCGGCAGCCGCCGCAGAAGTCGCTCATCCGGTCGATGTAGGCGCCGCCGGAGGCGTACGGCTTGGTCGCCAGGACCCCGTGGTCGGCGTGCTGGGACATGCCGACCACGTTGGTCGTCATGACCCAGTCGTAGCCGTCGACGAAGTTGCGCCAGAACCAGTCCGCGACCTCGGCCGGCCGGTACCCGCGCTGCAGCGCCCAGTTCCCCAGCACCATCAGCCGCGGGATGTGGTGCACCCAGCCCTCGTCGCGGACACCGGCGAGGACGTGGGAGAGGCAGTTCGCGTCGACGGCGTCGGCGTCCAGGTCGGCGAACCAGTCCGGGATCGGCTGGTGCTGCTGCATCGCGTTGCGCTGCTTGTACTCCTCGCCGAGGTACCAGTAGAGGTGCCAGGTGTAGGAGCGCCAGCCCACGACCTGGCGGACGAAGCCCTCGACCGAGGCCAGCCGCGTGCCGTGCTCGCGCCCGTGCTCCTCGGCGCGGCGGGCGATCTCCAGCGGGTCCAGGAGGCCGAGGTTCTGGGTCGCGGACAGCAGCGAGTGGCTCATCCACTCGTCGCCGGTGAGCATGGCGTCCTCGTAGGTGCCGAACTGCTCCAGCCGCTCGGCGAGGAAGTGCCGCAGCGCCGTGAGCGCCTCGCGGCGGGTGACCGCGAAGCGGCGGGGACCGTCGGTGCCGGTGAACTCGACGTGCTCGTCGCGCTCCCACCGGTCGAGGTCCTCGCGCACCTGGGCGTCGATGTCGTCCTCGCGCGGGAACCACGGCTCGGCGACGTCGAGGCTCGCCTGCTTCGGCGGCCCCGAGCGGTTGTCCTCGTCGTAGTTCCACGAGCCCCCGACAGGCTGCCCCTCGGCGTCCATCAGCAGTCCGTGGTGGCGGCGCACCTCGCGGTAGAAGTCCTCCATGAGCAGCCGCTTCGACCCGCGGGCGTCGGCCCAGTGCGCGAACTGCCGCTCGGAGACGACGAAGCCCCGGGAGGCGAGCAGCTCGACGGCGTCGAGGCGGCGCACGAAGCGCCGGGCGGGGTAGGACGTCGGGTCGCAGACGCTCAGGCCCCCCGCGCCCTCGGGGAACCCCGCGGCGGCGAGGCCCTCGCGGTAGGTCGGGGCCTGGACGTACTGCGCCTGCTCCCCCAGGTCGCGGGCGCGGTGGCGCAGCGCGGAGAGGATGAGGTGGGCCTTGCGGCGGTGGAAGCGCCCGCGCCGGAAGACGTCCGTGGACTCCAGCAGCAGCACGCGCTGGCGCGGGGAGTCCAGGAAGTGCGGGCCGAGCTGGTCGGCGAAGAGCCACCGGACGGTGTCCGGGGAGCGCTCCGGCAGGTCCTGGGCGGACACGTCGCTGGCGGCAGTCACCCGCCGACCCTGCCCCGGTCGCCCCACCGCCGCACCCCGAACCCCTCCCCGCCGTGATCATGCAGGTACGACCTGCATGATCACGGCAGGGGACGTCAGCGCAGGGGCTCGCCGCTCACGGCGCGGGTGGCGCCCTCGGCCTCGGCGCTGGCGCCGGCGGCCTCGGCGCGGGCCCGGGCCAGCGCCTCGGCCGGGTCCTCCAGGACGGGCTCCTCGAAGTCCGGGGCCGCGTGCTCGACATCGCCGGGGGCGGCCGGCCGCGACGGCGTGTCGTCCACCCGGCCCGAGAACATGTTGCCGAACCCCTTCAGCGCGTCGTTCAGCTCGGACGGCACGATCCAGACCTTGTTCGCGTCCCCGCGGGCGATCTGGGGCAGCACCTGCAGGTACTGGTAGGCCAGCAGCTTCGGGTCCGGGTCGCCGCGGTGGATCGCGTCGAACACCTGGGTGATGGCGCGCGACTCGCCCTGGGCGCGCAGGATCGCGGCCTGCGCGGAACCCTCGGCCCGCAGGATGGAGGACTGCTTCTCCCCCTCCGCGGTGAGGATCTGCGACTGCTTCAACCCCTCGGCGTTGAGGATCGCCGCGCGGCGGTCGCGCTCGGCGCGCATCTGCTTCTCCATCGAGTCCTGCACGCTGGGCGGCGGGTCGATGGCCTTGAGCTCCACGCGGTTCACGCGGATGCCCCAGCGCCCCGTGGCCTCGTCCAGCACCCCGCGCAGCTGCCCGTTGATCTGGTCGCGGCTGGTCAGCGTCTGCTCGAGGTCGAGCGAGCCGACGACGTTGCGCAGGGTGGTGACCGTGAGCTGCTCGATCGCCTGGATGTAGTTGGCGATCTCGTAGGTCGCCGACTTCGGGTCGGTCGGCTGGTAGTAGATGACCGAGTCGATGCTCACGACGAGGTTGTCGGAGGTGATGACGGTCTGCGGGGGGAAGGAGACGACCTGCTCGCGCAGGTCGACCACGGCGCGCACCTTGTCGATGAAGGGCACGAGGATGTGCAGCCCAGCGTCGAGGGTGCGGGAGTAGCGGCCGAGGCGCTCGACGATGACCGCGGTCGCCTGGGACACGATCCGGATGGTGCGCGCGATGATCACCGCCGCGAACACGACGACCAGCAGCAGGACGATCAGCGTCACCATCAGGGGTTCTCCTCGGGGTGGTGCGGGCGGTGGCCCGGGAGCGGGTCACCGCGTTCGGCCTTGCGCAGGTCGGGGGGCTCAGGGGTCGCGGTGCCGGCGGGGCCCACCACCGCGGTCGCGCCGTCGATGGCGAGGACGACGACGTCCTCGCCGGGGCCGAAGGTCTCGGCGGCCGTCGACGTGCGGGCCGACCACGTCTCGCCGACGAGCTTCACCAGGCCGCCGCGCAGGCCGACCTCGGCGAGGACGACGGCGCCGCGCCCGACGAGGGCGGGTGCGTTGGTCGTGCCGGTCGGCGGCATCCGCAGGCGGCGCAGCAGCAGCGGGCGCACGGTCGCGGCCAGGACACCGGCGACGGCGGCCGCCACGAGGACCTGACCGACGTAGCCCAGGCCCAGGCCCGAGGCGAGCGACCCCGCCAGCGCGCCGCCCGCGAGCATCATGAACACGAGGTCGAGGCTCGTGACCTCCAGGACGCCCAGCACCAGGGCCGCCGCGATCCACCACAGCCAGGCCTCGTCCAGCGTCCCCTGCAGCCAGTCCGGCACGGGAACCACCCCCTATGCCGTGATCCTAGGCTCACACCCCGTGGCGCCGGTGACTCCCCCGCCCGACGTCCCGCGGGGGTCGAGGACTCACGCCCTCGGCTCGAGGACCAGCACGGGGATGACGCGGGGCGCGGCCTTGGTCTCGTACTCCGCGAAGCCGGGCATGCGGCGCTTCTGCTCCTCCCACACGGCGTCGCGCTCCTCGCCGGTGAGCTCGCGCACGCGCACCGGCACGGTGTCGGTGCCGATCTCGGCCGTGGTCTCGGGGTGGGCGAGGAGGTTGTGGTACCAGTCGGGGTGGGTGGGCGCGCCGGCCTTGGAGGCGAAGACGGCGTACCCGCCGCCGACCGGCTGGTAGACCATCGGCGAGACCCGCTCGGCGCCGCTGCGCCGCCCGGTGTGGTGCACGAGGACCATCGGCGCGCCCTCGAACGGTCCGCCGACCCGACCCTCGTTGGCGCGGAACTCCGCGATGACCGACGCGTTCCAGTCCACCGGTGCCGTCGCCTGCTCCGCGGGTTCCTCCGTCGTGCCGCTCACCGCTGCCTCCCCTGCTCGGGCGCCGAGCCCGGACGGCCGCGGCGCACGACGCCAGGATGCGCCCGGGCCCGGTCGGGGGTCCACCCCCGCACCGGGCCCGGTCGGTCGTGCGCAGTCGGTCGTGCGAGGCGGGTCTCAGCCCTCGGCGAGCTCCTCCAGCGGCGGGCAGGAGCACACGAGGTTGCGGTCGCCCGCGGCCCCGTCGATGCGGCGCACCGGCGGCCAGTACTTCCCGCGCGGGTCGACGCCCGCGGGGTAGACGGCCTCGGTGCGCGTGTACGGGTGGTCCCACTCCCCCGCGATCGACAGCGCCGTGTGGGGCGCGTGGCGCAGCGGGGAGTCCGCGACGGCCCAGCGGCCGTCGGCGACGTCCTGCACCTCCGCGGCGATGGCGAGCATCGCGTCGCAGAAGCGGTCCAGCTCGCCGAGGTCCTCGCTCTCGGTGGGCTCCACCATGAGCGTGCCGGGGACGGGGAACGACATCGTCGGGGAGTGGAACCCGTAGTCCACGAGGCGCTTGGCGACGTCGTCGACCGTGACGCCCGTGGCCTTGGTCATCGGCCGCAGGTCGAGGATGCACTCGTGGGCGACGAGCCCGTTCGGCCCGCGGTAGAGGACGGGGAACGCCTCGGTGAGCCGGGTGGCGACGTAGTTCGCCGACAGCACCGCCTGGACCGTGGCCGCGCGCAGGCCCTCGGGGCCCATGAGCCGCAGGTAGGCCCAGGAGATCGGGAGGATCCCGGCGGAGCCGTTCGGCGCGGCTGCGACCGGCCCGACGCCCGAGGTCGCCTCGAGCGTGGTGGCGGGCAGGAACTCCGCGAGGTGGCTGCGCACCGCGACCGGGCCGACGCCCGGACCGCCGCCGCCGTGGGGGATGCAGAACGTCTTGTGCAGGTTCAGGTGCGAGACGTCGGCGCCGAACTTCCCGGGCCGGGCGAGCCCGACGAGGGCGTTGAGGTTCGCGCCGTCGACGTAGACCTGACCGCCGGCCTCGTGGACGAGCGCGCAGACCTCGCTGATGGCCTCCTCGTACACGCCGTGCGTGGAGGGGTAGGTCACCATGAGGGCCGCGAGGTCGTCGGCGTGCTCGGACACCTTGCGGCGCAGGTCGTCGAGATCGACGTTGCCGGCCTCGTCGCACGCGACGACGACGACCTTCAGCCCCGCCATGACCGCGCTGGCGGCGTTCGTGCCGTGCGCGGAGCTGGGGATGAGGCAGACGGTGCGGGCCTCGGCGCCGCGGGCGCGGTGGTAGGCGCGGATGGCGAGCAGCCCCGCGAACTCGCCCTGCGAACCGGCGTTCGGCTGCAGCGAGACCGCGTCGTAGCCGGTGATCTCCGCGAGCCACTGCTCGAGGTCGGCGACGAGCTCCGCGGTCCCGGCCAGCTGGTCGGCCGGGGCGTAGGGGTGCAGGTCGGCGAACTCGGGCCAGGAGATCGGCTCGAGCTCCGTCGTCGCGTTGAGCTTCATGGTGCAGGAGCCCAGCGGGATCGCGCCGCGGTCCAGCGCGTAGTCGGCGTCGGAGAGGCGGCGCAGGTAGCGCAGCATCGCCGTCTCGGAGCGGTGCGCCGAGAAGACCGGGTGGGTCAGGTACGCGCTGGTGCGGCGCAGCGCGTCCGGCAGCGCGTCGACGCCGGCGGCCTCGACGTCCGGGTCGAGCGCGTCGGCGGCGTCGAGCTCGACGCCGAAGCCGGCCAGGGCCGCGGCGAGGTGCGCGGCCGACGTCGTCTCGTCGACCGTGAGCGCGACGTGGTCGGCGTCGACGTGGCGCAGGTTCACGCCCGCGGTCAGCGCCGCGGCCACGACCTCGCCGGCGCGGCCCGGCACGCGGGTCAGCACGGTGTCGAAGAGCTCCTCGTGCACGACCTCGACGCCGGCCTCGCGCAGCGTGCGGGCCAGGCCCGCCGCGGTGCGGGCGGTGCGGGCCGCGATCGCGCGGATGCCGTCCGGGCCGTGCCAGACGGCGTAGCAGCCGGCCATGACGGCCAGCAGCACCTGCGCCGTGCAGATGTTGCTCGTCGCCTTGTCGCGGCGGATGTGCTGCTCGCGGGTCTGCAGCGCCAGGCGGTAGGCCGGGGCGCCGTCGGCGTCGACCGAGACGCCGACGAGCCGGCCGGGCAGGGAGCGCTCGAGGCCCTTGCGCACGGCCATGTAGCCCGCGTGCGGGCCGCCGCCGCCCATGGGCACGCCGAAGCGCTGGCTCGAGCCGACCGCGACGTCGATGCCGAGCTCGCCGGGCGCGCGCAGCAGCGCCAGGGCCAGCAGGTCCGCGGCGGCCACGGTCAGCGCGCCGCGGGCGCGGGCGTCGGCGGCCACGCCCGCGAGGTCGCGCACCCGGCCCGAGGTGCCCGGGTACTGCAGCAGCACGCCGAAGACACCGCGCTCGCCGACGGCGGCCAGCGGGTCGGCGTCGTCGAGGGAGACGGTCACGAGCTCGATGCCGAGCGGCACGGCGCGGGTGCGCAGGACCGCGAGGGTCTGCGGCAGGACGTCGGCGTCGACGGCGAAGACCGCGCCCGCGGGCGCCTTGGACAGCCGGCGCGTCAGCGTCATGGCCTCCGCGGCCGCGGTCGCCTCGTCCAGCAGCGACGCGTTGGCGACGTCGAGGCCCGTGAGGTCGGCCACGGCGGTCTGGAAGTTCAGCAGCGCCTCGAGGCGGCCCTGGGAGATCTCCGGCTGGTACGGCGTGTAGGCCGTGTACCAGGCCGGGTCCTCCAGGACGTTGCGGCGCACGACGGCCGGGGTCCGGGTGCCGTGGTAGCCCAGGCCGATCATCGAGGGCACCACGCGGTTGCGCCCGGCCAGCACCCGCAGGGCCGCGGTGACCGAGGCCTCGTCCAGCGCGGGCGGGAGGTCCAGGGTCTCGTCGCGGATCGAGGCCGGGACGGCCCGGGCCACGAGCTCCTCGGTGGAGGCCAGCCCGACGACCTCGAGCATGCGCGCGGTCGCGTCGGGGTCGGGGCCGATGTGGCGGGCGCTGAAGGGCAGCGGCGCGGCGTCGCTGCCGAGCGCGGACGCGGTCGGGCGAGCGGTGGGGGCGGTGGTCATGGACGTCTCCGGAGGTCGGCGAACGAGCGACGGACCTCCCCGACTGTCGACCCGCGAGGGGTCTCCAGAGCGGCCTGCTCCGCGCGGTCCTGAGGCCTGAGAGGTTCCGGGGATGTTGCCCCTTCGGCGCCCCGGTCGAGCCGGGGTCTCTCCCGCGCGGGGTGGACGGCCGTGGGCCAGCCTAGGCCACGCGACGGGGCGCGTCGCCCGCGGCACGGGGCGGCCCAGTAGGTTGTGCCGGTGATCACGGTGGCCGTCTGCAGCGCCAAGGGCGGCGTCGGCAAGACCTCGGTGGTCCTCGGCCTCGCCTCGGCGGCCCTGCGGCGCCACACGAGCGCGCTCGTGGTCGACCTCGACCCCCAGGCCGACGCCACCAGCGGCCTCGACGTCAGCGGCCGCCGCCCGCACTCCGTGGCCGACGTGCTGGCCCTGCCCAAGCGGCGCGTCGCCGAGGGCGCCGTCGCCCCCAGCGGCTGGGTGCAGGAGCAGCCGGGCCTGCTCGACGTCGTCACGGGGTCGGCGGAGTCGGCGCGCCTGGACGTGCCGAACCCCGCCGCCGACGACCTGACCCGGTTGCGCCGCGCCCTGGGCAAGCTCGACGACCACGACGTCGCCCTGCTCGACTGCCCGCCGTCGCTCGGCGGCCTCACGCGCTCGGCGTGGGCCGCGAGCGACCTCGTCCTCGTCGTCTCCGACGCCAGCCGCTTCTCGGTGGCGGCGGTGGACCGGACCCTGCGGGAGGTCGGCGCGCTGCGCTCGGGGCCGCGCCCCGTGGGCGTCCTCGTCAACCGCTACCAGTCCCGCTCGCACGAGCAGCGCTTCCGGCTGGAGGAGCTGCGGACCCTGTTCGGCGACCTGGTGCTGGACCCGCTGCCCGACCGCGTCGCGATCCCGCAGGCGCAGGGCGCCGGCGTGGCCCTGCACACCCTGCGGGGCGCGGGGCCGAAGGCGCTCACCGACGCCTTCACCGGAGTGCTCGACCGCATCCTCGACGCCGCGTGAGCCGGACGCCCGGCGGACCGCCTCCCGTTCTGCGGCAGCCGGTTGACGCGCCGGGGGAACCGGCGGGGCGCCCGGCCCGTCGGATGGCGGGCAGGGCCGCCACCGCTTACCGTCAGTCACGGAGGACGGTGTCGCCTCCCCGGCGCCCGCTCGTCCCCGCACCTCGCGCTCACCGCGCGGGAGGAGAGGAGGTCCAGTGACGCTCGCGTCCCCGAACGGCCGGCGGCGGATCGTGCGCCTGGTCCGCGCCGCGGAGCCCGCTCCCGCCCTGACTCCCCCCGCCCTGACGTCCCCCGCCCTGACCCCCACGGCCGAGGTCAGCGGACCGGCGGCGACCGCGACCCCCGGCGTCGAGCCACCGGCTCCGCCGCCGGCCGCGGCGTCGACGGGTGCCGGCCCGAGCGTCCCGCCCGTGGCCCCGCCGCTCGCGGCCGCGCCCGCACCGCCCGCCGAGGCGCCCGCGCCGTCGGCGGAGACCGCCGCGGAGGTCCGCCGGGTCAACCAGCTCGTCGACGACCTGCGCCGGCAGTGGACCCGGACCGGCGCGGACATCGCGGGCCGGCTGCGTCCCGGGGTGGACGACGCGGCGCTGGACGCCGCCGAGCAGCGCCTCGGGCTCACCCTGCCGGTGGGGGCGCGGACCTGGTGGCGGCGCGTGGACGGGGTCGCGCCGTTCCGCAGCAGCCGCTACCGGGCGCAGGCGCCCACGGTCGGGCCGGGCGGCTGGGTGCCGCTGCGCCTGGCGGACGCCCTCGAGCGCGCCGGCGGCTCCGCCGCGTCCACGCCGACGCCGCCGGGGCTGCTGCCGCTGTTCGCGCGCGACGAGGAGCTCATCGCGGTCCGGCTCGGCCCCGGGGCGACCCGGGTCGAGCAGCTCGTGGTCGCCGACGACGGCGAGGGCTACCAGCACGGCTGGCGCGTGAGCTTCGAGCTGCTGCTCTCGACGTGGGCGGACTCGCTGCTGGCCGCCGTGCACTGGCTGCCCGACGCCCACGACTGGGTCGTCGACCCCTTCGCGCTGCGGGCCCTGCACAACGCCCACCTGCTCGACTGACGCGCCGCCGCCCCGACGGGGCGGCGGTCACGCCGAGGCGGGGCTCAGCCCGCTTCGCGGGTGCGGCGACGGGCGCTGAGCTCGTCGGCCAGGACCATGGCGGGCGAGACGACCTCGCCCCGGTCGGCGGGACGCTCGCTCGGCAGCGAGGCCAGCTCGCCCTCGACCTCGCGCCACACGCGGCCCACGGCGATGCCGAAGACGCCCTGCCCGCCCTGGACGAGGTCGATGACCTCGTCGGCGGAGGTGCACTCGTAGACGCTCGCGCCGTCGCTCATCAGCGTGATCTGGGCGAGGTCCTCCACACCGCGCTCGCGCAGGTGCGTGACCGCCGTGCGGATCTGGTGCAGCGAGACCCCGGTGTCCAGGAGCCGCTTGACCACCTTGAGCACGAGGATGTCCCGGAAGCCGTACAGCCGCTGGGAGCCGGAGCCCGACGCGCCGCGCACGCTGGGCTCCACGAGGCCGGTGCGGGCCCAGTAGTCGAGCTGGCGGTAGGTGATGCCGGCCGCCTTGCAGGCGGTCTGACCGCGGTACCCCACGTCCTCGTCGAGGTCGGGGAGGTCCTCGGCGAAGAGCAGGCCCTGGGCACGCGCGGGCTTCGCCGCCGCTCGTGCCGACCCTGCGACTGCGTCGCCGCCACTGCTCACGCCGGCCTCCTCGTCGTTCGCCGCCCGTCGAGGTACGACGAGGGGCGTCCTGCACACCGACCGTAGAGCGGCACCCCCGGAGCGTCAACGAGGCGCGCGGCGGGGAACGTCACGGGTCGGCAACGGTCCGCGCGGCTCCCGGGCGGGAGGCCCGGGCCCGCCTCAGCGGGGGGCGTCGCCGCCCTCGTCGGACTCGAAGTCCTCGGGGGTGATCTGGTCGAGGAACTCGCGGAACTTCTCGACCTCGTCCTCGTCCTCGTCCGGGACGGGGACGCCGCCGGA
>Ga0160427_10000875_pt1 | contig 18307 bp, 18 predicted proteins | sample SolpanmetagenomL_FD_108194 | JGI IMG/M metagenome (GOLD analysis project Ga0160427, IMG submission 108194) | Solar panel surface microbial communities from Lawrence Berkeley National Laboratory, California, USA - L | ecosystem: Engineered > Built environment > Solar panel > Unclassified ...
AAGTCGGATCCGGGCACCGCTTCCAATTCCGGCATCTGCCCCTTGTTGATCCGGTGCGCGTTGACAATCACCCGGCTGGTCGCCGCCTGCCGGAAGATCTCCGTCAACCGCACTACCGGCACGGCACCGGAAGCGATTACGTCTCCGAGCACCTGCCCAGGTCCTACGGAGGGCAACTGATCCACGTCTCCGACGATCAGCAGTGCCGCTTGGTCCGGCAGCGCCTTCAGCAGCGAACGCATGAGGAGGACGTCCACCATGCTGGCCTCGTCGATCACCAGCAAATCGCACTGCAGCGGGTTCTCCTCGCCGCGCTTGAAGCCGCCGTTCTTCGGATCCGCCTCCAGCAGCCGGTGCACCGTAAGAGCCTCCAATCCCGTGCTTTCGGACAAGCGCTTGGCTGCGCGACCGGTCGGCGCACACAGGGCGACCTCGACGCCCTTAGCCCGGAGCACGGTCAAGATGGAGTTGACCAGCGTCGTCTTACCGACGCCCGGACCGCCGGTGATCACCAGTGCTTTGGACCGCAACGCCAGCCGCACCGCCTCCCGCTGGCTATCGGCCAGCACCAGGCCCGTCTTGCCCTCTACCCAGCCGATCGCCTTGGTGGCATCAATCGCCGGCCAGGGCAGCGGTCCCACACCGGTGGCACGTAGCCGTTCGGCGATGGCCTGCTCGGCCCGATACAGACCGGCCAGGAACACGCAGCGGCGATCCTCGACCGTGTCGGCCACCAGTTCACCCGCATCCAGCTCAAGCTGGAGTGCCGCTTCGATCAGGACCGGCGGCACCTCGATCAGCTTGACCGTGAGCGTCTCCAGCTCGTCCGCAGGCAGGCCGCAGTGACCGTCGTCCATGGCCTCGGCTAGGGCGTAGCTGATTCCGGCGCGGATTCGGATCGTCGCCGTCTTCTCAATGCCGAGCTTCTCGGCGACGCGATCCGCTGTCAGGAAGCCGATGCCTCGGATGTCGCGTGCCAAGCGGTAGGGGTTCTCGGTGATGATCTGCACGGCCTCGGTGCCGTAGGTCTTGTAGATGCGCACCGCGCGGCTGGTACCGACGCCATTGGCGTGCAGGAACAGCATGATCTCGCGGATCACCTTCTGTTCGGCCCACCCTGCCACGATGCGCGCTGCGCGCTTGGGTCCGATGCCAGTGACCTCGCGCAGGCGACCGGGTTCCTGCTCGATCAGTTCGAAAACGGCTTCACCAAAGGCACCGATCAGCTTCTTGGCATAGACCGGACCGATGCCGCGGATCATGCCTGATCCAAGATAGCGCTCGATCCCCTCCAGCGTCGTGGGCGGGCTCGCCTTGAGGAAGGCTGCCTTGAACTGGAGACCGTGAGTGCGGTCGTTGATCCAGGTGCCGCTCATCTGCACCCACTCGCCCGGGGCAATGGAGGCGGCATGTCCGACTACGGTGACCAGATCGCGCTGACCACGTGCCTTCACCCGAAGTACGCAGAACCCTGTGTCGGCGTTGTGGAACGTGACGCGCTCCACCAGTCCGGCCAGCGCCTCTGAAGGTGGGCTCGTCGGAAGGGGCGTCGGCACGTCGTAACCTAACGCATGACGGCGAACCCGCGAAGCAGCTCCAGTTTTTCAACTAAGGCCCGATTGTTCAGCACCGTCGCTATCGGCAGACCATGCCTGCTTTTGGCGAGGTGTAGAGACGCCGACCGCGCATCGGCCTGCGCCAGGAAGGAAAGGATGTCGAGTTGGTCCGGCGTCTCGCATCCGACAATCAACGTCATGTCGGATGACCTCCGAGGCGCTTGCTCATGTAGACGGTGGTGCCACCCATGAACGGCTCCTCCCGGTCGACGGTGTATCCCGCAGACTCGTAGAGCCGCACGTTTCCAGCAAAAAGTGGATTGGTGTAGAGCCGGATCACCGAGCACCCTAACGCGGCGGCGACCTGCTCGGCATGAGCCAGCAACCTGCGTCCGATGCCTTGTTTCTGATGGGCAGGGGACACGGCGACGTTCTCGATCAGCAGGTGGTCCGGGGCCGGGATCATCTCGATCACTCCGGCGATCGCGCCGTGGATTCGGATCACATCCACCCGGTGATCGCGGATGGCGGCTCCCTGGTCAGCCAACATCGGCCGCGGCTCCCGTCCGATGACCGGCACCCACTTCGAGTAGGCGTCGTGGACTAGGGATCGGATGGAAGCGGCATCCCCCGCCATTGCCGATTCCGGTATGGCGGCGGGATCGTGCAGGCAAGGTGTCCCCATCTTGAACCAAGCCTTGGCAATCCGGCCGTGCTCGACCTCGTAGATCGCCAGCACGTCGACCTCGCCTGATCCGTCCGGGAACGTGCGAGTGACCACCTCCTTGTCCACCACGACGTTGCCGACCACGATCCGCTCTGTCAGCCTGCCGTGAAGATTAGGCTCTTTGAACCGCTCCACGTGGCGCTGCCGGATCGCGTCGGTTCCCCGGGCGAGCAGGTGGAACGGGAACTGGTAGTACTCGCAATCGTCCGCCCACCAAGCCATGAAGGCGTCGATGTCACGGGCGTTGTAGGCGTCCAACTGCGCGCCGACTGGCACGGCGGGGTTAAGGCTTATTTCGTTGTCCATGATGTAGCTCCAAATGCAGAACCCCCGCGAGGGCTGTCGCGGGGGTTCAGGACGTGTTCCGATCCGAACCTTCGGCTCAGGTTGCGGCGAAGAGGGCTATCAAAGCCGTCGTCACACACGTCGGAACACGGCTGATCCACCGCGGGTGAAGCAGCGTCGGCGTCGTTCTACGGCGTCGAATATGGAGAACATGGCTGATGGAAGCTGCCGGTCGTGGTGCGCCTTCGTCAAGGCCAGATAGACAGTCTTCTGGCGTGGGAGGGTTAGGTGAACGGGCAGCCGGTGCATTCGCCTTTCCCGACATGTACCCTTACCGATTGCTTTAAGCTCCCACATCCCTCCGGTAGGAGGGCACTTGCTCAAACCCAGCTAGGTGCAAGCCAGGTGACATCGGAGCAGACGAGTGCTCTCACTCAGGCCGGGTTGCTGCCCGTCTCACCTGGAAGCCCGTCTTGGATTGCGCGAAGCCTGCTGCCGCGTAGAACGCGAGCGTGGAGGGCTTCTTCGAACCGGTCATCAGCATGACTTTGTAGCACCCAGCCTCCCAAGCCCGCTCGACGGCCGCTCCGAGAACCATCTGCCCGAACCCCAATCCTCTGTAATCGGCATGAGTGACAACGTTCTCGATCAGTGAATAAGGCTTACCGCCCCGAGTCAGGTTCGGGATCACGACGAGCGTACAAGTCGTGACCAAAACGTCTTCGATCGCGCCGACAAGGACGACGCTACCCTGGTAGCGTAGCATGTGGTTGAGGACAGCGATGGCGTCCTCGGGCGCGCAGCGCTCATCGTCTGGATTCAGGTGAACGTAGAGGTCCAAGAGACACGGCAAGTCGGCGTGACCTGCGGGCCGAACGACGAGTGGGGTCATGTCCGGGATCGTAGCTTGCCGTCACTTGCTGCGAACAGCCGCTTTGTGTCGACAGCAGCCGGTTTGACCCTCCCAGAGATCGTGTTCCGAGAAGCAGCACTTTTTCCCATAACTACGTAAACGGCAAGGCGGCCGCTTTCATCAGACGATCAAGAGGGCCGGAATCGTTGTCGATATTGGACGGGCGTCACACCAAGGCGTCGTTGAAACGCGGTCCTCATCAGATCCGGATTGCCGAAGCCGCAATCGAAGGCCACGACTTTGAGGGCTATATCTGTGGCTTCCAAAATGTTGCGCGCATGGTCGATGCGGATGCTTTCGATGAAATCATGAGGCGTAGTTCCCAACCTTTGGACGAACAGGCGCGCGACGCTCCGCGAGCTCACGCCTGCGATCTGCGCAAGCCGCTCAACTGGAAATGCTTCGGAGAGGTTACCAATGACATAGGCCTGAACCCTGCCGAGCGGGAGGCAACGTCATCGACGTTCAGAAGAAGCGGGCTGAATTGCGATTGACCACCCTGACGCTGCGCCATGACCACAAGCGCCTTGGCGCACGCCAGCGATGTCGCCCCGCCATGATCTTCGCTCACCAGAGCGAGCGCGAGATCAATCCCCGCCGTCACCCCAGCCGAGCTTACCAGCCGATCGTCCCGCGCGTGGATGCGATCGGGCTCGACCTGTGCCTTGGGAAAACTGGCTGCTAGCTTGGCCGACGCGAGCCAATGCGTCGTGACGATCCTGCCATCGAGCAGTCCGGCATGACCAAGTGCGAAGGTGCCATTGCATATCGAGCCGTATCTCTCGGCTCGGCTGCCCCATTCGCGCAGCCATCCTGACATATGTGGGTCTGGACTACGATCAGGCATGGTCGGACCGCCCGCCACCAGCACCGTGTGGAAGACACGGCATGCATCACTGAAATTCAGGTCAGCCACGATCCTCATGCCGTTAGAGCTTCGGACGGGAGTGTTGTCCTTGGCCACGAGAAAGCATCGGTAGTGGTCATCGGGTGATAGAACATCATTTGCCGCAGCGAACACGTCTAGCGGGCCTGCCACATCTAGCGCCTGCACGCCCTGATGGATGACGATTGCGATGTCGCGATAACTCATAGATTGCTGGAGCCCTAGTTACTGCGCCGCAGTCATCCCAGCGTTCCAGGCAGCTTATCATGGTGGCTTGGCAGAATTCCACTGTTGGCGTCAATTGCCGCCACTCATGCAACATGGGAGTCATAGGTTATCGGCAGAGGCCCTCCTGAACAGCAGATGGAAGCCGAAGCCTCAACACTCTCCCAGGGTGACGACATGACCGATGCGCTTCTCTCGAACGCCAGTATCCACGGCATCAAGGTGCCCGACAGCAAGCTCGGCCGGGCAATCACCGAGTTCGTACACGACACCGAGAACGACCTGCTCTTCAATCATTCAAGCCGGGTGTTCTTCTTTGGCGCCATCGCAGGCCAGCAGCGCGGCCTAACCTATAATCCGGAACTGCTCTACGCCGCCGCGATGTTCCACGATGTTGGGTTGATGCCGTCGCACAGCAGCAAAACCCTGCGTTTCGAGGTCGATGGTGCTAACGCCGCACGCGACTTCCTCGAAAGCCACAATGTCGATCCCTCAGACATTGAGAGAGTCTGGACCGGTATCGCGCTGCACACCACGCCAGGCGTGCCTGAGTTCATGCATCCGGTGATTGCGCTCACCACTGCCGGCGTCGAGATGGACGTGCTCGGCCTCACATACGATAGGTATGACGATGCCACCCGCGAGGCTGTCGTCGCCGCCTTCCCGCGGACGCCGCAGTTCAAGGAGGACATCATTAATGCCTTCTACAACGGTATCAAGCACAAGCCAGACACGACCTTCGGCAACGTAAAGGCCGATGTGATCGCCGACAAGGAACCGCATTTCCACCGCGGCAACTTTTGTTCAGTTATTCGCTGCTCGCACTGGAAGGATTGATCCCGCAGCGCGGTTCGCGGCGCCTCCTTTGAACCATTGCTTCACCCGAGCCGTGAACCGTCTTGAAATGAAAGATGACGTGAGAGCCTGCCGAGGTCCGCAGAGAAGAACCCTAATTGGGAAGGCCAAAGCCTTCTCGGAATGGATGGTATTTCGGACAGTTATGGTTTGTGGAACAGGTGACTCGGTTAGGACGCATTTCCAAGATAGTTGCGATCGAACGTCTCCCGTGACCTATTTGCCTTCACTGGAGGCTGGTTAGCGGCTCCAGGCTTTCAGCTGCTTGTTCATCTCGGGAGCGCGTTGATCTCGATTGGCTGAACAAAGCTGCGCCTGTCGGATCGCACGTGCTTCATGCGAACAGATCGCGCTCCTGCTCAAACATTCCACTCAACTCATCCGCTACGATCCGGATGGATACGTTCTTCCGGTCGCGGCTGCGCGTCAGCAGGAACACCTCTATGTTCGGGGGCACCGCACCGAGATCGCACGCTTGCAGGAGCGGGTCGGTGCGTCCGATGAAATGCGGGATCAGCGCCAAGCCCGCCCCCGTTCGCGCGGCGATCGACTGGAGGAACTGGTCCTTGGCGCGAAACGCGACGCGAGCACGGGGAAAATGCTTTGTCAGCCAAGTCGCCGAGGACAGGTAGGCGTCCGCCTCGTTGAAGCCAATGAAGACCGGCTCACCGTTGGCTTCGACCAAAGCGCAAGCTTCTTCCGTCCCGTAGAAGCCATATCCGACCGTGGTCAGCGGACGGGCAATGATGTCGCCGTCCTTGGGCTTGTCGAAGCGGATGGCGATATCGGCTCCATGCCGTTCAAGACTGATGGATTGCAGCGCAGTGGCAAGGTCGATGTCGAGCCTGGGATAGCGGGCGGCAAGTGCCGGCAGGCGCGATACGAGGAAGCCGGCTGATAAGCCTGGGGACGCGTTGATCCGCACCAAACCACTGGGCGCGCCGTCCACCATGCCGCGGCTGAGGATCTGGGCTGCCTGCTCCATCTCGGTCGCGGCCTCAAGCGCATGAGTGCCTGCCGGCGTCAGCACATAGCCTCCGGGGCGGCGCTCCACGAGCTTCTTGCCCAGGCTCTCTTGCAACGAGTGGAGCCGGCGCGCGATGGTCGCGTGGTTGACCGAGAGCATCCGGGCGGCGGCGGACAGGCTGCCATGCCGGGCGAGCGCTACAAAAATCCGAACATCCTGCCAGTCCAGCTCTGTGCGTTTTTGATCAGCCATTGAGCGGAGATAGCAAATTTCTGGGCCTCCGACACAGCCTTACATGCCGGTCATCAGCCAAGCATGAAGAAAGCCAAAGCAATGTCGGATATCAAGAAAGTCGCTATCGTGACGGGTGCCTCACAGGGCTTGGGTGAAGGCATTGTCAACGGGTTTCGCGCTCGCGGCTACGGCGTCGTCGCCACCTCGCGCTCGATCCAGCCTTCGCCCGACCCAGAGCTGATGACCGTCGCCGCCGATATCGGCGATCCTGAGACGGGCAAGCGCCTGGTCTCCGCGGCGTTAGAGCGGTTCGGCCGCATCGACACGCTGGTCAACAATGCCGGCATCTTCATCGGCAAGGCGTTCACTGACTACACCGAGGAGGATTACCGCCTCAAGCTAAAGACCAACCTCGACGGCTTCTTCTTCACCACTCGAACGGTCGTGCCGGTCATGCTGGAGCAGGGCTACGGCCATATCGTCCAGATCACCGCCTCGACGGCGGAGTTCGCCCACTCCGCCTCGCCCGCCTTCATTGCCATGCTGACCAAGGGCGGCATGAACTCGGCGACCAAGAGCCTCGCGATCGAGTATGCCACCCGCGGCATCCGCGTGAACGCGGTCGCCCCGGGCGTCATGCGCACGCCGATGCACGATCCGACGACCATCGAGCAGCTCTCCGCCTTCCACCCCATGAACAAGCTGGGTGAGGTCGAGGATATCGTGCGGGCGGTGCTATACCTTGAGGATGCCGCCTTCTCGACCGGCGAAATCCTACACGTCGACGGCGGACTGATCGCCGGCCGCTGATCCCGCCAATGGAGGAGCGCCTAGGCCGCTTCTGCTGCTTCCGGATACGCACCATGCCGATCGTCCGCATCCTCGTGACCCGCGAGGGCACCACACCGGGCGCGGAGCGCACCACCGCCGAGCAGAAGGCCGCGGTCTACAAGGGCATCGCCGACCTGCTGTTCGACGTCATGGGCAAGCCGCGCGAGGACACCACCGTCATCTTCCACGAGCATGAGATGGAAGATCTCGGCCAGGGTGGCCTGCCGCTGGCCGACTACCGCACCGAGCGAGCGCAGGACCGCCGCGCAGGCACCTGACGCCAACCACGACCGACCCATCGCCCTCACCGTGCAGCGAGGAGCCTGCTCGCCGTTGACCATCATAAGGAATAAATGCCGTGAACAAGATCGTCGCCACACTCTTTGCCGCTGGCTTACCGCTAGCCGCAGCGGCCACTGCCCACGCCGTCGCCGCGCGCAACGTCGTGCTGGTTAATGGCACCTTCACCGACGCGACCAGTTGGGACAAGGTCGCGAAGCTGCTACGCCGCAAGGGCTTCCACGTCACCCAGGTTTCCATTCCGCTGACGTCGCTGGATGCCGACGTGGCCGCCACCCGCGCCGCGCTGGCCGAGCAGAAGGGCCCGACCGTGCTGGTGGGGCATAGCTGGGGCGGTGTGGTGATCGGCGAGGCGGGGAACGACCCCAAGGTGTCCGCGCTGGTCTATGTCGCCCCCTATGCCCCGGACCGCGGGGAAAGCCTCAAGAAGCTATCGGAAGGCGCACCGCCGACGCCGGAACAGAAGACTCTGCGGCCGGATGCGCGCGGCTACCTGTCGATCGACCCGGCCGCGCTGCCGACAGTGTTCGCCGGCGATGTGCCGGCAGCCCAAGGCAAGGCGCTGATCGCGCACCAGGTGCCGCTCAACAGCGCCGTGTTAGGGACGGAAGCGACGGTCGCGGCCTGGCACGATAAGCCGACCTTCTACGCCATCTCCGCCAACGACCAGATGATCCCGCCGACGGCCGAAGCGATGTTCGCTGATCGAGTGAATGCCCAGAAGGTGACGCTGCAATCCAGCCACGCGTCGCCGGTCTCGCATCCGGCCGACGTCGCTGCGCTGATCGAGCGCGCCACCCGGTGACCATGGTGGAGGGCCGCCGCCTGCCGCATCAGCACCATAGCTTTTACTCAGGAGTAACTTTAAATGAGCACCGCCGACGTCGATGACTATTTTGCCGCCCTTGCCAACCGGGACAGTCTGCGGATCGTGCCGCACCTCGCCTAGGACATCGTCTTGCTCGGCCCCATCTTCCCCGAACCAAACATTGGCAAGGACGCGGTGGTGAAGGTTCTCTCCGGCTTCCTAGAGACGATCGATAGCCTAGAGGTGAACCTTCGCTTCGCGCAGCACAGGGACGTGGCCGGGTTCTTCAGCTTCACCTGCAACGGCCTGACGGTGAAGGGCAACGAGCATCTCCACTTGAATGAAGACGGCCTGATCGACAGCATTAAGGTGGCGTGGCGCCCCCTCCCAGCGACCGTGCAGGTCCAGAAGGTGTTCGCCAGTAAGCCCGGCTTCCCGGCGATGCGCCTCGTCCCTGCATCCGACGCCTGACGTGGTGCCCACGCCAGCGCCGTAGCCCCTGGCGTCGCGGGCTGACGCGGGTCGCTGGATAGCCACCCTCAAGCAGGAGAAGACGATGACCACCGTTCACGGCGTGTCGGTTCCCGACAGCAAGCTCTGCCGCACCATTACCGAGTTCATCCGCGACACCGAGACTGAGCTTCTCTTCAACCATTCAAGCCGCGTCTACTTCTTCGGCGCGATCGCGGGCCAGGAGCGCGGCCTGAGGTTCTGTTGCAAACTCCAGGTCGGGTTGTGGTGGGTGATGGGGGCGGTCTGGTTCAGGCAGTCACCGCGAACAGGCCGGCAACAAACGTGGCTTGCGCCTTCATGTCCCGCCCGCTCACGTTGTCGACCTGCCCTTTCCCGACCATTGCCATCGCCTCGTAGCCCGCCAGCGTCCGCCTTGCTGTTCGCAGGCTGCCAAAGCCCAGCCCCGGCCGCACCAGGCGTTTGATCCGGCGGTGATCCTGCTCCACGATGTTGTTAAGGTATTTGCACTGCCGCAGGCGAGAGAAGCGCCACAGCCGGCCCGCTTGCTTCAGCTCCCTTACAGCCCGCGGGTAGGACGGGTTCTTGTCCACCGTGATTGTGCGCGGGTTGACAGTGTGCGGCTGCCGCAAGGCCTTACGAAAGAACTGCTTGGCCGCTGCCGTGTCGCGCTTGGCTGAAAGCAGGAAGTCGATTGTCTGGCCCAGGCTGTCGACGGCGCGATACAGATAGGTCCATACGCCTTTGACCCTGATGTAGGTCTCGTCCACCCGCCACGATCCGTTGCACGGCCGCAGATGCCTTTTGATCCGCCGCTCAAAGGCGGCAGCATAAGCCTGCACCCAGCGGAACAGGGTGGGTGGTCCACCTCGACGCCGCGGTCGGACAGCATGGAGGCAAGGTCGCGGTAGCTGATCGGGAACGCCAGATACCATCGCAGTGCCCACAGGATCACCTCGGAGGTGAAGTGCCGACCTTTGAACGACACAGCACGCCGCTTTGCCATCATACTCGCCCGTCAGCCTAACCCCACCCTTCTACCCCGCACCGCAGTTTGCAACAGAGCCGTATTGAGTGCGTCATAGGAGGGCAAGTCGCGCATCTGGTCGGAAGCGGTTTGTAAAATCCGGTCGTTATCGAAACGTGAGGCGACGCATCACAGCCCGGCCACGCTTTCGATGTACTCCTTCCCATCCTCGTCCTCCATGGCGAAGTCCAGCCTGACGCGAACGATGCAAGGAGACGCATAAGGCTGTCTTATGGCTCCGGATGTTTCCTGCATTGGACGTTGTCTCGTGCGAGCCGCACTCTGGCGCCAGACGGAGGCACGAATGGCAAACATGATTGGCGTGGACATTGGTGGCACCTTTGCCGACTTCGTCGCCTTGGACACCGACACTGGGGCCACGACAACGCTGAAGGTGCTGACCACGCCGGCAGTCCCGGGGCAGGACATCGCGGCCGGGCTGGCACGGCTTTCGGCCGGCGGGCTGGACCTTCCCTCCGTCCGCCGCTTCGTGCACGGCACCACAGTGGGCGTGAACACAATCATCCAGCGGCGCGGCGCGTCCATCGCGTTGTTCACCACTGCGGGCTTCACCGACATCCTGGAGTTGGCCCGCCTGCGCATGCCCAATCCCTACAGCCTCTTCTGCGAACGCCCGGCGCCGCTGATCCCGCGAGAGCACGTGTTCGGTATCGGCGAGCGGATGAGCGCCACGGGCGAGACCTTGGCCGCTCCCGAAGCGGAGGACGTCGCGGCGGCGATCGAGCGTGTGACCCGAATGGGCTGCGAAGGTGTTGTCGTCTCGTTTCTTCATGCCTGGCGGGACCCACGGCACGAGATCCAAGTGGCGGCCATGATCGCCCGCCTGGCTCCGGGATTGACCGTGTTCTGCGGCAGCGAGATCTGGCCAGCGATCCGCGAATACGAGCGCACCACGACGGCGGTGCTGAACGCCTACGTGCATCCCCGCATCGCCGCCTACTTGGAGCGCGTCGCGGCGGAGGTGACGGAGGCCGGTATCACCGCCCCTCTGCTGCTGACCACCTCGGCCGGCGGCACCATGACGGCAGCGGCCGGCCGGCGGGACTGTGTGGGCATGCTGCTTTCCGGAACCGCGTCGGGCGTGGTGGGGGCAGGGGTCGTGGCGCGGGCAGCCGGCGCGCGTGCGGTGCTGACGCTGGACATGGGCGGCACCAGCGCCGACGTGGCGATCCTGGAGGACGGGCAGCCCTCCTTCGCCACCGGGCATTCAATCGGCGAGTTCCCGCTGGCGACCACCACGGTCGCGGTGACCTCCTCCGGACAGGGCGGCGGCTCGGTGGTGTGGGTGGACCAGCAGGGTTTGCTGCAGGTGGGTCCCGAGAGTGCCGGATCGACGCCGGGACCAGCCTGCTTCGGCCGCGGCGGTACTCGGATGACGGTGACAGACGCGGCGCTGCTGTGCGGCATCCTGGGTCATGGAGAATTAGGTTTCGGTGCCATCGCGCCCGACGCGGCGCTTAGTGAGGCGGCGGCGCGCCCGCTGGCGGACCGGATCGGCCTCTCGGTGGCGGCACTGGCCGAAGGCGTGCTGACGGTGGCCGTAAGCGGCATGCTGGTGCCCATCGAGCAGTTGCTGGCCCGCGCGGGGATGGGCGCCAGCGAGCTGACCTTGATGCCGTTTGGCGGCGGCGGGCCAATGCTGGGCGCATTACTGGCAGAGGCGGCGGGGATGACGCGGGTGCTGGTTCCGGCCTCACCGGGCACGCTCTGCGCGCTGGGAGCCGTGGCGGCGGGGATCAGGCGGGACACGATGCGGACTGTGCTGCTGCCGCTCGAGGATGCTGAATGGTTCGGCATGAAGCCAACCCTGGAAGGGTTGGTGCGGGAGGCCGAGGCTGCGGTGGCGGACATGGGCGAGGCCGGTGACACGAGCGTGCAGTGCGCAGCAGACCTACGCTATCGTGGCCAATCCTTTGAACTGACCGTGCCGTTTCCCGCCGGCGCGTCGGCGGCGGAACTGGCGGTGCTGTTCCACGCCGCGCACGAACGCAGCTTCGGCCATGCGGAGGCTGAGGCGGCTGTGCAAGTGGTCAGCCTGCGCGCGTCGGCAAGCCGGCCCGCCCCGACAATCGCGATGCCGCGCGAGACGGAGGTGCCGCATGCTGCCCAGTCCCGCGGTACGGCGCAGCTGTACGCGGCCGGGCGGTGGATCGAGGCGGCGCTGTTCGACCGCACCGCGCTGAAGCCAGGCGCGGCGTTCTCGGGACCGGCGATCGTCACGCAGTCTGACTGCACCATCCTGGTCCCTGAGGGCTGGACGGCCCGGGTCGACGGGCTTCGCAACATCGAGATGGAGCAACGCTGATGCGCACCGACCCCGTCACCCTGCAGGTGCTGCGCAACCACACCCGCGCTGCCGCCGAGAGCATGGCGACTACGCTGTACCGCACCGCCCATTCCACCTTCGTCAAGGAGACGGAGGACTTCACCATTCAGATCATCGATGCCCAGGGCAAGTCCGTCGCGGTGCCCATTGACCTCGGTGCCACCTGGTATCCCGGCCTGGATTACGGTCCCGCCCTGGGCCTGGTGCCCGGCGGCTACCAGCCCGGGGACATCGCCATGACCAACGATCCCTATTCCGGCTATCTCGCGACCCACTCGCCCGACATCGTCATGTGGAAGCCGGTGTTCCACGAAGGCCGCATCATCGCCTTCGCCGGGGGGCACATCCACAACGTGGACGTAGGCGGCGCCGTGCCTGCCAGCCTATCGCGCACGCTGACGGAGGTGCACCAGGAGGGCATCCGCATCCCGCCCTCCAAGCTGTATCGCGCCGGCGTGCTGGACGAGGGGCTGGTGCGCGTCATGCTCGCCAACGTGCGGGTGCCGGACCAGAATTGGGGCGACCTCAAGGCCCTGGTCGCCGCCGTGAACACCGGGGAGCGGCGCATCCTGGACCTGGTTCGCCGCTTCGGCGTCGATACGGTGGAGGGTGGGCTGGCGGACCTGCTGGATTACGCCGAGGCCCAGGCCCGCGCTGTGCTGGCCTCCATCCCGGACGGCACCTACGAGTTTACGGAGTATGCCGACGAGGATGCAGCCAACGGCAATCCGCTTCGGCTGCATCTGTCGCTGACGATCCGGGGCGACGGCGCAGAGCTAGACTTCGCAGGCACAGACCCGCAGACGCTCTCCTCGCTGAACGTGCCCACGGGCGGGCATCCGCGGCACTCGTTGCTGCTGGTGGGTGCTTACTACGTGCTCTCGGCCCTGCACCCCGGCATTACGCTGAACTTCGGCACCACCCGCGCCTTCACCTGCCGCGTGCCGGAGGGCAGTGTGCTCAATCCCCGCTTTCCCGCCGCCGTGGGCATGCGCAGCCTGACCTGCGGCCGTCTACGCTCGCTGATCTTCGGCGCCTTCGCGGTCGCGGCCCCGGACCGTATGCCGGCGGCCCCTGCAGGCGGCACCTGCATCGTCAACATGGCGGCGGAGGACCCGCGCACCGGCCGGCGCACCATCTCCGCCATTGCTCCCATCGTCGGCGGCGGCGGCGGCATGCCTCACCGCGACGGTACGGACGGGGCAGGGGCGGACGCCGCGTATCTGAAAAACTCCCCGATCGAGATCACGGAATCGGAGGCGCCCGTCCGCATCCTGCGCTATGGCCTGATGCCCGACACTGGTGGCCCCGGTGCCCATCGGGGCGGCACCGCCCAGGTGCTGGAGTTCTCCGCCACCGCGCCCGACGCGTTCGTCACCGCACGCAACCGGGACCGCACCCTGTTTCAGCCCTGGGGCGTGCTGGGCGGGCGCCCGGGCGCGTCCGGCACCTTCACCCTGAACGCTGGCACGGATCGTGCGCGCGACCTGGGCAACACCGACGCGCTGCACCTAGCCCAGGGCGACACGCTGCGGATCGTCTCCCCATCCGGCGGCGGTCGCGGCGATCCGATGACCCGCGACCCGGCCCTGGTGCTGCGGGACGTGCAGGCCGGGCTGGTGACGATCGCGGGCGCAAGGCGCGACTACGGCGTGGCGGTCGCGGACGGCGCGGTCGATGCCGACGCCACCGCGGCGCTGCGTGCAGGCGCTGTCCCGGGCACGGGCCTCGCACTCGGCGCGTTCAGGCTTGCCCACGAGGCGCGCTGGACCGAGGCGGTCTATGCCGCCATGCACGTCCATCTGTCGGAGCTCCCGGCGTCGTGGCGCGCCCCGGCCAAGTCCGCCTTGTTCGCGGCCGTGCGTGCGACCCCCGGTCGGCCGGCCACGGCCGTGATCGCAGACGCGGTTGCATCCAGGCGCGCACAGGTCGCCACGGAATGATCGTCACGCCAGGCCTCGCAGCGTCCTCCCAGCAGGCTCCGCGCCGGGCCGTCGCGCGGCATTATCCTGCTCGTCGCTAGCTGGAGCGAAGCTCGAGATATGAATGCGCGGCAGATCGAGGTGTTTCGGGCGGTGATGCGCTCGGGAACACTGACCGCCGCGGCTAAGCTGCTGAACGTGTCGCAGCCGGCACTGAGCCAGCTGCTGCGGCACACCGAGGACCAGCTCGGCTTCAGGCTGTTCAGCCGAACCGCGGGCCGTCTGGTGCCCACCCCGGAAGCGGTACGGCTGTACCCCGCGGCCGACCGGCTGCACCAGGATCTCGACGGGCTGCGCCGCCTGGCTCTCGATTTGCGGGACGGCAAGACCGGCTCGCTGCGTCTGGCCACGTCGGCCCCGCCAGCGCTGTCATTCGTGCCTGCGGCCGTGCAGGCCTTCCGCGCCGAATGCCCCGGTCTGCGCCTGATCACCCACGTGGTTCCGATGGCCGTCCTCACGACCATGCTGGAGCGGAGCGAGGTGGAGATCGGCGTGGGGATGAACGACACGCCGCATCCGCTGCTGCGGACCGAGCGGATCGGGCAGACCCGGATGATGTGCCTGCTGCCGGAAGGTCACCGGCTGGCCGCCAACGGCTCGGTCTCGCCCGGCGACCTGCAGGCGGAGTCGCTGATCTCCTACCACCTGGACACGTTGCCGGGCACCAGGTTGTCCCAGGCCTTCGCGGCGGCGGGGGTCGCCTACAGCCCGCAGATCGAGATCGATGTGTCGATCGGCGCGATCAGCTTCGTGCAGGGTGGCTTCGGCGTGGCGTTGGTGGACGGGTTGCTGCCGTGGAGCGGCTTTCCCGGCCTGGTCACCCGGCCGTTCACTCCGCACTTGGTGCTGCCGGTCTGCCTGGTCAGCAACGCCCGCCGGCCACTCCTTCCGGTGCAGGAGGTGTTGGCAAGCAAGCTTCGCGACGCCGCAATACGGTACCAGGGCCATGCGGAATGAGCCCGCCGATGGAAATCAGATCCCTGCCCGGACCAGACGGTGCCAGGATAAGCCAGTGTTTGCATTCTATAGAGCACGTGCCCTGTAGCTCCGACCATTGCCATAAAGGAAACCGTGTCATGCCGACCTTTCCAATTCCGCACGGTGTCTGGGTGGCAACCCTTCTTACCCTCTACGTCGTGCCGGCGCTTGCAGCCGACCTGAAGATTGGAACCCAGAACACGCCGACCTTGGATCCGCACTTTCTGCTGCAGGACTCCAACATCGCCTACAACCAGCACATCTACGGCGCGCTGTTGGACACTGATGAACACGGCAAAATGGTGCCGGACCTGGCGGAAAGCTGGGAGCCCCAGGGAGGCAATGCCTGGCGCTTCCATCTGCGTCGTGGCGTCACCTTTCACGACGGTTCGCCCTTCACTGCGGACGACGTGGTGTTCAGCCTGGAGCGGGTACCCAGGGTGCCGAACAACCCCTCATCCTATGTCGGGCAGCTGCTCGGCGTGGTGGCGGTGCGGAAGGTGGACGACCTGACTGTCGACATCGAGACGACGGGGTTTCAGCCTATGCTGCCGGCGCAGATCGCCAAGCTGGGCATCGTCGCGCGGCATGTCGCCGAGCATGCAGGTACCGAGGATTTCAACACCGGCCGCGCTGCCGTGGGCACCGGGCCTTACCGCGTGACCAGCGTGCAAGGCAAGGACCGGGTGTTCCTGGAACGGTTCGACAAGTACTGGGGCAGGAAGCCGGAATGGGAGCATGTCGAGTTTCGCGTGCTGCCCAACGACAGCGCTCGCAGTGCCGCGCTACTCTCCGGCGACGTGGACCTGATCGAATTCGTGCCGCTGCAGGATGCGGAGCGGCTCGCCGCCACGCCAGGCATCGTCGTGCACAGCGGTGATTCTGCTCGCGTCATGTACCTGGGCCTGAACGTGGATCCACAGCTGGATGCTGGAGGCGGCCGGAACCCGCTGACAGAGCTGAAGGTGCGGCAGGCGATCTCCGTCGCGCTCAACCGTGATGGACTGGTCCGCTCCACGCTGGTCGGACATGGCCGGGTTGCCACCCAGCTCGGCGTGCCCGGCATGAACGGCTACCTGGAGGACGCGAAGGCGGATCCTTACGCGCCGGAGGACGCCCGCAGGCTGCTGGCGGAGGCCGGATATCCCAATGGATTTGCCACGAGCCTAGTCTGCACCAACGGCCGCTATGTCGCCGACGCCAAGGTCTGCCAGGCACTAGGCCAGATGCTCGCCCGGGTGGGCGTCCGCGCCTCCGTCGAGGCGATCCCGGCCGCGGTCTTCTTCAGCAAAGTGCGCACCGGGGCTAATCCTGTGCCCTTGTTCCTGACCGCCTGGAGCAATGTCATGGGCGACGCCGGTTATACGCTGAACAACATCGTCCACAGTCTCGACCGGGAGCGGAAGATGGGCAGCACCAACCGCAGCGGCTGGTCCAGCCCTGCCACCGACGCCACGATCGAGGCAGCGCTGACAGAGCAGGATGCAGCGAAGCGATTGGATATGCTACGCAGCGCAGGCCGGGATGCGCTGGCGGCCAAGGCCGTGCTGCCGCTCTTCAGCGCCCCCGTCATTCTCGCGTCCAAGGCCACCATTCGCTACGACGTGGGGGACAGCGGCGCCTCTGAAATGACTTCCGCCATGCGGGCTCATCCAAGATAAGCTCGGCCGCCGGGCGACAGATGCGTCCATTTGGTAGCTAGGCCCGCTCGGGACAGCGCCTTCCGCCAGTCGCACCAGTGCCGCTTGAAGTCCGAGCGGCGTGCTTGCCGTAGAACTTCATGGCCGTTCGTAACCGAGTCCACGGCCGATGCCTCTCTCGCGTCCCACAGGAGTTCCGTGTGCGCTATGAATTGCCTGAACGACCCTGACCCTGCCCCCAACGTGCCCTCGTTCATAAGCAGGGTCTGCGTTCCGTATGCCCCTGGTTGGGGCGGGTTGCAAAGGCTGTCGGGGTAAGCTCATTGAGGCTCGTGTGTGGGCGTTCATTGTTGTAGTCGACGCTCCATGCCTGGATGATTCGGCGTGCCGCGGCCAAGCTGCTGAACAGGTGCTCGTTCAGGCATTCATCCCGGGACCGGCCATTGAAGCTTTCCACGAAGCCGTTCTGCTGCGGCTTGCCCGTCGCGATGTAGTGCCACAGCACTCCATACTCCTCCTACCAGCGCAGGATCGCGTGCGACGTCAGCTCCGTACCGTTGTCACTGACGATCATGCCCGGACGGCAGCCGCGCTGCTCGACGATGCCATCGAGTTCGCGGCAGACCCGCAAGCCCGACAGCGACGTGTCGGCGACGAGGCCAAGGCACTCACGGGTGAAGTCATCCACGACCGCCAGCACCCGGAACCGGCGCCCGTTTGACAGCGCGTCGGAGACGAAGTCCAGCGACCAGCGCTGTGTTCGCCGCCTCCGGCAACGCCATTGGCGAGCGCGTCCCCAATGCTCGCTTCCGCCCGCCCCGCTTGCGCGAAAGAACGCAGTAGTCGCATAAAGCCCATGGCAGGAATGCCACTATCGATATCAGCAGGGCTCTCATGTCGCGGACGTCCTAGGACGCCGCTGCGGACTGATCTTGCTCAACCGTCAGCCAAATTGTTGTGGAACATACGCTCTTCCGTCTCCGGCCAAACCAATGCCGTCAGACAGGCGGCAAGCGTGCTGTCTAGATACATCTCTTAGTAAATAGGTTCAGCATCACCCAATCCAGTCCGGAAACGCAATGTTCAGAGGAATTCTGGTATTAGCCGAAACAGCGCATCACCTCGGGTGATGGATCCACTCCGAGACCAGGCGGGCTCGGGACCGTGACCATGCCACCGACAGGGGTTACAGCATCGTCGAACAGATCGGCTTCAAGGTCGCAGCCATATCGCTCCACCGCGATAGGCGCTGAGGACGCTGCCGACAGGTGGATC
>Ga0160427_10000876_pt1 | contig 18300 bp, 15 predicted proteins | sample SolpanmetagenomL_FD_108194 | JGI IMG/M metagenome (GOLD analysis project Ga0160427, IMG submission 108194) | Solar panel surface microbial communities from Lawrence Berkeley National Laboratory, California, USA - L | ecosystem: Engineered > Built environment > Solar panel > Unclassified ...
AACAAAATGTTCAGCATCAGGACAATGTTTATTGTTTTGTGTTTTTTTTTTTGCGTTTTTTGCAAAAAACGCAAAAAAAAAAACACAAAACAATAAACATTGTCCTGATGCTGAACATTTTGTTCTACAAAATGTTCAGCACCAAATACCCTCTATTTTACGGAGCATTTTCCTCGATTTTTGCAACGCTACGCGTAGTTCAGCAAACCATCACATTTTGCTCCCTTTCTTACAGAGTAAAAAACAAGACAAAATGTTGAGCACAGCAAGCACCGATAAAAACAAGTAAGAAAAATAAAAAACAGTCAAGGTGCCTGATGCCAAAAACCATTTTGGCAAGGCACCAAGGTTACAGGCTCACTTGGTGAAATTGGTAAACACGGCAGACTCAAAATCTGCGCCTTCTTGGTTATCGGTTCAAGTCCGATAGTGAGTAAAAATTGTTTTTTAAAAGAAAGCCGCGGCTTTGTGATCACTTTGAAGCAATTTTCATTTTTTAGAATTTTCTAGAAATAGGGTTGAAGGGCAAATAAATTAAAACGGTAAAACTTTTTCCCTGCTTGCGTTTTTTGTTTGGTGTTTTTGATTTTGGTGTTTTTTTTTGTTTTTTATAAAATAAAAAACACCAAAATCAAAAACACCAAACAAAAAACAATAAAAACAAAGAAAAGTCGAAAAAGCCGCATTGATCATACCAAAACACCAATGGATCGTCATTTTAAAGAGATTAGAATTAGATTTCTTTACCTGCTCCTCTCTTTTCTATTTGCTTTGATCACCACCTTATCGTTTTCCTTAGAATTAATTTACATTTTTGTTTACCCTTTTCTCTATTATGAAAGGCAATTTATATGCACTCAGTTGACGGAACCTTTGTGGGCCACCCTACAAATTTGCATGTGGACCTCTTTTTACCTGTTTTTGCCGTTATTAGTTTATCAAACGGTCTGCTTTTTTTTGCCAAGTTGCTATTCTTTTGAGAAAAAGAAATTGGTTGTGATTTCTCTCTTCTTTCTTTTTTTATGGTGTATTTCTTTGTTTGCGTGCCACTTTTACTTGGCACCAAGAGTTTGGCACCTTCTCTTAAACTATCAAGTGTCCTCCTCAGTAGTTTCCATACAATTGGAGACACGTATATCTTCTTATATTGACAGCACTCGCCATCTTTTTAGTTTGACAGTTCTACTTTTTCAAACCCCTCTCATTTTATTTGTTTTTTTAGAAAGAAACATTGTAAGTGGAGATTTTCTTTCTCGCAGTAGAGTCTGGTTTTTACTTGCATTCTTTTTGGGGGCTTCTTTCTTATCTCCCCCGGACTGGAAGAGCCAGCTCATCTTAGCTTTCTTTTTTTTTGTTTTTTTTGAACTGGCTGTTTGGTTTGCTTTTTTGCACGCAAGGTGGGCAAACAAAAGAAAAACGTTTGCCCACTAAAAATACAAGGCACCAAAGAGTTGGACTTGTTCTTCGAGGTTTTCTTGTATGAAAACACCGCTTTTCAAAAGTTTTAACTTTTTTGGTTTGTTTTTGGATCTTTTTTTCTTTTAAAAAATGGGAACTTGCTTAAAAAAAGGTTTTCCACGCTCACATTTTCAGCACAAAATGTGAGCGATGCATTAATCAAGTGTAACATTTTGCCCTGCAAAAACAAAGTTTTCTTGGTGCAAAAATAGATTTTTGCAAAGAAAACAGAAACACAGCACCAAATGGCATTTTAGCATCAGGCCAATGTTTTTTGTTTTTTATATTTGTTTTTTTTTGTTTTTTATAAAATAAAAAACACTAGAGTCAAAAAACACCAAAAACACCAAAATAAAAACAACAAAAACACAGACAAAAAAGAAGGCCACCATAAATAAGTGATATAAAAAATGATTGAATATTTAGCTGTACTTGTCTATTTCATTTTTGCGCTAATCTTGTCCACTATTATCCTAGGCTTGTCCTTTGTTTTTGCAACACGTAAGGCGGATCCTGAGAAAATTTCAGCTTATGAGTGCGGGTTTGATCCCTTTGACGACGCGCGCAGTCGATTTGACGTGCAATTCTATCTTGTGGCTATACTTTTTATTATTTTTGATTTAGAGGTTGCTTTTTTGTTTCCGTGGGCATTAACTTTAAATAGAGTGGGGTTCTTTGGTTTTTGGTCGATGATGGCGTTTCTTGTTATTCTTACTGTAGGGTTTCTCTATGAATGGCGCAAGGGGGCTTTAGATTGGAATTAATACAGACCTAATGTTTTAAATTTCTTTTTACCTGACCGCCTGTGCTGTGGGTTTACATTTATCTTTTGTTGCATTTACAAGGCTTTGTTTTTCGCGTTGTTTTTGCACCAAATCTATTTTTGCACCAAGAAAACAAAGACACTGCATTTGATGGCCTGATCCTCAACATTTTGCTCCTTTCTACGCAAAAATGATCTGATGCAAAAACACAGTCCCATGTTTTTTGACCTTAGTGTTTTTTGTTTTTCATTTTATAAAAAACAAAAAAAAAGCAAGGCATTTTGTAAAACAAAATGCGGAGCAAGAACTGGAGGCCTTTTTTGCAAGGCAATTGCTTTGTTTTTTTTTCGCTCTCTTCTTCTTTGTTTATAAAAAAAATCAAGAAAAACTTCAAAAACCCTAAATAATAGATTTTAAAAAATAAAAAGAGGTCCTTCTGATGCAAAAATGCTGTGTTCTTTGTTTTCCTTGCAAAAATTTTGATTTGTGCAACGCCAAATTGCGAATTGCGCTCCTTTAAAAAAAATTGCGCAATTACATTTCCCACTTGAAATACTTGCCTTCGCAAATAGTCTATCTTGTTCTTTTTTTATTTTATCAAGAAAAAACAAAATTGGATGTTTTTTATTTTTTTTTTTTTTTTTTTTATTAAGAAAAAACAAAATTGGATTTTTTTTTTTTTTTTTTTTTTTTTAGCAGGGGGATAATAGCAAACATGAAAATCAATTATTTGCAAAAAGCTTGACGGAGCTTTACTTAGAATCACGCGCAAGTAGTCGAATGTAGGGTGTATAGCTCAGTCGGTAGAGCATCGGGCTTTTAACCTGATGGCCGCAGGTTCAAATCCTGCTACACTCAAACAGGACAGGCCTTCCCTTTTTTTTATAAAACCACTGTAAATTTGCCGTAATAACCCTTTTCTACTTTGTAGAAAATCTATGAGAGAGGGTAGAAGTGGAACAAAAAAAATTATCCTCTCTTCGGGGACGTAGTTTAGTAGGTAGAACACATGCTTTGCACGCATGAAGTGATCGGTTCGATCCCGGTCGTCTCCAAAAAGGGAAAACCTTTTGGTGTTTTCTTTGTTTTTTCTTTGACGTTCTTTTTTCAATTTTGTTTATTTTGTAAAAAAAAAAACAAAAAAAAACATCAAAAAACGCAAATTTCCTATGGTGGCTGAGCCACAATCGTCCAAAGGACGCATGAGTTTTGTGTGAGAAAGTTTGGGATGAGTGTCTGAGTGGTTTAAAGTCCCGGTCTTGAAAACCGGCATCCCCCTGCGGGGATCGGGGGTTCGAATCCTCCCTCATCCGACTTTTTCGACAAATGTTTTACTCGTTTTCTTTTTTGTCTTTCTTGGTCTTTAGAATGTTCTATAGCCTTTCTGTTTTTCTTTCATTTATCGCTTTCTTAAGAACACCTAAATTGGAGGCAATGGTGTTTGCTTTTTGTCTCTGTTTCTGATGTTTTTTACTTTAGTATTTTTGATTTTGGTGTTTTTGATCTTGGTGTTTTTTCTTGTTTTTTATAAAAAACAAGAAAAAACACCAAGATCAAAAACAAAAAAAACAATAAAAACACAGCACCAAATCTGTTCTTCGTAGAAAGGAGCAAAATGTTCAGCGTCAGGCCGTTTTTGCACCAAATGGAGGAAAATATAGGGCCATCAAATCCACCAAATGTAAATCGGCAGACCAATGTTTAATTTGTCTTTTTGTTTTCGTGTTTTCTAATACAAAAAGTGCGGAGTAAACCCCGCGTTTTTTATAAGTGTCTCTTTTTGCTCTTTTTTTCGATGTTTCTTGTTTCTGGCTTTTAAAAAACAAGAAATATTCTCTAGCAAAATTGGATTGAAGTAGAAGGAAAAAAAAAGAAATAAAAAAGACAAATTGTGTGAATATAAAAAAATAAAAGAAATAAAAAAACAAAGAGATCCTGTTTATGAACACCCTTTTTTACCTTTTTTCCACTTTTGCTTTAATTTCGGGTATGATGGTAATACAGTCAAGAAATCCCGTTTATTCCGTATTGTTTTTGATTTTAGTTTTTTTTAATGTTGCAGGATTGCTGATACTGTTGGGTCTAGACTTTTTTGCCTTAATTTTTTTAGTGGTCTACGTGGGCGCAATTGCTGTGCTCTTTCTTTTCGTGGTGATGATGCTTAATATCAAATTAGCAGAGATTGATGAAAAAAGATTGCGCTATTTGCCAATTGGTGGTTTTTTAGGAATTCTTTTTCTTTCCGAAGTTTTTCTCATAGTAGATAACGATTTGATCCCTCTACTCGATTATTCTGACAAGAAGGGAGCTTCTTTTGATTTTGCTTCTTTGGTGGACCAAGTTACCAATATTGAGTCCGTAGGATTACTTCTCTATACTTATTATTTCTATTACTTTATCATGGCTAGTTTGATTCTGCTTGTAGCAATGATTGGAGCTATTGTGCTAACTATGCACAAGGGTGTTCACGTGCAACGGCAACAGGTGGTCCAACAAAACACGAGAGATTTTGCCAAAACTGTAAGTAAACTTTCATAAACTCGAGTTTATATATGGTGGCTATATTTTTGGTGTTTTTATCACTTTTTCTTTTATAAAAAAACACGTGTCTTTCTTTTCCTGATGCAAAAATGCTATGTGGTGCTTTGATGCTCTCTGACTTTGCAAAGAAACAAAGTCGAGCAAAAAACAAAGTCAAGCCACCATGGGCATCTCTATAAAAGGATCAAATTTTTGCCCCTGTTTTTTGTTTCTTTAGTACCCGTTTTTATTCTTTTTTTTTCTAAAAAAAAAAAGGAGCCGACTAAAAAGGTTTGACAAGTCTGAGCGGTGTTTTATTGCAAAGCAAAAAAACAAAGCAAAAGAAAGCAAAGCAAAAACAAAGTTTTTTTTTGCGTTGCCAAAATGCAGTGCTATCTTTTTGACCTTTGTGTTTTTGATTTTATAAAAAACAATAAAAACAAAGCAATTGCCTTGCAAAAATCTATTTTTGCATCAGGAAAACAAATGAAAAAGGTCAAAGATCACACACAAGATAAACAAAAACAAGTCAAACTGATAAAGAAGGCTTGCTCTAAACTCATTACACCCTTATGGACTTAGTCAAATATTTAACCGTATCTATAATCCTTTTTTTGATGGGGATTTGGGGAATTTTCTTAAATAGAAAAAATATTATTATAATGCTGATGTCTATTGAGTTGATGCTTTTAGCAGTCAATTTAAATTTTTTACTTTTTTCAGTCTATTTAGATGACCTGGTAGGTCAGCTATTTGCATTACTTCTCCTTACAGTGGCTGCAGCAGAATCGGCAATAGGATTGGCTTTACTCGTGATTTATTATCGAGTGCGGGGAACGATAGCAGTGGAATTTATCAATTTAATTAAAGGTTAATTGAAAGCTCAAGTCACGTTTCTCACATTGATTTCACTTTGTAAAATAGAGCATTCCTGACATTTTGTTAAAATTATACTCTACTTTTTAGATTTTTGCATGGGGCCATTTTGGCACTAAATCTATTTTGGCAATGCTTTGCTGTGCAAAAATAAATTTTTGCAAAGCATCACATTTTGTAGAACAAAATGTTTAGCAAGGAAAACAAAAACACAGCAACAAACAAAAAAACCTCTTATTTGAAACTGCAAGTTAAAACTTGAAAATTTATGGAGCGCGACTACTCTTACAAAGATGTCAAATATGATGGAAAAAAGGGGAGTGGTTTGTTTTGCAAACAAAATTTAGACACTTTGTTTTATAAACAAAAGAGACACATGGTGGCGGAGCCACAATCGTCCAAAGGACGCATGGTCACCCTCCAAGCAAAAGATGGAGAATATAATCAAAAAATGGAAACAGATCACTCAAGCTTACAGCCTTTCTTAAAAAAGAGTGGATCTTCTCACATAGGGTCAAATCAAAACGCTCTTTATCTGGAAAAGCAGAAGAGAAAAAGATGGCTTACCAGCCCTATACCTAACAAGAAAAGTCACACTCTCACTTTGAGCGAATCTTTTGTTAATTTAATTATGGTTGATGGCAAAAAAGGCAAAGCTGAAAGAATTTTTTCTCAAACTTTAAAAAAGCTGGCCGAGTACTTGCAAGACAATGTGGAAGGAAAACACGATAAAAAAAAGAAGATTACAAACTTTAATAGAAAAGAAAATCCAACCCTTTTAATTTTAAGCGACAAAATAGAAAAAAGGAATGTCTATCAGGTTTTACAAAAAGCGATAGACAATGTGAAACCTACTTTACAGGTACGCAAAGTTAGAATTGCCCGGTCAATCTATCAAGTACCTTTTATCATGAAAAAGGAAAGACAAGAAAGAAACGCTGCTCGCTGGATTATAGAGGGCGCAAAAAAAAAAAGTAGCCACTCTCATTTTACAAAGCAAAATGTCAAGGCCACCTTTTCCGAATCCCTGGCTCTTTCCGTCCTAGAAGCATTTATGGGGCAAGGGCAGGCCCGAGAAAGACGAGATCAGCTACACCGAACTGCGGAAGCAAACCGCGCATATTTGCGGTACCGTTGGTGGTAAAAACGTGGGTTGTGTTGTGTGGCTGAACATTTTGCTCAAGAGATGTGAGACTTTGCTGTGTTTTTCACTTTAGTGTTTTTGATTTTGGTGTTTTTTGACCTTAGTGTTTTTGATTTTGGTGTTTTTTATAAAATCAAAAACAAAAAAAACAAAAAAAAACAAATATAAAAAACAAGAAAAACAATAAAAACACAGTACCAAATGGAGGAAAAATGGAGTGCCCTCTATTTTGCTCCTTTTTTGAGCAAAATGTTCAGCAAAATAGAGAGCCATTTTGGCATTTTCGTTTTTTGCTCTATTTTTGCACAGCCCTTGTTTTTTGTTTTACAAAAAACAAGGGCGGGGAGATTCTGGCCAGAGGCGAGGTTTTTACATGTCTTTTTCTGGGTTACTCACTCTATTCTCACCAGTACTTGAACTGCTGTTTTTGATGCGTTCTTTTTTTATAAAAAAAGAACGCATCAAAAACAGGAACAAAAATAGGAAAGCAACCACAAACAGGAGAAATAAAATAAATCAAGATCCTCTCCTATTTTGTAGAACAAGAAACCAAGACTAAGGAATGAAAAGCATCACACTTAAAAAAAAATCTTTTTTCTTTTGAATTTGATGTTTATTTGCAGAAAACAAGGTGAAAACTGCTCCTTTTTCAAAGGATATGGTAGGGGAATAGTTTCAATGGTAGAACAATGGTCTCCAAAACCAGAGGTTAAGGGTTCGAATCCCTTTTCTCCTGATCTCTTTATCTGGCTTTTTTCTGTTTTAACGCCTCCTCTTCTTTTTAAAAAACAAAGCTTTTCGGGTTTTACCGATCTCTATTACAAAAACCATTTCTTGTGTGTAGACCTTTTCTTCGCTCAACTCCGGGTGATGCCTACCTTACGACTCACTTTAACCCTTTTTTTAGGCGGTATAAGTGGTTTATTTTCTTTTTTTTGAAAATCTCCCCCCTTTCTTCATAAATGAAAAACGCAACACTTGTTTTCTATTTTCTTCCCCACTTGCTCTTTTTTTTATAAAAAAAGAGCAAGTGGGGAAGAAAATAGAAAAGTTTTAAGAACCAGGTGTCTTTTCAAATTTGAGATTTTTTGTGGCTTGTTTTTTATTTCTGCTCTCTGTTTTTTGCTAAAAAAACAAGCCACAAGAACAAAATGTTTTTTGTGTTGTGCTTTCTGTGGGTATTTTTTGTTTGGTGTTTTTTATTTTGTAAAAAACACTAAAAACAATAAAAACACAGATTAGAAAAATTTGTGAAAAGGGAAAAAGCCTAAAGGCAAAAGCGGAAACAGGTGTTAAAACTGGCATATGCAAAAAGATTCGTAAAAAGAGCTCTTTCTCCATAATTCTCTCTCGCCTTCCATTTTGTTGCAAAAACACAGCAAAATGTGATACAAAATGTACGCTAAAATAGAAGGAACTGCGTTTTTGCAACAAAATAGAAGGCGATATTAGTGTTTTTTAGCGTTTTTTTCTTTTTTATCGCCCACTTGCTCTCTCTTTATATTTTACAAAAAAAAAAAACGCTAAAAAACACTAAAAAACACAAAACAGACCTCACAAAGGACGAGATGTTGACTGCGAAAGATTTTTTAAATTTTTCAAGAAAGAGACTTTTTAAGAAAAACATTCAGAAACTATGGCTTTGCGTTTGAGTGAAGTGAGTAAACTTATAGAAGAAAGAATATCAAAAAGAGAGTTACAAGTAAATCGCGATGAGATTGGTCGCGTACTTTCTATTGGAGATGGTATTGCACGTGTTTATGGCCTAAAGAAAGTCAAAGCAGGTGAGATGGTAGAGTTTAGCAGTGGTGTAAAAGGAATGGCTCTCAATTTAGAAAGTGACAACGTTGGTGTGGTACTTTTTGGAAGTGACACCGCTATCAATGAGGGAGATACTGTAAAACGAACGGGTAACATTGTGGACGTACCCGTAGGTCGTGGCACTTTGGGACGTGTGTTGGACGCATTAGGTAATCCTATTGACGGAAAGGGCAAGTTGACCGATGTTTCTCGCAGCCGTGTAGAAGTGAAAGCCCCAGGAATAATCTCTCGTAAATCTGTCCACGAACCTATGCAAACGGGCTTAAAAGCCGTAGATAGTTTGGTACCCATTGGCCGTGGGCAACGAGAGTTGATAATTGGAGATCGACAAACAGGTAAAACAGCGATAGCGATGGATGCTATATTAAATCAAAAATCCATTAACGACGCAGCCGACGAATCAAAAAAACTCTACTGCGTTTATGTAGCTATAGGTCAAAAAAGATCTACAGTGGCTCAATTGGTAAAAACTCTTTCCGCCGGTGGCGCTCTAGATTACTCGATAGTGGTAGCAGCAACTGCGTCAGATCCAGCGCCCCTACAATTCTTAGCGCCTTACTCAGGATGTACGATGGCTGAATATTTCAGAGACAATGGAATGCACAGCTTGATTGTCTACGACGACTTGACAAAGCAATCTGTCGCTTATCGACAAATGTCGCTTCTTTTAAGACGCCCGCCGGGTCGAGAAGCTTTTCCCGGAGATGTTTTTTACCTGCACTCACGCCTTTTAGAAAGGGCAGCAAAAATGTCTGACCAACGCGGAGCAGGCTCTTTAACAGCTCTTCCTGTCATTGAAACACAGGCTGGAGATGTTTCTGCCTATATCCCGACCAATGTGATCTCTATTACCGATGGTCAAATATTCTTAGAAACTGAGCTTTTTTACAAAGGAATACGCCCTGCAATCAATGTGGGACTTTCTGTAAGTCGAGTAGGTTCGGCTGCGCAGTTAAAAGCAATGAAACAGGTTGCGGGAACTCTAAAACTAGAGCTAGCGCAGTATAGGGAAGTGGCTGCTTTCGCCCAATTTGGGTCTGACTTGGATGCCGCAACCCAGTATTTGTTAAATCGTGGTGCCCGATTAACCGAAATGTTAAAACAGGGTCAATATCAACCAATGAGCATTGAACGTCAGGTGATAACAGTTTATGCGGCAACTAAAGGGTATCTGGATAAAATCAGTCTCTCCCAAATCCTAACCTTTGAGCAATCTTTACAAAAAGAGATTTCTCCTGAGATTCTTAAAGAAATCGCCGAGCAAAAAACAATTTCTTCGCAATTAGACGAAAAATTAAAAACTTTTTTCGACGGGTTCACTGAAAAGTTTTTGCCTACACGCTAACCTCTATTTAGTATTTTTGGTCTTTTTTTGCTGTTAAAAAAAAAGACAAAAAGGAACAGGAAATTTCTTTGGGAATCGTGTTCTTTGTGTGTTTCCTGTTTGTGTTTTTGGTGTTTTTGTTTGGTGTTTTTATTGTCCTGGTTTTCCTTGCTCAACATTTGACTTTGCTGAACATTTTGTAAAACAAAATGTGATGCTTTGCAAAAATTTATTTTTGCACAGCAAAGCGTTGCGAAAATGCAGTGCTATGTTTTTGACAAAGTGAAAAACACAGCACCAAATCGAGTGCCATGTTTTTTGTTTTTTATATTTGTTTTTTTTTGTTTTTTATTTCATAAAAAACACCAAAATCAAAAACACTAAGGTGAAAAAACAAATATAAAAAACAAACCTTCTTGCGTTGTTTTTCACTTTGTCAAAAACACAGGACCAAAAAGAGAGAAATCTACTCAAAACATAGGGCATTCCTTTCTTGCACCAAGAAAACAGAAACACCAAAATAAAAAACAATAAAAACACAGGTTGGCGCATGCAAGAGTTAGTGATCCAGAAGAAATGTGAGAGTAAACAAGAGAAAATCAATTCTTGTATTTTATTTCTCTCTTTTTAATGTGGATTTGGTGCTTTTTCTCTACTTTCTTTGTCAAAAAAAGTGGAGAAAAAAAAACAAAAAACAACCTTTTTAGGTGATCAACTTTTATTAGTAAAAAGAAACGGTGTAAAGACAAGTCAAAACCACGTAGATCTACAATATGAGTTCTACTCGAACAAAGAAAACAGTTGCAAACACACTACTTACATTCAAAACCGTATCTAATTTTTGATTTCTGATACCTCTTTCTAACTGGTGATTACAAGTGTTTTTATTTGTAAAAACACTTGTAATCACTAGAAACTCCTCTTTCTTTCGCGGTGTTTTCTTTTTTTTCTTTGATTCCTTCTTTTTCATCTTTTTGGTGCTTCTTTTTTTGCAAAAAAAGAAGCACCAAAAAGATGAAAAAGAACAGAAACTAACATTCAACACTCTGTAGGAAGATTTTCCTGCCCTTTTTTTTAGTACTTGCTTTAGAACCTTTCTCTTTGTAAAAAAAAGAAAAAACATAATAAAAACAAACACTTTGTTCCTCTCTTTTTTCTGTTCTCTACTTTGCAAAAAAAAAAGGAACGAAAAATATCAGAGAAGATCAAAAATAGAAAAGCAGAAAAAACCTCCATTTTTTACACCATAAAAAATATTAAAATCCACACCAAACACAATAACAAAATTTAAAATGGTTAGAGCAACAAAAATCTTTTTAAAAAAAAGGATTTCATTTAATAAAGTCAAATAAATGGGTCAAAAAGTGAATCCTACGTCTCTGCGCTTACATCCACAAAACAAACATTCTGATTCTTGTTGGTTTAGTGAAAAACAATATGCCCATTCTATCCACAAAAATTTTAAGGTGGAAACTTATTACAATGCCATTTTAAAACAAATACAATACCCTTCGGCCTCTTTCTTTTTTGAGGCGGCACCTAGAAAATCTAGGATTTCTGTTTTGTTTTTAAACCCCACGCAGTTGAGAAAACAAGCCTTTAAGCAGTTTGGCAGCTCAAGCGGCAAAAATAGGAAAGCAAGGCAAAACACGCTATTTTCTCCTAGAAAGGGAACAAGGGCCCTCTCCTTTTTTCAAAAAAAAAAAAGTGAGAAAGAGGGCTCGTTCCTTACACTCTTGCCCCCTTATCTTTTGACTCCCCCTTTCTTACAAAAGAGCGGGGATAAAGTTTCTTATGATGGCTCCGCCACAACTGTCCAAAGAACGCACGGAACAAGAGGGGGAGAAAAAAATCCTCTCCCCGCTTTACAAGAAAAGAAATGGAACGTCAAAAAGAATCTACAGTCAAAAAAAAGCGTGTGCTCGAGTCTACTGGGCTTTGCAATTTCCCGGTATTTTGTACAAAGGAAAAAGGGTCAAAATCTTCTTTCAGCTACTTCTAGATTCCTATTACTTCAAGCCTTCTTTTCTTTCTTAAAAATTGAAAGAAGCCCCTACCCCTACCCCTCCTCGTATTTAGGGAGTGAAAAACACAAAGGTGACTTTTTCTCTAAACACATGTTGCCCGTGCAAAAAGACATTTTTGCAACACAATCGCTTAAAGGACACATCGTGCCAAAAGAAAGAAATGCACGTTTTTTAGACACAGTTTTTGCTAATAAAAACCTACAAAAGTCTAGCAGTTACGCATACCACATAGAGTCAATAATTTTCGATAAATTAAAAAGTAGTTGTAGGACCTTTTTTTTTAGGGCCCATAGTGTGACCCAAAACGCCTTATTTATAGCTGAAGAGATAGTTTATCAACTGCAACGGAGAAACAGTTTTCGACAAATTCAAATAAAATTGTTGCAAGAACTCGGTAACAAAGCCGCAATCAAAGGGGTGCGCGTGACCTGTGTGGGTCGTATAGGGGGCCGTGCAAAGAAGGCGCAACGCGCCCGAGGGGAATCATTTAAAATGGGCCAAACTTCGCTCCATCTTTTTGATTCTAAAGTTTCTTTTGCATCTAAAACAGGCCTCACCCCTTTTGGGGCGGTGGGAGTAAAAGTCTGGATCTGCTGGAAGTAGACTTCAATCCCAAGCAAGTAAATTTCTTGTTTTTTATATACTCCCTAAATCTCACAGAGGTTTTATCCACTTGTTTTTTTAAGAGAGCAAGTGGAGAGATGAGGGGGGAAAGAAAAAGAACAAAACAAGAAATATCAAGTTTACCGATTGGTGTTTTTTGTTTTCATTATCTTTGATGTTTTTCACAAAGTCTAAGTTTATGCTTGCTCAACATTTTGCCGTGTTTTTATTGCTTTTTTTTGTTTTTTATTTTGGTGTTTTTGGTGTTTTTTGACAAGGTCAAAAAACACCAAAAACACCAAAATAAAAACACTAAAGTCAAGAACAAGGCATTTCATTTTACAAGAAGCGGAGAAATTGCCTTGCTGAACATTTTGTTCTACAAAATGTTCAGCATCAGGCGATTTTTGCGTACATTTTGTAGAACAAAATGTTCAGCATCAGCCTATTTTTGCAACAAACAGTAAATCTCTACATAAAAAGAATTGGGCAATGTTACCACTTTTTGAATTTAAAACTTTTCTCTTTGAAAACGATTTTACCCCCCTGTTTCCGGAGATTTTTTTACTCCTGTCCACTATTTCACTTTTAGTTTATGGTTCCTTTTGTACCACCTCGCGTTCCTTCTCTTACCCCCTAGCAACGGGCAATCTCTTTTGGCTAGCGCAACTTGCCCTTTTTTTTACACTTGTTCTGCTTTGTAAGAGCCCCCTTCAGCACGGCGTGTTACTTTATAATACCTTAATTCACGACCATTTTACATTCTTTCTTAAGGTGCTTGTGGTTTGCGGCAGTTGGGCCTCTATTTCTATAGGAATGGATTATATAAAGAGAGAGGCTGCGAACGGGTTTGAGCTGGTTATACTTGTTCTTCTCTCAGTTTGCAGCATGTTTTTCCTAATATCCTCTCTTGACTTGATCTCTGTCTATTTGGCTATTGAGTTGCAAACCCTTTGTTTTTATGTTATGGCCGCGCTAAAAAGAAACTCAGAATTTTCTACGGAGGCGGGGTTAAAATATTTTCTCTTGGGAGCATTTTCTTCAGGTCTCTTTCTTTTTGGTTGCTCTTTAGTTTACGGTTTCACAGGACAAACAAACCTTTTAGAGTTGGCCAAAATCTTTAACTGCGGCGGCGAGCAGCTAGCTCTTGCTCCCTCTTCTTTACGAGGCTGCGAATTAGGTCTTATCTTTTTGGTAGTGGCCTTTCTATTCAAAATTACAGCTGTTCCCTTCCACATGTGGGCACCTGACGTGTATGAGGGGGCACCCACAGCAGTCACCGCCTTTTTTTCTATAGCCCCTAAAATCTCGTTCTTGGCTGTTTTCAGTAGAGTGGTTTTGGAAACCTTTTTTGATTTTATGGTTCCTTGGCAAAAAATCCTGCTTTTTTCAAGTTTAGCCTCGATGGTTGTTGCCAGTCTAGCCGCTCTTTCTCAAAACAAAATGAAAAGACTTTTGGCTTGGAGCTCGATAGGCCATGTAGGATACATGCTAGTGGGTCTATGCTGTGGCAGTTTGGAAGGGCTACAAGGATTTATTCTTTATCTAGTAGTCTACATAGTAATGACTGTGAGTTTATTCGCAATAGCTTTGCTCCCCCTGCGTCGAGATTTTATGGACAAGGTGAATCGAATCAAATATACTACAGATTTAGCACAATACAGTCAAAACAATCCGTTGATTGCAGTTACCATAGCTGTCACTCTTTTTTCTATAGCAGGAATTCCCCCACTGGCGGGATTTTACAGCAAAGCATTCCTTTTTTTTGCCGCTCTTAGCTCCACACAATATCTACTGGCAATTGCGGGTGTCCTCACCACAGTTGTAAGTTGTTTTTATTATATCAGAATTGTCAAAATCATTTATTTTGAACCTGCGCGTGATTGGTGGAGTTTTCCAAGAGTGTCTAAAGAAACGTCTTACGTTTTAGGCATCACTTTCCTATTCATTCTAGGGCTCATTGCCTACCCTGGACCGCTTTATTTGGCTACCCATAAAGTTGCCCTGTCATTGTGCGCTTAATGAGCTTTTGCAAATTTCGGTTTTTCTTTTTATTGTTTTTGGTGTTTTTTTTTGTTTTTTATATTTGTTTTTTTTTGTTTTTTATAAAATAAAAAACACTAGAGTCAAAAAACACCAAAAACACCAAAATCAAAAACACTAAAGTTAAAAAGATAGCAATGCATTTACTCTTGGTTAATGCAAATCCGTATCACTTGGTTGATGCATCAAATGCACAGCCTGTGTTTTTTGTTTTACAAAAAATAAGGGCAAGGGTTCGGGTAGCTCAGTCGGTTAGAGCAAGGGACTGAAAATCCCTGTGTCGGAGGTTCAAATCCTCTCCTGAACATTTGGGGTTTTTCCCCACTTTGCGCCTTCTGCATTTGCAAGGCAAATGCAAACCTTTTTCATTTCACGAAAAAAGAAAAAGCAAATACTATAGATCTGTTTTTGTTCTTTTTTTTTGCAAAAAAAAAGAACAAAAAAAAATAGAAAAGGAAAAAAGCTTCAAAAAATTATGAATCAAGAATTTGCCAAATCTTTTCTCCAAGTGGTTCCTAAGTGGATTCAAACTTGCCTGTACAGTAAAGGGGAAGTTGTTTTTTTTGTTTTCCCTGAGTACTTGGTACCCTTTCTTCACTTTTTAAGAGATCATACTAATAGTCAATGCAAGCAATTAATGGACGTTACTGCTGTAGACTATCCGTCGCAAAACTTACGATTCCAAGTCGTTTATAATTTGCTCTCCATTCAATACAATTCTCGCATTCGCGTTAAAACTCGCATAAACGAAATTTTACCTATTTCCAGTGCAACAGGAATTTATTGTTCCGCTGGCTGGTGGGAACGTGAAGTTTGGGACATGTTTGGTATATTTTTTTCTAACCACCCCGATTTACGCCGTATCCTAAGTGATTACGGATTCCAGGGGCATCCTTTACGAAAAGACTTTCCTCTCAGCGGCTACGTAGAGGTGCGGTATGATGATTCAGAGAAACGAGTGATTACAGAACCTGTAGAAATTGATCAGGAATTCCGCTACTTTGATTTTGGTAGCCCGTGGGAGCAGCTGGAGAGAAAAGGTTAATGGAAAAGGTTTAAGAAAAGCCACATTATAAATGTCTTCTCTTTTTTCTTAGAGCAAAATAACTTGCGAAAGCTGTGCTATGTCTTTATAAGGTGTTGCTGTCCATTAATGAAGCGGAAGGCTTCGCATTTGACGCATTTACTCGTTGCATTAAAGGAGTAGTAGAATTTGGCCTGATGCTGAACATTTTGCCTTGTTTTTGACAAAGTCAAAAACAAGGCAAAATGTTCAGCATCAGGCCATTTTTGCATCAGGCAATGCATTTATAAAGTAAATGCGTCAAATGCAACTCCCCTGACAAAGTGAAATTAAAAGGAAAGCAAATTCAAAACTTGTAAGACAGCTCCTTCTCTTCTTTGTTTTTTATATGTTTGTCTTTTTTTTTGAAAAAAAAAGAGCATCTCATTTTTTTCTACTAGTTTTCTCAATATTTTCTTGTTTTTTTTTATAAAAAACAAGAAACAAGTAGAAGGCAGAGTGTAGCGCAGCTTGGTAGCGCGCCTGTTTTGGGAACAGGATGTCGCGGGTTCAAATCCTGCCACTCTGAAAAAAGATTTTCTGGGGTTTCATATGATCAGGACAGGGGCTGTCTACAAAGACGGGCCATCTCCCGTACTCTCTTTTCTGTCTGATGGACCACGGTGGCTTTTTGGTATTCTCTGTGTTTTTTTTCTTTTTGGTGTTTTCTTGACACCAAAGAAGAAAATGAGATCCATCAAAAAGTCTGCACTTGCAAAGCAAAGCAAAACAGAAGGCCATTTTTGCAACGCACCAAACCAATTCTTGCATCACATTTTGCTCCCTTTCTTACAGAGTAAAAAACAAGACAAAATATCGAGCACAGCACAATTCTCAAAATTTTCAAAAATGGGATGTAGCCAAGTGGTAAGGCGTCGGAATTTGGGTCCGAGTATCAAAGGTTCGAATCCTTTCATCCCAGTTTTCTGTGCATCTTCCTTGCGTTTACTCTCTAAACTAAAAAACTTTTACTATGCAAAAAACAGGGGGCACACTGCATTCACAAAGCTGTGCTGTGCTCGATATTTTGTCTTGTTTTTTACTCTGTAAGAAAGGGAGCAAAATGTGATGCAAAAGGCAGGGCATTCTCGCCACACAAGGTAAACGCAAAAAGCTGTGCCTCTCTCTCTTTAAATGTCGCGTAATAAAATGGCTGCTGTGCTTCTGTTGTTGTGCTATGTTTTTGACTTTAGTGTTTTTTTTTGTTTTTTATAAAAAACACTAAAGTCACAGCACCAAATAAGTTGGCGCAAATCTAAAATTTGCTTTCTTTTTCACATCCTGGTTTTCCTGATTTACACCTCTTTTTCTTGTAAAGTGGGGCAAGTCTCACAATTGAATTTTAACTTTTTTTTTCTCTCTTTTTTTTTCACGCAACAAAAAAAGAGACAAGAGTAAGGGTTTGATCCTGGCTCAGAATGAACGCTTGCGATGGGCCTAACACATGCAAGTCGAACGTGTGTGGATTTTGTTTTCTTTCAGAAAACAAAAACACACAAGTGGCAAACGGGTGAGTAAAGCGCGAGAACTTACCTGTCAGTCCGACTCAAGGCTTCTTTTGCTTTTTGTTTCTTCTTTTTTGTAAAAAAAGAAGAAACAAAAAGCAAAAGGCTGAATAGCGGATAGTTTTTTAACTTTCTCTTGTAGTTTCTTTTTTTACAAACCAGAAAATGTCAAAGATGTTGTGTTTTTTCTCTTTTTTTACAAAAGTCGAGCAAAAAAGAGAAAAAAAGCACAACATCTAGACTTAATAAAAGGGCATAACATTTGCAACGTAAATGTAAGAGAAAGTCACAAAGAAATAAAAAAGTTTTTGCTGACAGATGGGCTCGGGTGGGATCAGGTAGTTGGTGAGGTAAAAGCTACACCAAGCCAATGACCCCTAGCTGGTCTGAAAGGACGATCAGCCACACCGGGACTGAGACACGGCCCGGACACCTACGGGTGGCAGCAGTGGGGAATCTTGGGCAATGGGCGAAAGCCTGACCCAGCCACATCGCATGAGTGAAGAAGGCTGATTGGTCGTAAAACTCTGACTTTAGGCAAGATTATGACATAACCTTTAGAAATAGTCCCGGCCAACTCTGTGCCAGCAGCCGCGGTAAGACAGGGGGGGCAAGCGTTATTCGGAATGATTTGGCGTAAAGGGCGCGTAGGCGGACAATTCCTCCTTTAACAGTTAGCAATAAATTCCAAAGCCTAACTTTGGTGAAGCGCTGGGCAATCAGTTTTTCGTGTTTTTGTTTTCTTTCTTTCTTACCTTCTTTTTTATGAGAAAAAAGAAAGAAACATCAAAAATCGAAAAAAGAAAAACCTCATTTTAAAGGTGGTGGTCTAGAGTAAGCTGGGGGAGAGCGCAATTCCTGGAGGAGAGGTAAAATTCTTAGATATCAGGAGGAGGGCCGAAGGCAAAGGCAGCTCTCTGAGGCTTTACTGACGCTGAGGTGCGAAAGCGTGGGGAGCGAAGGGGATTAGATACCCCCGTAGTCCACGCCCTCAACGATGAGAATTCACTGTTAGAAACTGGGATAATTTTTCCAGTTTTTTGCGGTTTAGCTAACGCGTTAAATTCTCCGCCTGAGGAGTACGGCCGCAAGGTTAAAACTCAAAGGAATAGACGGGGGCTCACACAAGTGGTGGAACATGTGGTTTAATTC
>Ga0160427_10000878_pt1 | contig 18287 bp, 10 predicted proteins | sample SolpanmetagenomL_FD_108194 | JGI IMG/M metagenome (GOLD analysis project Ga0160427, IMG submission 108194) | Solar panel surface microbial communities from Lawrence Berkeley National Laboratory, California, USA - L | ecosystem: Engineered > Built environment > Solar panel > Unclassified ...
GGTGCGCATCCGCGGCTCAAGCTCGATTAACGGCTCGAACAGTCCGCTGCTCGTGGTGGATGGCTTTCCGTGGGGCGACGCGGGTAATCTCAAGCAGATTAACCCCGACGACATTGCCAGCATTGAGGTGCTGAAGGATGCCTCGTCGGCCGCCATCTACGGCTCGCGGGGCGCCAACGGCGTGATTCTGGTGACCACTAAGCGCGGCAAGGCCGGCAAAACGAGCCTCACGCTGAGCACCCTCAACACGCTTTCGACCATCCCCGGCAAGCTCGACGTGTGGACCAACCCCGTGGATGAAGCCATCATCAGCAACGAGGCGCGCGGCAACGCGGGACTGCCGCTGCTCTACACCGGGCAGAATTACCTGGGCACCTACTACCCGTCCATTGCCGAGCTGCAGGGCACTGACCCCAGCAAGCCACAGTGGCCTTACCAAACCAACTGGCAGGACCTGGTATACCGCAAGCCCTTCTCGCAGAGCTACACGCTCACGGCCAACGGCGGCACCGAGCGCACCAAATTCTCGGTATCGGGCAACTACTACCGCGAGGAAGGTCTGGTTATCAAGAACAACTACAACCGCTACAACGGCCGCCTCAACCTGGAGCAGAAGCTGTTTGACAACGTGTCGGCGGGCGTGAATCTGATTTTGACCCACACCCAGCGCACGGGTACGGTGGTGGGCGCCGGGCGCTCGTCTATCTTCCCAGTGTACAACCCCGATGGCACCTACTTCCAGATTGGGCCGCTCGACTACGGCAACCCCATCGCCATTGCCAACAACGTGACCAACACCAGCCGGGGCTTCGATGTGCTGGGCACGCTGTTCGTGAACTGGGACATTACCAAGTGGCTCAGCTTCCGCACCCAGCTCAGCGACCGCTACGGCAACTCCTTGGATGACAACTACCAGCCGCGCAACATCACCTATACGGGCTACCAGTTCAACGGCTACGGCACGATTAACAACTACAACAACAACGAGATTCTCAACGAGAACTACTTCACCCTCAACAAGCAAGTCGGTATTCACAGCTTTAATGCGGTAGCCGGCTTCACCACCCAGTCGTTCAACCAGCGCACCTCCAACTTGCAGGGCCGCGGCTTTATCAATGACGTGCTGGGCAATGAAAACCTGAACTCGGCCACTACCCAGGTCATCACCAACGGCGGCACCAAGTCGCTGCTTAATTCCTACATTGCCCGCCTCAACTACTCGCTGCTCGACCGCTACCTGTTCACCTTCACCGGCCGGGCCGACGGCTCGTCGAAGTTCGGGGCCAACAACAAGTGGGCCTTCTTCCCCTCGGCGGCCCTGGCCTGGAAGATGCAGGAAGAGGAGTTCATCAAGGCCATCCCGAGCATCTCGGAAGCCAAGCTGCGCGTGAGCTACGGCCTCACCGGCAACCAGGGTATCGTGCCCTACCAGACGCTCGACCGGCTGGGCCTGGGCCGCTACTACACGGGTGGCGCCTTCCAGACCGGCTACGGCCCGGGCATCTTCGCCTACGATGGCTTCAACAAAATCTGGGAGGGCGTGCCTAACCCCGACTTGCGGTGGGAAACCACCTCGCAGGTGGATGCGGGCATCGACCTGGGCTTTGCCAACCAGCGCTTTACGGTGAGCCTGGACTACTACTACAAGCGCACCAGCGACTTGCTGCGCCAGAGCTACATCACGCCGTCGTCGGGCTACGACCGGCTGTGGATTAACGACGGTGTCATTCAGAACCAGGGCGTGGAGCTGGGCTTGAGCGCCGAAATCCTGAACGGGCCGGTGCAGTGGAGCGTGGGTGGCAACTTCACTTTGAACCGCAACAAGCTCGTGAGCCTGGGCTCCGACAACTTCGTGTGGAACGGGATGAGCATCGAGATGCTGCGCTCGCCGCTCAACGCCTACATCATCGGCCAGCCCATCAACGTGTTTTACGGCTACCGCACCAACGGCGTGATACAGTCGGCTGCCGATGGCGCCGCCTCGGGCCTCACCGGCGACATGGCCAAGCCCGGCGAGCTGCGCTACGTGGACCTGAACGGCGACGGCAAGATTACGGAGGCTGACCGCACCATCATCGGCAACCCCAACCCCAAGTTCCTCTACAGCTTCAACACCAACGTGCGCTTCAAGGGCTTCGACCTCTCGGCCCAGCTCTACGGCGTGTACGGCAACGACGTGTTCGACTTCAACAAGTTTGCCCCCAGCCGTCAGCTCCAGCGCTGGACGCCCGACAACCCCACCAACGCCTACCCCAGCGTGAACTCGAACCGCGCCTACTACGGCTCCGATTGGTTTGTGACCAGCGGCTCCTTCCTGCGGGTGCAAAACGTGACCCTGGGCTACAACTTCAAAGCCAACCTCATCAAGGGCGTGCAAACGCTGCGGGTGTACTTCTCAGGCAACAACCTCTACACGTTCAGCGGCTTCCACACCGGCTTCGACCCCGAGGTGCAGGCCAACGGCCAGGCCGGCGGCGCCTACCCGCGGCCCCGCGCGCTGTCGCTAGGCGTCAACATCGGTATCTAACCTAACGCGATTTTTCCCACCCTACCCCTATGAAATTTCTCAAACAACTGGGCTTGGCAGTCGCGCTGATGGGACCCGTGGCTAGCTGCTCGCTCAAGGAAGAGCCCTACGGCTTCATCTCGCAAACCAACTTCTACAAGACCGAGGCCGACGCCAACGCGGCGCTGGTGTACGCCTACGCCATCTTGCCCGAAATTGAGTACTACTCGCGCGGCTTCATCACCGTCACCGAGCTGCCCACTGAGGACATCACCCTCAAGCCCGATGCCGGGGCCAGCAACTTCGAGTTTGACCGCCTGGCCGTGCGCGCCGACAACGTGGACCTGACCACCACCTGGCGCTACGCCTTCATCGGCATCAACCGGGCTAACGCCGTGATTGGCAACGTGCCGGGCATCAGCGCGATGGCCCAGGCCAACCGCGACCAGCTGGTGGGCGAGGCGTATTTCCTGCGGGCGCTGCACTACTTCAACGTGGTGCGCCTGTTCGGGGCCGCGCCGCTGCGTACCGCGCCGGTGACTTCGCTGGAGCAGGTAAACGCGAAAAAAGGCACCGTGCAGGAGATTTACGCGCTCATCACCGACGACCTGAAAAAGGCCATCGCAATGACCGACGTCACCCGCCGCGACGGCCGCGCCAACCGCGTAGCCGCCTGGGGCCTGCTGGCCAAGGTGGATGCCACCCTGGCCTCGGGCAAGCTCACGGCCGTGCCGGGCTACGACTTTGTGCCCGACGCCGCCGCCCTCTACGCCGAGGCCAAAACGATGGCTAACAACGCCCTGACCAACCCTAGCTACGGCCTGGACTCGGACCTGAAGGCGATTTACGATGTGAACAAAAAGAACGGTCCCGAGCACATTTTCGACGTGGCCGTGGACCGCAGCGGCCTGGCTGAGGGCAACTTCTCGAAGCTGCCGCTCATGTTCATCCCCTACATCGACGGGGCCGTGTTCACGCTCAACGACAACACGGCGCTGAAGTCGGGCTACAACCACTTTATCACCGAGCCGGCCATCTACAACAGCTTCGACCCGGCCGACAAGCGCAAGACCGACCTGATACCCAACCAGGTGACGGTGAACAAGGTGACGCGCACGCTGGGCATCAACGACTACAGCCGGCCCTTCACCCGCAAGTTTATCGACCCCGGCCAGGTGGGCGAGCAAACCAGCACCAACACGCCCGTGCTGCGCTACGCCGACGTGCTGCTGCTCTTCGCCGAGGCTAGCGGGCCCACGGCCGACGGCTACGCGGCCATCAACAAAGTGCGCACGCGTGCCGGGCTAGCCGACCTCACGCCGGGTCTAAGCGTCACGGCCTTCCGCGACGCCGTGATTCAGGAGCGGGCCTGGGAGCTGTGCTTCGAGGGCAACCGCCTCTTCGACCTGCGCCGCACCCACAAGATGGAGGAAATCCTGGTGACGAAGTACGGCAAGACCATCACCGGCGACCCGTACTACTTCCCCATCCCAACCCGCGAAGTTGACTTGAACGCGCTGCTTTAATCCCACCCTACTGATATGAAATTCAAATATCTACCGCTGCTGGGGCTGGGCGCCCTGGCTAGCCTGGCCGGCTGCCAGCAAGACCCCTTTAAGGACGTGCAGAGCCACGAGCGCGCCATCACGGCCTTTACCCTGGACAAGGGGCAAATTGGGGTGGCCGACATTGCCCGCACCACCGGCGACACCAGCAAGGTGACGGTGTACGTGGTGAAAGGCACCGACTTATCGAAGGTTACGCCCAGCATCGCTACCTCGTACAAGGCCAGCGTATCGCCGGGCTCGGGCAGCATCACCAACTTTGCCGGCAACAAAAACCGGGCGGTCTACACCGTCACCTCGGAGTCGGGCGAGAGCCGCACCTGGTTGGTGCAGGTCAAGGACTACCAGTCGGACCTGGACGGCGTGTGGCGCGTCAACCAGTTGAAGTTTCAGTACTTCATCGGCGAGGGCCAGAGCTGGGGCTGGAACGGCACCAAAAACGCGGCTGACAATATGCCCGCCGCCAGCCAGGAGATGGACAACACCATCGAGTTTAAGGTGACGGGCATCACGGCCACCGGCAACCTCACGGGCACCTTCACCCACAGCGCGGGCCCCGATGGCGTCTACGCCGACTTCAAACAGGCGAGCGGCACTGACTTCAACTACAAGTTCCGCAAGTTGCCCACGGCCACCGGCACTTTCCTGCGCGACTTTACCGACAATACCCTGACCTTCAACCCCGGCACGGCCCAGAGCAAAACGATGCCGCTAACCTTTAACGCCGCCAAAACAATGGTGCAGGTGCAGTTTAACGTGCAGCCCTACGATATTGACTGGACCGGCAGCGGTGGCAAGCAGGAGCTTGGCGGTGCCAAGTACTTCTGGTACATGCTCCAGAAATAAGTCCTTATTTGCCGGGAAAGCGGCCGACTGCCAGGCAGCGGCCGCTTTCTTTTTGCGGATACTCGCCCTTCCTTTTCCCGAATTGACTATGTTTCGACCTTTTTCGGTGGCGTTGACTGCCGCACTACTAGTGGCAACGAGTGCGCAGGCGCAGTCTACCAAGGTGTTGCCTTACCTCCAGCGTATTTCGGGTAGTAAGACCCTAGCCGGCCAGCACAACAAAGAGCCCAACGCTGAGCCGACCAAGTGGACCGACTACGTTTATAAAACTACCGGCAAGTACCCCGCACTGTGGAGCGGCGATTTCCTCTTTCAGCAGGAAAACATTGACCACCGCTGGCAGATGATAAAGGAGGCCGAGCGCCAGTACCGAGCGGGCGCGGTGGTCAACATCATGTGGCACGCCTGCCCGCCCACCTCGGGCGAACCCTGCGGCTGGGACCCCGGCCTGCTCAACCAGCTCCTCACCGATGCCCAGTGGCAGGAGCTGACCACCGAGGGCACCCCGCTGAATAAGACCTGGAAATCGCGCATGGACGACATCGCGGTGTATCTGCAGTACCTGAAGGACAAGAAGGTGGAGGTACTGTTCCGGCCCCTGCACGAGATGAACCAGGGCAAATTTTGGTGGGGCGGGCGGCCCGGCCCCGCTGGCACCGCCCGCCTCTACCAGATTACGCATGACTACCTGGCCAAAACCAAAGGGCTCACCAACCTCATCTGGGTCTGGGACATGCAGGACATGAGCCGCGACTTTGCTGCCTATAATCCTGGCGCGCAGTACTGGGATGTCTTTGCCTTCGATGTGTACGACAAGGGTTACGACAAATCGTGGTACGACTACATCTTACCGATTGTGGGCAGCAAGCCGATGGCCATCGGCGAGTGCGAAAAGCTGCTCACGCCGGCCGTGCTGGCTGGCCAGCCGCGCTGGATATTCTTCATGAGCTGGGCCGAGCTGGTACAGGAGAAAAACTCGGTCGAAACCCTGAAAACCCTCTACAACGACCCGCGTGTGCTGACGCGCGACGAACTGCCGAAATGGTAGTGTATATACCGGTCATGCAGCGCGTAGCGGGACATCTCGCTCCGTTGAGTTAGTAACTCAACGTCAGCGGGCGAGATGTCTCACTACGCGCTGCAGCAAAGCTTACATAAGCTAAAGAATCTTCTATGAAAAAGTGGGTCAATCTGTTCCTGGTGCTGCTATTAGCAGCCCCGGCTGGCTACGCGCAACTCTTTAAAAACGTAACGCGCGCTACGGCCAGCCCCCACGAGTACGAGAAAATAGAGTGGGATATCATCTTGAGCGAGCAGTTCGCTAATCCCTATAATCAGCAGGAAGTCAGCCTGGATTTGGTGCTGACCGCGCCCAACGGGCAGCCGCTGGTAGTGCCCGCCTATTTTGAAAAAAACGAGCAGCAGCAGTCGCACTGGAAGGTGCGCTTTGCGCCGCAACAGACGGGCACCTACCGCGGGCTCTTTCGCCTCACCCGCAAGAGCGGTACACCGCAGGAATTGGTGGCTAGCCCCTTCGTGGTGGCGGCGGGGCGCAAGCCGGGCTTTCTGCACAAGAACGACCAGTACACGTTTCGCTTTGATAACGGGCAATTGTTCCGGGGCATTGGCGAGAACGTGGGCTGGGAGGCGCGCTCGTTTGAAAACCAGAAGTTTACCTACGACTACCTGCTACCGACCCTGGCGAAGAACGGGGCCAACTTCTTCCGCACCTGGATGTGCTACTGGAACCTGCCGCTGGAGTGGCAGAAGGTCACTTCGACCAAACGCTACGTCAATTCTACTGATTACTTCAACCCCGGCGCCATCCGGCGCATGGATGAATTGGTGCACCTCACCGACTCGCTGGGGCTGTACTTCATGCTCACCCTCGACTGGCACGGCCACCTGATGGAGCAGGGCGGCTGGCGCAACAGCCCCTACAATCAGGTTAACGGCGGGCCGGCGCGTACGCCCACCGAGTTTTTTACGCTGCCCGCCGCTCAGCAGAAGTATAAGAACAAGCTGCGCTACGTGGTGGCCCGCTGGGGCTACAGTACCAATGTCGCCGCCTGGGAATTCTTCAACGAGGTCGATAACGCCGTGTTCACGCAGCAGGACAGCCTGCTGATTCCGCACGCCGCCGTCACGCTCTGGCACGCCGAGATGAGCCGCTACCTCAAGGATATTGACCCGTACCAGCACTTGGTTACGACCAGTATTTCGCACCGCGACATTCTGGGCATGAACTCGATACCGTACCTCGACTTCAACCAGAAGCACATCTACAAGCACACAGAGAAGATACCCGCCATCTACCCGGCTTATCTCCAGAATTTTGGTAAGCCCTACGTGGTGGGCGAGTTTGGCTTTCGCTGGGAAGACGCCAACCCCGTCTACGCCGCCGACGCTAACTACGACTACCGGCGTGGGCTGTGGTACGGGCTGTTCAGCCCTACCCCCATCCTACCCATGACATGGTGGTGGGAGCTGTTTGATGACCAGAAGATGACGCCCTACTTCCGGGCCGTGCGCACCATCAGCGACCGGATGCTGGCCGCCGGGCACGGCGAGTTTCGGCCCTTCGCCGTGCAGACCGGGGTGGTGCAAAGCTTCGGCATGCGCTGCGGTGGCCAGTATTTCGTGTATCTGCTCAATGATAGCCCGGCCCCGGTCACGGTACCCGTGTCATTTGCCGTAGCGGGCGCTAAGCTGACGGCGCAAACCTTCACGCCCGGCGTCAACCGCTACCAGCCGCTCGGCCAGTTCGGGGCTAAAAACCAGGTGCTCACGCTGCCGGCCCTCACGCTGGCCCCCCGCCAGGAGGTAGTGCTGGTAGTAACGGCCGCCGGGGCTAGCCAAAAGAAAAACTTAGTGGGCAACCTGAATGCGCATGCTCACAAGTAGTTGCCGGCCCTATCGGCTGCTTTTGGTTGCCTTGGCTATCTGGTGCAACCTGCCCGCGCACGCCCAGGCCCCCAAGTTGAACTACGGCCTGACCCAACCGCAAGACCCAGCCACGCTGCCGAGGGCGCAGGCTCTGGCTGCCGCGCCCGTGCGTCGGGCCAAGGTGCCGCCGCGCACGGTGCTGGCCGCTGCGCCCGATGGCCAGCTTTACCTAACTCAGGGCTGGGAGCTGGCCGCCGCCAACCACGTGCCGGCCGCCGGTGCGGCTATCAGCCGGACCGCGTTCAACAGCGCAAGTTGGTACAACGCCACCGTGCCCGGCACCGTGCTCACCACGCTCATCGACCAGGGCGTGTACCCTGACCCCTACATTGGACTGAATAACCTGCACATTCCCGACACGCTGGCCCGCCAGCCGTGGTGGTACCGCATCCGCTTTCGGGTGCCGGCCGAAAAGCGTGGGCAAAGTGCCCGGCTGCTGTTTGAGGGCATTAACTACCGGGCCGAAGTGTGGCTGAACGGCCAGCGCCTGGGCAGCATCAAAGGGGCTTTTCGGCGGGGCGAGTTTGACATCAGCCAGCGACTGAACCCGACCGGCGACAACGTGCTGGCGGTGCGTATCCTGCCGCCGCCGCACCCCGGCGTGCCGCACGAAGAATCAGGCCGGAGCGGCCAGGGGCCGAACGGCGGCCGGCTGGCCAGCGATGGCCCCACGTTCATTTCTGCCGAAGGCTGGGACTGGATGCCCGGTATCCGGGACCGCAACAGTGGCATCTGGCAGAAGGTGCGGCTACAATTCAGTGGTCCCGTGACGCTGCGCGACCCGCAGGTAATCACCAACTTGCCACTGCCTGACACGACGCGGGCGGCCATCACTATCCGGGCGCAGCTGCACAATAGCAGTCGCCAGCCGCAAACGGTAACCGTAACGGGGAAGCTGGCCGGGCAGACTTTTCGCCAGACCATAGTAGTGCCCGCGCAACGCGACCAGCTGGTAGTATTCGACCCGACCAAATTTGCTGCGTTGCGGCTGCACGAGCCCCGCCTCTGGTGGCCCAACGGCTACGGCCACCCAGCGCTCTACCGCACGGTGCTGACGGTAGCCACGGCCGGCAATAAAGCGTCGGACCAGCAAACAATACGGTTCGGCGTGCGCGAGCTCTCGTATGAGATGACCGTCGATTTCCCGGCCGATACTGGCAAGCGCGTGGAGTTTAATCCGCTGCAAGCTTCGGCGGGCAAGCTCTTGTTCGACAACGTGAACCGCCGCTCGGTGGCGCCTGAAGTAGCCGTAGCGCGCCTGCGTGCCGGGGCTGACCAGGCGGCGTTCGCGCCCGTAGCCGTGCCGGCCGCCGCGCCCTACCTCGTGCTGAAAGTGAATGGCCAGCGCATCTTTTGCCGGGGCGGCAATTGGGGCATGGATGATGCCCGTAAGCGTGTGGCGCGGGAGCGACTGGAGCCGTATTTCAAGCTGCACCAGCGGGCTAATCTCAACATGATTCGCAACTGGACGGGCGAAAGCACGGAGGAGGCGTTTTACGCCCTGGCCGACGAGTACGGAATGCTGGTCTGGAACGACTTCTGGCTTTCGACCGAAGGCTACAACCTGGAACCCACTGACGCGACCCTGTTTCTGGCCAATGCCACCGACGTGGTGCGCCGCTACCGCAACCACCCCAGCATCGCACTCTGGTGCCCGCGCAACGAAGGCTACGCCCCCGCCGCTCTTGAAGCCCCCCTGGCCCAGCTCATTGCCACCGAAGACGGCACCCGCTACTACCAGCCCAACTCGCGCAACCTGAACCTGCGCACCAGTGGCCCCTGGAACTACTTCTCTGACCCGGCCGCTTATTTTCGGGAGCACGCCCACGGCTTTACTACCGAAATTGGCACCTTCTCGGTGCCCGAGGCGGCCACTATTCGCAAGTTCATCCCCGGCCCCGACCAGTGGCCCATTTCGGACACCTGGTACTACCACGACCTGCACGCCGAGCACGCCCAAAAAGCCTATCTGGGCGATGTGACCCGCCTTTACGGCGCACCAACCGGACTCGATGACTTTGCGCGCAAGGTGCAGTTTCTCAACTATGACCACCACCGGGCGATGTTCGAAGCCTGGAACAGCCGCCTCTGGCACGATGCCAGCGGCGTGCTGCTTTGGATGAGCCACCCGGCCTGGCCCAGCATGATTTGGCAGCTCTACTCGTCCGACTATGCTACCCACGCTGCCTACTACGGTGCCCAAAAAGCCTGTGAACCCCTGCACGTGCAATGGAATCTGGATGACCAGCAGGTCGTGGTTGTGAATACCACGCTCCGACCGCTCACTGATGGTCGGGTAACCTGCGCCTTTTACGACCTGGCCGGCCGCCAGCTAGCTACCCGGACGGATGCCGTGCAAGTACTGCCCAATCAGCTTACCACCGTGTTTACACCAGTGCTGCCCGCTCCGCTACCCGCCGTGTACCTCGTGCGCCTGACGCTGACCGACGCGGCTGGCAAGCTGTTGTCAACCAACGACTACTGGCAAAAGGCAACGGCGACCACTGACTTTCAGGCGTTTAATTCGCTACCCGCAGTACGCCTGGAGCCGCGCCTGATCCGGCAGGATGCCGCCACCCACGCGCTGACCTATGAATTGGTGAACCCGGCTGCTACGCCCGCCGTGGCTATCCGGCTTTCGCTGCAAAACAACCAGCAGCGGCCGGTGCTACCGGCTTATTTCTCGGATGGCTACTTCACGCTGCTGCCAGGCGAGCGCAAGACAATTACGGTGCAGAGTCCTGGCGTTCTGGAAGCCAAGTCGCTACGCTTGCTAGCCGAGGCTTACAACAGCCGCTGAGTAACTCCACAAGTTTTCTTTGTATTCACCCCCGGACTACCCGCTCAGGAATAGAGTAGCAAGTGCCAAACTACTGACAATAAGTACTTAATGGGTTTTCACATGAAGAACACTGCGCTACTATTCCTGGTGAGCCTGGCTGGTCTGCCACTCGCCCAAGCCCAGCCGCATCCGGGCCACCAGGCCAGTGCGCTAGCCACTGGTCTGGCCAGGGTTGCGACAGGCCTGTTACAGGGCACCAGCAATGCCGGAATTCAACAATTCAAAGGAGTGCCCTTCGCCGCGCCGCCCGTGGGCCGGCGGCGCTGGCAGCCGCCGCAACCGGTGGCCGCCTGGGCCGGCGTGCGGGCGGCTAAAGCATTCAGTCCCCGCGCCATGCAGCTGCCGCTGTACGGCGACATGAGTTTTCGTTCGGCAGGGATGAGCGAAGACTGCCTGTACCTGAATGTGTGGACGCCCGCCAAATCAACTCAGGAGCGGCGGCCGGTACTGGTATATTTCTACGGCGGCGGCTTCAATGCCGGCGACGGTTCGGAACCTCGCTACGATGGGGAAAGTATGGCTCGCCAGGGTATTGTGACCGTCACGGTTAATTACCGGCTGGGCGTATTCGGCTTTTTTGCCCATCCCGCGCTCACCCAGGAGTCGCCCCATCATGCCTCGGGTAACTACGGCCTGCTCGACCAGCAGGCGGCGTTGCGCTGGGTACAGCAAAATATTGCCGCTTTTGGCGGCGACCCTGGGCAGGTAACTATCGGTGGCGAGTCGGCCGGCTCCGTTTCAGTGAGCGCGCAGCTAGCCGCGCCCGGCTCGCGCACTACCTTCCAACGGGCCATTGGCGAGAGCGGCTCGTTGCTCAGCCCCGACCGGGCTCCCATTCCGCTGGCCGAGGCTGAACGGGCCGGAACAGCTTTTGCTGCGCTGCTGGGCACTGCTTCACTTGCGGCCCTGCGTGCCCTACCGGCGCAACAGCTGCTCGATGCGGTTGGAAAGCCCGAGGCGCCGCGTTTCCGGCCTGCAGTCGATGGGTATTTTCTGACGAAGGCCCCGCTAGCTACTTACCAGGCCGGCGAACAGGCCCAGGTGCCTCTGCTGGTAGGCTGGAACTCGCAGGAAGTCGATTATCATTCGCTACTTGGCTCGGCTCCGCTCACGGTGGAAAGCTACCGCGCCACCGTACAAAAGCTATATGCTTCCCGGGCCGAAGAGGTTCTGCACCGCTTTTCCGCTTCTACCGAGGTCGAAGCGGAGCGAGCGGCCACCGACTTAGCAACCGACCGCTTCACCGCCTACGCCACCTGGAAATGGGCCGACCTGCACGGCCAGACCAGTACCCAACCCGTGTACCGTTACTTCTACGCGCACCCACGCCCGGCGATGGTGCCTGCGATGGGCAATGCCACGGCCGGTCTGGCGGGCGGCGTGGTGCAGCAATCGGCCACGGCTCCCCGAATGGCTCCGGCTAAAGGCGCGGTGCATTCGGCGGAAATTGAATACGCGTTGGGCAACCTGGCCACCAACAAGGTTTACGCCTGGACGCCGGCCGACTATGAGCTCTCCCGAACCATGCAGGGCTACTTCGTCAACTTTATCAAGACTGCTAATCCCAATGGCGCGGGCCTGCCGGAGTGGCCGGTAAGTAATCGTGCTGCCGCCCGGCAAGTGCTACGCCTCGATACTACCAGCAAGGCCGAACCAGAGCTAAACCGGGAACGGTATTTACTGCTCGACCAACTTGCTGGCAACTGACCAATAGCCCTTCAAAGGGTTAGCCAAGCTAGTTGCTAGTTAAAATTTCCCCCGCTACACATAACCGTTCATAGGAAAAATGGAAACCCAGAAACAGGTACTTTTTCAAGAGCTAGCTGCTCAGCTGCAAGCGCAAGGTTTCGCGATTGAGCGAGCGGACCAGTTGCGCCCATGGGGTGGGTTCTTCGTTATCCAAGAGCAGCAGGCACAGCAATTTGCGGATGCGTATTTTGATGGGCTAGCTATTGAGGAACTACGTATTAGCGGCAAGCTAAGCCCTAAGTTGCTGCTGGTGGCTCCGCAACAGCGCTTATCCTGGCAATACTACCACCGCCGCGCCGAAATCTGGCAAGTACTTCGTGGGCCCATTGGTGTAGCTATCAGCGACACCGACGTAGAAAGCGAGGTTAGCTCCTATGTGCCGGGCGAGCGAATTGTACTGCGCCAAGGCGAGCGGCACCGGTTAGTAGGCTTGTCTGACTGGGGAGTGGTAGCTGAGATATGGCAGCATACCGACGCCAACCAGCCGTCGGACGAAGACGACATCGTGCGCGTGCAGGATGATTTTGGTCGATAAGCAGCTCTGGCACTTTTCTGTAGCTCGTAGCTTCTGAACTACTGCGGTGGCCAAGTAAAAACAGGTAGTGTCAAGTCTTACCTGTCGCAGCCCATTCCCAACTGGGGTGGTCGGGTGCAGTAGACAGTGAAGTGGTATCGGGAATGAGGTGGTCTAGCTAAGCCGGATACAATTAGGACGTTGGTTGAAGACGGGTTTCGAAGTGGTTGGGCGCTATCGTAGCAGTCGCCGCGCCGGCTCATGCTTTGCACAGTGCCGTGGTGGGTGAGCAAGTCTTTGCAGCGGGTAGCCGTGTACTGGCTGCCCTGGTCAGCATGTACGATGAGCCCAGTTGCGGGCCGGCGCACTACCAGGGCCCGGCGCAAGGCCTCACTGACCAGGTTTTCGGGCATGGCGCAAGTGCACATCCCAGCCCACGATTTTGCGTGAGCAACGGTCGAGCCACACGGCTAGATAAAGCCAACCGTCGCCTTGGCGGGGCAAGTACGTGATGTTGCCCACCCAGACCCGGTTCGGGCAGTGGGGGCCGGTTGATCCAGCAAGCGGTTGGGGGCGGCGCGCACGGCCAAGTCGGAATCAGGGGTGCGAGGCACGAACGAGCGGGGCTGTTGGGCGCGTAAGCCGTGCGCCTAGAGCACGCGCCGAATGCATCAACGGCCCATGCTGTAGCCTTCGGCCTGCACTTCGCCCGCAGCCAGCACGTGCCCTAGCGCTGGCTGTGGCGCGCAAACGTCTGGCACACACGAGCCCCCTTCACCCCGGTACTATGCAGCTAGACCTTACGCGCGGGCCAGCGTCACCGAGTACTCCAGCTTAATTTCTGGACCAAATACCCGATTGAGCGCTTCGGCCAATTCGGTTACATACGTCGCTTCGATGTGTTCGTAGATGCGCTGATCGGGAACACCTAGCTCCAGTATGCCATTTTGGAAGGAAATCGGTTGCAAAGGCTTGAGCCACGTGGTAATGCTTTGGGCGCCCAGCAGTTGTTCCAACACGGCCAGGCACTTCCGCCAGCCCTCCTGCGCGGCTACCTCGGCCGGGGAAGTTTCTTCTTGCCGGCCGGGGCCCCAGCGGCAGTTGGTCGGCTGGTTGCTGCGGCGGCCGGGGCCGTCAGGCTACGCTCGTACTCGTCGAACAGGGAGCGATTACGCACCAGCTTGAATACCCAGCCGCCCACGCTCTTGATTTTGGTTTTAACGTTCTGCTTAGACTTGTTCAGCACGTACCAGATATAGTCCACCGGGTAGCGCTTGGTTTGGCACGCGTCGCGCGTCAGCTCCGCGATGCTGTCCTGGCTGACGCCGATGGCCCGCAGTTGCTCTACCAATTCAGTCGGCAGGATATCGGCCTCCAAGACGGTTTTGGTAGCAGATGGGGCGGGGTCCAGGGGTAGCGGCCGGGCTGAGTACCGGAATACGACACCCGTGGCCTTCTTGCCCGTGCGCAACACCTGGTACGTAAAAGCCAGGTCTGTCCGGGCCAGCTCAAGCTGTACTTTATCAATTATGCGCGCCTTAAAGTTATTGAAGCGGTCGGCGTACTCATTCTCACTCATTCCCAGCCGGTAGCGCAAGTCGCTGTACGTGAAGGTGCGCTCGCCCCGAAAGCGATACTCCGACAGAAGCCAGTAGAGCTTATGGGCGTAAGAGCTCTTGAGGCTCTTGAGCTCCTGCACCACCGAGCGGGTAAACTGCCCACCCCGCGTCAGCTCCAGCAGGTAGGGCATCACCTGGTGGTTCAGCTGGGCCTCGATGCAGCCCTTGCCCTCGACGTAGTCGAGGAGCGAAAATAACGGGATGTCGCGGTGTGTACGCCCTGATTTTGAACGCTTTCCTGTCTCAGGAATAATTTCGAGTTGCAGCGTGCGGCCCGCTAGGCTGCTTTTCATATCGCGCACATACTCGTAAGCCCAGTTGCTGCTGGACAAGTCCATGAACTCCGACACCGGGATGACGTGCACCGCAAACTCCGTATCGGTAGGCCGTATCCGCGCCAGGATGCACGTAAAAAGCCGCCACTCGGTGGATGCCAGATTAAACGGGCTGTTAATCATGGCGTTGTGCTGGCGCACTATCTCCTCCGAAGGAAAGCCAATCGCGAGTGTTTGCGTGCCGTCAATCATTGGGCAGAATTTTATCTGCCCCTAAAGTACGAAAATCGCCTAAAATTGTAGCAGATGCGCCGGCTGTTCCTACGCTGGCCCACCGTTCTGCTCGTTTACCTGCTACCAAAACCGTCATTTCTGCCCGCAGAAGCCCTGCTGCCGAAGACGGTTTTAGTAGCAGATGAGTGAGGTAGCGCAAAAACCCTGGCGGTTTTGGTAGCAGATAAGACGGTTTTGGTAGCATATGACCCTTGCAACGTATTGACTTTCAAAATTTTATGAAGGCCGTAAGACTTTAAGTTTTTAAAGTAAAGTAAGGCTAGCTAGTGATTTTTTTTAAGTTTTAGCTTTCGCGGAGTAAGAGCGGTTCAAGTAGAAGTTGCCGCCTAAAAGTGAAAAAGTAGGCTTCGCACACCAAGGGGGCCAAATCATGTACCTACACTAAAAATGCGGCGTTGCCTAGTTCACTTCACGAGAAGCCGCCGGTGCGCCTGCAACCGGCAGCCACGCCAATCAACCTGACCCAACGCCTGCACGACACCAAACGCCGGTATGTACGTGGGGCGGTTTGCACACCTCGCTGCTACCTACCGGGCGGCTGCGCTCCCGTGGCCCCTTCGGCAGTGCAGGCCGTGGCAAGACTTTTACGGCCAAGGGCGTTGAAGAAATATCGAGGCCCCGGGCACTGGAAACTGACGAAAACCGGGCCTGCTGGCCGAGTACCGCTACGCGGTGCGGACGGCCCGGCGGGCGGGCTTTGATGGGTTGGCGATGCATTCAGCCAATAGCTACCCGCCCGACCAGTTTATCCGAGACTCGGTGAACTACCGCACCGACCAGTACGGCGGCAGCGTACCCGCCTGATGCTGGACGTAGTAGCGGCCGTGGTCGACGAGTGACAGGACAGCGGCCGGGTGGGCATCCGCCTCTGCCCTACCCCACCCGATGCCGGCAACACCCCGCCCGACAGCGATGTGATAGGCCCCTACATCGCCAGCAACGGCTACACGCTGAAGATGGCCCTGGCCGCCCACACCACGGGCAGTACCGACGTGATTGTCCCGCATCGGCATCATCAACTGGCCCGGTAGCAACTCGGTGGAAGGTCAGGTGCCTGTGGGCAACACCGGCGTGGAGTCGTTTATCCAGACCGATGCAGCCATCAACTCCGTCAACAGCGGCGGCGCGCTCATCAACACCAGCGGCGAGCCTATTGGTATCAACTCCGCCAGTGCTTCGACCGTGAACACGGCCTACGACAAATGCCGCCTGCAGTACGATGCGGGCCTGGGCTGCGGCAACGACATTGCCCAGGCCCACCAGCTTATTCCCGAAGCCGTGCGCGGGATGGCGGGCGTATTGCCCGACCCTGCCCCCGACGCGCTGGTGATGGACCTGGGCGAAAGCTCGGTCAACATTCGGGCGCGCTGGTGGATAAACCCGTCCCGGCAGGCCAACGTCCTCGACGCCCAGGACCGGGTGCTGGAGGCCATTAGAATAAACTCGCCGCGAACGGCATCGACCTGCCCTCCCCTACCCGGCAAATCCTGTTTCACGACCAGCCTGAGGCCACCGATGGCAACCGCCGCCGCCAGCGCGAAGGCTGGCCCGCCGGCCCGGCGACGTGCCCCCGGCCCGTGCCCAAGAGGCCCCAGCCCCTGAAGACTAGCCGCCGAAAAGTCAGGCCCGGTTTGAATCTCTGCCCCTTCCATACAGCGCGTGGCCTGCTGAGAACCCAGCGTTTGCAAGCCCGCCCAGTCCACCCCCACCCCTACCAAGCCCTCTTACTGGCTCACTTAGCCCTGGCGCAGTGCTGTGCGCATATGCTCTTTGTGGCACTACTGCCGGGCGGCAGGTTGGGAAAACAAGGGGGCAAAATAGGTGGCTACCTGCCGGTATAACTCTCTTGGTTATGTTTGACGGCCAGTGCACAATCCACTGATTTTTCCGTGAGCTTCGACGCTATCGCTCGCTGGCAGCCCAGCGCATCGAGCGTGACCACGTTGCCCGCTACTGCTATCAGGGCCGAGCACTTGTGGAATAGCCACCACTTCCTTGTACTCGGTTTCCACCCCCGTCTGCGCCAGCGCTGTTCGGCTGCCTAGATGCTCATCAGCTGGACCGGGGCTTGGTGGTGGCCGTGGTGCCGCGCACTCGGCCGGCTTCTGTCGTGAATACGGCGCATAAGCTTGCCGCTACCTAGCGGTCGCATTCGTTGGCAAAAATGGGGGGAGAGTAGATGGCTCATCTATCAAGGGTGGGCGAGCAAAAGCCGACCAACTGCCTTTTTAGTCGTAGCCTAAACCAAGTATGCGTGAAAAAGGAGCTTCTACCGATAGTGAGCTATGAAATCGTGCGAAAAACTTTTTCATTGCTTCTTACTTGTCTTTTCTTTCTAGAAAGTCTGTAAGTTATGTCTTAATCAGCCTAAACAGCATGTATAATCAATCTAGCGTAGTAAAGGTAAGTAAAATATGCATTTCATTAATACACTGATGAGCAATACTTTGACATCTTAAAAAAAACTTTCTAGATAAGTTAGAACTATCATACAAAGTAGACTAAACAGACAAAAAATAAAGTTTATTTTATCTTTGTAACCCATACAATAAATTTGGTTTAAAGTGACTAGTCTATCTTTGTCGTATGAAAACTCTAACAATTGCGAATCGGAAAGGTGGGGTGGGCAAGACTACTTCAACCTGGGGCCTGGCGCACGCGCTGGCCCACCAGGGCGCTCGGGTGCTCGTCGTTGACTGCGACCCGCAGCGGAACCTGACGATGAGCCTGCCGGAAGTAGCCGAGGCCAAGCACCTGGGACTAGCTCTGAACGGAACTCCGCTGGCGGAGGTAATACAGCCAGTGGGGAAGAACCTCTGGCTGGTACAGGCCACCGCCGAGCTCACCAGCACCGAGAAGGTATTAGGTACCGATATGGCTTATCCCTTCGCTCTAAAGAATGCGTTGGCCACCCTAGGCAAGCAGCCGCCATTCGAGTATTGCTTGTTTGACACCAGCCCCTCGCCCCACTCACCGCTGGCTATTGCGGCGCTGGTAGCCAGCCATGCGGTATTCATTCCCATGCAGCCGGAGTATTTTGCCTACGAAGGCCTGACCTCGTTGCTGGAGGTGATAGCCCGCATTCAGCAGAATTATAACCCGAACCTACTGGTTGGCGGAATTTTTATGAC
>Ga0160427_10000879_pt1 | contig 18277 bp, 14 predicted proteins | sample SolpanmetagenomL_FD_108194 | JGI IMG/M metagenome (GOLD analysis project Ga0160427, IMG submission 108194) | Solar panel surface microbial communities from Lawrence Berkeley National Laboratory, California, USA - L | ecosystem: Engineered > Built environment > Solar panel > Unclassified ...
AGCTAAATAAATTAGCAAAAATTATAAAAAATAGATTTTTGATTGACAGGCGGTTACTACTCGCAGATTATTTGATTTTGGTATTCAACGTTAACGCGGTGGTAAGTATCCCAGCCTAAAACCGAGGGAATTTGTCGGTAAAATACCATCAATTTGGCGAATTTGCCGGAAATATCTTCGGGCGGCCCGAATTCTATTCGCTGGTCGCCAACCTGCTGCGTGAAGCTGAGCTTGCCGCCCGGCTCCACAAATACCTCGGCCACCTGCGCCCGCCAAAACGGATGTTCATCTACGTAGCGCAAAAAATTCAGGTAGCCCAGGCTGGTGCTGTCCTGGAAGAAATTGGAGGGCAATGCCCCGCCGCCGGCGCGGCTCACAGTGGCTACCCGCGCCGTATAGAGCGGCGAAAGCGGCAGGCGCTTGCCGTTGGCATCGACGTAGGTATCGAGGCGGTCGTCGGGGTGCACGAGGCGGGCAATGGGACGGTTCTGGTGCACATCGGCGTGCAGATTGCCAGCCAAGTCGCGGTACACTTGCGCATCGCGCACGAAGGGATGCGCCTTGAGGCGGTTTTCGAGCACCCGCAGGCGGGGGCCTTCCGGAGTAGTGCCTAGCACGGGCTCTTTGCCGCCATTGGTGAGCAGGGCCGTTACCCCGCGCTCACTGATGAAATAATTATCAAATTCGTTAGCCACGTTCACCACAATGCTCTGCACCGGGCGGTGCGCCTGGCGCAAGGCCGCAAACGCGGCCATGCCTCCTAGCCCCAGCAGGCAGGCCAGCGCGACGAGCAGGTTGCGAACAGTCTTATCCATAAAATTATATAAGTCAGCAGTATAGCCGGCCGGCCAAGCCCCAAAAGCACTTTTTCAGGCTTGGCCGTTGGACCAAGCTATTGCTACCAGGCCCTCTTTCTGCGAGCGGCTACCGGGCGGCTAACTACTCACGCACCAAGCAGGTTTTTTAAGTGCGGCACCAGAGTATCGATATCGCCGGCCCCTACGGTAGCCAATATATCAAAAGTAACCGAATTTTTGGCATTCTCCAATACTTGTGCTTTGGTTTGCAGCGATTTAACTGGCGCCGTGATAGCATCCAGCAGCATGGCTGCCGTGACGCCGGGCATGGGAAGCTCGCGGGCCGGGTAGATGTCCAGCAAAACTACCTCGTCGGCAAGGCTGAGGCTTTGCGAAAAACCGGCTGCAAAATCGCGCGTGCGACTAAATAAATGGGGCTGAAAAATGACGCGCAATTTTTTATCCGGGTACAGTGTCCGCAGTGAGCGTAAGAAAGCTTCTATCTCCCGGGGGTGATGAGCGTAATCGTCTACGTAGACTTTAGTGGGGCTGGTTACGATGAATTCAAAACGCCTTTTTACGCCCCGGTAGGCCGCCACGGCCTCAGGAAGTTGCGTTTCGCGCACACCAAATAATTGCGCCGCCGCTACGGCCGCCAGCATATTCTCGACGTTGTGAAACCCCGGCACCGCTAGTTTGAGACCCGCAATCGTCCCCAGCGGGCCGTGCAAATCGAAGGAAAACTGGTGACCTTCGGCCGTGATGTTGGCGGCAAATAAATCGGGGCCCTGGGCGGCGGTGAGGCCATAGCGCAGCACCCGCGTGCCCGGCGGCACGGCGGCGGCCACGCGCGGGTCGGCGGTGTGGTTGAGCAGCAGCGTGCCGCCGGGCTTCAGCTGGCCCACAAACTGGCAGAAGGAATCAATCAGCGCCTGCTGGTTGCCGTAGATATCGAGGTGGTCGGCATCGGTGCTCGTCACGATGGCCACGTCGGGGTGCAAGGTCAGGAAACTGCGGTCGTACTCGTCGGCCTCCACTACTACGGGCGCCTCAGGGCTGGCGGGCAGCGACAAATTGGAGCCCAGATTTACCGAGATACCGCCCAGAAATGCCCCGGCATCGAGGCCCGCGTGGTGCAGCAGGTGCGCCACCATGCTGCTGGTTGTGGTTTTGCCATGAGTGCCGGCCACCGCGATAGTAGGCCGGCCTTCGGTGAGCACGCCCAGCACCTGGCTACGTTTGCGGATGTCGTAGCCCTGCTCACGCAACCAAGCCCATTCGAGGCTGGTAGCCGGAATAGCGGGCGTCAGCACGACTAAGGTCTGGTCCTTATTATTCCGAATTTCGAGTGGGATATTATCCACCGCGTCGGCATAATGCACGGCGATGCCTTCGGCCTGCAAAGCTTGCGTGAGCGGGGTTTTGGTTTTATCGAAGCCACTGACTTGATGACCATTGGCTTGAAACCAACGCGCCAGCGCCGACATGCCAATACCGCCGATGCCGAGAAAAAATATGTACGGAAACTGCTGCATTATTATTTATGCTTGCGAGCTAATTAGGACAAGCATTTTATTAGCCTGCTTACTACCCATTGAATTAATTAAACCGAGCAAAATGCTGAGCTATTCATAGTAGGCTATTTTTTATTTCTCTAACAACTTAAATAATTCGTCCACGATGGCCGTGGTGGCCTGCGGGCGCGCCAGTTCGCGCACGCGCTCACTTAACTGCTGTTGCCGAGCCGGGTCGGCGAGCAGGCGCAGGGCTTCGTCGTAGAGGCGGGTGGGCGCGTGCTCATCGGTGATAAGCACGGCGGCACCTTTGCCTACCAGTGCCAGCGCGTTCTTGGTTTGGTGGTCCTCGGCTACGTTGGGCGAAGGCACTAGTATACTGGCTTTAGCCGTGAGGCAAAGCTCTGATACTGAGAGCGCACCGGCCCGGCTAATTACCACATCGGCGGCAGCATAAGCCAGGTCCATGCGTCCGATAAATTCTAAGGCTTGCAGGTGGTCGGCAGCATAGGGGGCGGCCTGCTGCTGGGCTTCGGGGAAATAAAGCTTGCCCGTTTGCCAGAGCACCTGCACGCCGGCCTCGCGCAGGCGGGGCAAGGCAGCGGCGGTGGCCAAGTTGAGGGTGCGGGCACCAAGGCTGCCGCCAATTATGAGCAGGGTTTGCTTAGTAGGGTCGAGCTTGAAAAATTGTTGGGCTTCGGCGCGGGTGCCGTGGGCAATTTCGGTGCGCACGGGGTTGCCGGTGAGCACAATTTTATCGGCTGGAAAGAATTTCTCCATGCCATCGAAAGCTACGCATACCTTGCTCACACGGCGGCCCAGCAATTTATTGACTAGGCCGGCATAGGAATTTTGTTCCTGAATAAGGCTCGGAATACCGCGCGAGGTAGCGGCTAGCAGTACTGGGGCCGAGGCGTAGCCCCCTACCCCTACTACGGCATCGGGCCGAAATTCCTGAATTAATTTTCCTGCCTTACGCACCGAGCGAAATACGCGCACGGGAAATAAAATATTCTGCGGGGTAAGCCGACGCTGCAAGCCAGTAATATCGAGGCCCACAATTTTATAGCCGGCTTCGGGCACGCGCGTCATCTCCATGCGGCCATTGGCGCCAACGAATAGGATTTCGGCATCGGGCTGGCGCCGCCGGATTTCATTGGCAATGGCTACGGCCGGAAAGATGTGTCCGCCCGTACCGCCGCCGGAGATGATGAATTTCATAGGTTATTGCTTTAAAGGCCCGGCTTGCAGCTCCTAACTAGCCGCACCAGCCAGCGGCAAAAGGAATTTACACTTAATTAAGCGTATTGAGCACGCTTGCTGGGGATGCGCACCGTATCAGCGGGCTCACCTTTCATGGGGCGGGTTTCGCGCTCACCGCGACTCACGGCTAGGATAACCCCTACACTCAAACCAGTAAAAATCAAGGAGGTACCGCCCATACTGAGCATGGGCAGCGGCAAGCCAGTAACCGGGCCCAGCCCAACCGCCACGCCCATATTTACCATTGCCTGCAACACCAAGCTGAAGCTTAGTCCCGCTGAAAGCAGGCCCCCGAAGGCACCCTGGCTGTTCATCACAGTTTTGAGGCCACGATAAAGAAAAGCCAGGTAGAGAAAGAGCACGAATAAGCCGCCAATCATGCCGTATTCTTCGATAATAATGGCGTAGATAAAGTCGGAATATGGGTGCGGCATGATGTTACGCTCGGTGCTTTTGCCAGGGCCTTTGCCAGTGAGGCCGCCCGTCGCAATGGCGATAAACGAGTGTTCCAGCTGAAACTGAGGCTTTTTGGTCTTATCGGTGAAGTTGGTGACGCGCGACACGACGGTGCCCAGGCGCTGGCCCGCCGCCAGCCCCGCCCCGCCCAGCACCACGCCAATGGCCACCATTACCAGCATTTGCTTCATGGGCACGCGGCCGATGAACATGAGTAGCAGGCAAGTCAGAAATAGCAGCAGTGCGGTGGAAGCATTGGAGAGTACGATGAGGCCACAAATAACTCCAACCCAGAGCATTACCGGAAAAAGTGTACTCCAAAAATCGTGCAAGTGCTGCTGGCGGCGACTGAGCATGCTGGCCAAGTGCGAAATGAGGGCCAGCTTGGCCAGGTCGGAGGGCTGAAACGTTTGGTTGATAACCGGGATGGTGAGCCAGCGCGAAGCGCCATTCATTTCGCCGCCCATAAAATACGTAAACAGCAGCAACGGCACCGAGATGAGCAGCGCGTAGAGCGACAGCCGCGAATAATGCCGGTAATCGATGCGGTGAGCCAGCCACATCAGGCCCAAGCCAATGAATATCAAGCTGCTATGTTTAAGCACAATCAGCTCGACCGAGCCGGTGCGGCCGTGTAGCTCGTTGCGATACGCCAGCGTGCCGGTGGCCGAATACACGACGGCAATGCTGATGAGCGAAAACAGAATGACAATGGCCCACAAAATGGGGTCGCCCTTGAGGTTGCGCTGGAGCCAGGTGTGACGAGTGGTTTCCATAAATCGCAGATTTTCGCGGATTAAATTGATTTCGCAGCTTTGACAGTAGCAATTACTACGTGTTGTATGGTAAGCGCATTGCCCAAAGCTGGTACACTTATTCGGAGGCAGGCAATTGCTGCACGGCGGCGGCAAATTGCTGGCCTCGGTCTTCGTAGTTTTTAAAGAGGTCGAAACTGGCGCAGCAGGGCGAGAGTAATACCACGTCGCCGGGGGCGGCCAGCGCCGCGGCGCGGCGCACGGCATCGGCCATACTTTGGGTTTCTTCGAGGTGCGGCACGTTGGCTGCAAACGCAGCGCGCAGCTTGGCATTATCCACGCCGAGGCAAATGAGCGCTTTTACTTTTTGCTCGGCCAGGGGTAGAATCGTGGTGTAGTCATTGCCCTTATCGGTGCCGCCGGCAATCCAGACGATGGGGCGCTTAATGCCGTCGAGGGCATACCAGGCGGCTTCCACATTGGTCGCCTTGCTATCGTCGATGAATTGCACGTTGTTTAGCTCGCGCACCAGTTGCAGGCGGTGGTCGGCATTTTTAAACGTGCGCAGGCCCGCCTCAAGCTGGGCGGGCGACACCCCGGCCACCCGCGCCGCCAGGATGGCCGCCGCCATATTCTGGTGGTTGTGCTGGCCGATGAGCGGTGAATTTTGCACACTCACCTTATCGGGGTGGCGGTCCTCAATGGGCAGGTGAATGCGTAGCGTCGCCTCGTCTTCGTAATAGGCAGCCAGGTGATAATCGGGCCGGTGGTGCAGGCTAAACGGCAGCGTGAAGGCCGTCATAAACGCCGTAGTCAGGAAGCGCTCGATGTTGCCGTCGTCGGCATTATAGATTAGATAATCGTCGGTAGCTAAGTTCTCAGCAATGCGCAGCTTGGCTGCCGCGTATTTCTCCAGCGAGTACTCGTAGCGGTCGAGGTGGTCGGGCGTGATGTTGAGCAGCAGCGCAATCCAGGGGTGAAAATCCTGAATATCATCTAGCTGAAAACTGCTCAGCTCCAGCACGTAGTAGTCAAATTTATCTTCCATCACCTGCTCAGCCAGCGAGTAGCCGATGTTGCCGGCTAGCCCCACGCTCAGGCCGGCTTCTTTCAGCAAATGGTAGGTGAGTAGCGTGGTGGTGGTTTTGCCGTTGGTGCCGGTGATGGCCACGAAGCGCGCCTTAGTGTAACGACTGGCAAACTCAATTTCGGAATGAATCGGGATTTTGTGCTCACGCACTGCCTTAATAACGAGCGCTTTTTCAGGGATACCCGGGCTTTTGATAACCTCCACAGCTTGCAGAATGCGGTCGAGCGAATGCTGATTCTCCTCGAATTCGATGCCGGCTTGCGTCAGCTTTTGCTTGTAAGCGGTCTGGATGGGGCCCCGGTCGGACACGAACACGGCGAAGCCCTTGGCCTGGGCCAGCAGGGCCGCGCCTACGCCGCTTTCAGCGGCCCCGAGGATGACAACAAGATTTTGCACAGCGTTGGAAAAGGAAATATAAAGTTTTGCGGGGTAGTCTAGCGCAGCTTGAGCGTAACCAAGGTAATGACGGCCAGCATGATACCCACAATCCAGAAGCGCGATACGATTTTGGATTCGTGGAAGCCTAGCTTTTGGTAATGGTGATGCAGCGGCGACATGCGCAGCAGGCGGCGGCCTTCGCCATACTTGCGCTTGGTGTATTTAAACCACGACACCTGCACCACGACCGACAGATTTTCAATAATAAATACCCCGCACAAAATGGGAATCAGCAGTTCCTTGCGCACGGCCAGCGCCAGCACCGTGATAATACCGCCGAGGGCCAGCGAGCCAGTATCGCCCATGAAAACCTGCGCTGGATAAGAATTATACCACAAAAATCCGATGCACGCCCCCACGAAAGCCGTGCAGAAAACAAGCAATTCGCCGGAGTCAGGAATAAACATGACATCCAGGTAATCTGCCAGTAAGGCATTGCCACTCACGAAAGCAAAGATGGCCAGCGTCACCCCGATGATGGCCGACGTACCCGCCGCCAGCCCGTCGAGGCCATCGGTAAGGTTGGCCCCGTTGCTGATAGCCGTAACCAGAAAAATAACAATAGGAATGTAGAATAGTCCGTACAACCCTTTAAATGCGGTACCGGCCTGGGCAAATAAATCGCCGTAATTCAACTCGTTATTTTTCATAAACGGCACGGTGGTAATGGCCAGGTGCACGTCTTTAAAAATCTTGGTGGCATCAACGGCCGAGTACTGGCCATTGGGCAGCAGGTATTCGCGCACCGTAATCTCGTTGCTGTAGAAAAGCACCCACCCCACAGTCAGCCCTAAGCCAATCTGACCCAGGACTTTAAAGCGGCCGCTCAAGCCTTCTTTATTTTTGCGAAATACCTTGATGTAGTCGTCGAGAAAGCCAATAAGGCCCAGCCACACGGTACTCAGCAGCATGAGGATGATGTAGATATTGCGCAGCCGGGCAAATAGCAGCACCGGCACCAGGATGGCCAGCAGGATGATGAGCCCGCCCATCGTAGGCGTGCCTTTTTTGTCGAGTTGGCCCTGCAAACCCAGGTCGCGAATACTTTCGCCTACTTGCTTTTTTTGCAGTACTTTAATGAGGCGACCGCCGAAAATCTGAGCAATGAGCAGTGAGACAATTACCGAAAGCCCAGCCCGGAAGGTCGTGTATTGAAACACGCCCGTGCCGGCAAGGTGGTAATGCTCGTGCAGGTAGCGAAAGAGGTAATAAAGCATTTTTTACAATTATGAATTATGAGCTATGAATTATGAGTTGGGTCGAGAGCAAGTCATAATTTTTCACTGCATAATTTTTACTTTTTGATTTCCAGCAAGGCCGCGCGTAGTTCTTCGCGGTCGTCGAAGTGCGTTTTTACACCTTTGATTTCCTGGTAAGTTTCGTGGCCTTTGCCGGCCACCAGCACGAGGTCGGCGGGGCGGGCCAGGGCCACGGCGGCTCGAATAGCCGCGCGTCGGTCGGCAATGGTTTGCGTATGGGCGTCGGCGGGGGGCAGAATGCCCGCCTGCATCTGGCGCAGAATGTCGAGCGGGTCTTCGTCGCGCGGATTGTCGGCAGTCAGAATAACCTCATCCGAAAACTGGGCCGCGAGCCGAGCCATGATGGGGCGCTTGGCCGCATCGCGGTTGCCGCCGCAGCCCACCACCGTGATGATGCGCTGCTCGGGGCGGCGCGTCTGGTGCAGGGTTTGGAGCACGTTTTCGAGGGCGTCGGGCGTGTGGGCGTAATCCACGAGGCCGCTGATGGACTGGCCCGGCACCGTCACGGGCTCGAAGCGGCCGGGCGCCGTCGTCAGGCCCGAGAGGATGGTGAGCACCTCGGTGGGGTCTTCGCCCAGCAGCACGGCGGCGCCGTACACGGCCAGCAGGTTGTAGGCATTAAAGACGCCGATGAGGCGAAAATGCACCTCGCGGCTGTCGATTTCGAGCAACAGGCCGTGCAGTTCATTGGCTACCAGCCGGGCCCGAAAATCGGCGGCCGAGCGCAGCGAATAGCTTGCGCGGCGGGCGGCCGTGTTTTGCAGCATCACCGGGCCGCGCTTGTCGTCGGCATTGGTGAGAGCAAACGCCGTACGGGGCAGCGCGTCGAAAAAGCCCTTTTTGGCCTTTAGGTAGTTATCGAAGGTGCCGTGGTAATCGAGGTGGTCATGGGTGAGGTTGGTAAACACGCCACCCGCAAAGCGCAGCCCACTTACCCGGTGCTGGGCCACGGCGTGGCTGCTCACCTCCATGCAGGCGTGGGTGCAGCCGGCGGCCACCATCCGGGCCAGCAACTCGTTGAGCCGGATGGCGTCGGGGGTAGTGTGGGTGCTGGGAATGACGGTTTCGTCAATCTGATTCTGCACCGTGCTCAGCAGGCCGGCGTGGTAGCCCAGCTCGCGCAGCAGCTTGTGCAGCAGCGTAGCGCAGGTGGTTTTGCCATTGGTGCCGGTTACGCCTACCAGCACCAGCTGGCGCGAAGGGTGGCCATAAAACGCGCTGGCGATGCCCCCAAGCGCGACGGCTGAGTCGGCCACCTGCACGTAGGTGGTGCTGGGGCTCAACTCAGCGGGCAACTCCTCGCAAATGATGACGGCCACGCCCTGGGCGGCAGCCTTATCCATAAACTTGTGCCCATCGGTGGCGGTGCCGCGCAGGGCGCAGAACAGCAGGCCCGGCCCGGCTTGGCGCGAGTCGAGGGTGAGGCCCGCCACGGGCACCTCAGGGTTGCCGTGCTGGTGCAGCACGGGCGTGTCGGCGAGCAGGGAGAAAAGGGGCAGGTTCATCAGGCGCGCTTGGAGGTTTTGGCCACGGCTTGGCTGGCCGCCGAGCGCCCGGCTGGGGCCGTGCGCTGCGTGGTGCGGATGTCGGCCTTGCCGTTGGCAGCGGGCTTTTTGGGCTTAGGCTCGGCTTTGGTAGACTTGGCTTTTGCGGGAGTCACGCCCGGCTTATTGGCCGGTTTGGCGGCAGTTTTTGTTGGCGCCTCGGCCGGTGCGGTGGGTTTGGCCGCAGCTGCTTTAGTCTTAGGCGCCGGCTTGGCCAGCGGCTTCGCAGTGGGGCGGGCGCCGGCTTTGGCGTGGCTGCTTACTTCAGCTGGAATAAGCAGGGTATTCTCCTCAATTTCGGTATGCACCGGCGCAGGTAGCGCCAGCGGGGCCGCCGTGGGGGCCGCCGTGGGGGTGAGCAGCAAGCCTACCAACAGGCCGCGCTTGGCAAAGTCGCCCGGCGCCACTGATTGCTCGCGCACCCGGCCCGAGCCGCTGGCCTGCACTTTCAGGCCCCGGTTTTCGAGTAGAAACAGGGCGTCGCGCAGGGTAAGGCCACGCACGTCGGGCATGCGGCCGGGGTGGGCCACGCTGGCGTCGGGGCGCAAGGACACGGTGCGGGCTACAAATGCGGTATCGACGGCGGCCGTAGCGCGCACCCACTCTTCGCCACCAGTGGCGCGGGTTTGGCCGGGCAAGCCGATTTTTTCGCATACCAATGCTATTTCCTGCTGCAAGCCGGCGCGCACGAGCGGCACGGGCGTGCGCCGAGCCGGCACCCGCGCCAGCATGGGCCGCTGGCTGGCTTGGTCGCGGGCCATGCAGCGGTCGGCAATGTCGCGGAAGACCGGGGCGGCCACATCGCCGCCGTAGATGCGGCCCTTGCTCGGCGAGTCAATCACCACGATGCAGCTGTACTTGGGCTTATCAGCCGGGAAAAAGCCGCAGAAGCTCGTCGAATACGTTTTAGTGTACTGCCCGTTCTTGAACTTCCAGGCCGTGCCCGTTTTGCCCGCAATGCTGTAGTCTTTGGGCCGAATGGCCTTAGCCGTGCCCTCCAGCACCACGCCTTCCAGCATGGCGTGCAGCTTGCGTAGCGTAGCATCGGAGCAGATGCGCGGGTTCAGCACCTGCGTATCGAAGTGCTCTATCACTTGGTCGGCCTGCTTGATTTCTTTCACAATCATGGGCGCTACTTTCACGCCGCGGTTAGCCACGGCGTTGTAGAAAGCCAGCGTTTGGAGCGGCGCCAGCTTCAGCTCGTAGCCGATGGCCATCGTGGAGAGTGAAGTGCGGCTCCAGCTCGGGTCGCGCGGGTCTTTCACGTAGGGCAGGGCCTCGCCGCTCATCTGAAAGCCCAGCGGCTTGTCGAGGCCAAATTTCTTGAGGTAGTCGGTGTAGCGCGTAGGGTTGCCGGCAAAGTGCTCCTGCACCAGCCGCGCCACCCCGATGTTGCTCGACTTTTCAAACACCTGCTGCACCGTGATGCGGCCGTTGGCGTGCGAGTCCGTTTTCACGGCCCCGCCGATAAGCATGCGGCCGGGACCGGTGTCCACGATGTCATCGAGCTGCAAGGTGGGGTCGGCTTCCATCACCGCCGTCATCGACGCCAGCTTGAACGTGGAGCCCGGCTCGGTACGGCCCTGGTCGGCAAAGGCGTAGTTGTAGTCCTCTTTATAGGTGCCGTCGGCGGCCTTGCCCAGGTTGGCCACGGCCTTGATTTCGCCGGTTTTTACTTCCATCAAAATCACGCAGCCATACTTGGCGTCGTTGGCCACCAGGGCGCGATACAGCGCGTCTTCGGCGCCGTCCTGCAAGTTGATGTCGAGCGTCGTTTTTACGTCGTAGCCCGGCTGCGGCTTAATCTCGGTGCCATCGTACACCGGCTTGAAGCCGCCCGGCACCCGCTCAAACAGCGCTTCGCCGGGCCGCCCGGCCAGCTTGCTCTGAAACGTAAACTCCAGGCCCGCACCGTTGCGGTCCTCATTTACGAAGCCCACCGTGCGCTGGGCCAGGCCGCCAAAGGGCCGGAAGCGCTTGTCCACCTTTTCAAAGATGACCCCGCCCCGACGCTTGGCCCGGAAGATGGGCCAGCTAGCCAACTCCTTCTTTTCCTGAAAGTTAATCTGCCGCGAGTTCAGCCGGATGTAGCGGGCGCCCTCCTTGCGGGCGTTGCGCAGCTTGTGGCTGTACTCGGCCATGCTGCGGTCTTGGAAGAAGTGCGCCAGGTGCCAGGCCAGCGAGTCCACGTTGCGGTTAAAGGCATCGTCGTCTACCACAGCCGGGTCCCAGGCCACCCGGTAAAAGGGCAGCGAAGTGGCCATAATACTCTCATTATCAGAGTATATATTGCCCCGTGTGGCCGGCACCGGCTGGTAGCTGATGCGACGCTCCTGCTCCAGGGCGCGCCATTTGGCGCCCTCCTGGTACTGAATGCGCGAGATTTTCCAGGCCACGGCGCACGAAAACAGCGCCACCCCCAGAAACGCGAGCCGCACCCGCGTGACGATGGATTTTTTAACGCTGCCTTTCATGGGAAGACTTTTGGGTAGATTTTGATTTGCCGGAGGAAGCGGCGTGCGCTTGGGCTGGCTTGGACTTTTTTGTGCCAACTGACTTTCTTCCGCCCTCGGCACTATGACCTTTTGGCTTGCTGGCCAGATGCTTAGCGCCACCCGTGCGGGTAGCAACCGAGTCTTCTGGAGCTAGGCCGGGTGGCGGGGCGCCTAACTCAGGGGTGTCGTCATCGGCGGGCAGGCCGAGTTGTTGGCGGCGCGCCCGCCCCTGAATAGAATCGGCCCGGGCCGACGATACCGAGTCGCGGGCGGCGCGGGCAGCCAGCGTATCGGCAGTGAGTACGGGCATGGTTTCCAGCGCCGCCTCGTCGAAATGGCCGGCGGGCACCACAATGCGGAAAGGTGGCGACGAGCTTTCAACCAGCCCGATAGCGGCCACTTTGCGGGCCACCTCGCTCTGCTTGCTGGCCTCCATGTAGTCTGATTTCAGGGTGGTGTAGTCAGCACGCAAGTCTTCGGTTTCCTGCTTGAGCCGCTGGATGTTGCGGTTCATGCGGTTGCCATAGTGCGTGTTGCCGATGTAGAGTAAGATGAGCAGCATCACGAAGAGCAGCTTGGGCAGAAACCGCACCGGCAGCCCCTCCCGAAACAGCCCATCGAGGCCCGTAAAGCGGTCGAGCAGTGAAAACAGGCTCCAGCCGGTGGCCGTCACGCCCTCGTGGCGGTCCCAGGCGGGGGCCGTAAACTCGGCCGGGGCGGGCGTAGGCTTGCGGACTTTTTTAGGCTCGGCCGGCTTGGGGGACGGCGTAGGCGCGGCGGCTACGGGAGGTGGCACAGCGGCCACCGGCACCACCGGGGCAGCCGGCGTAGGCTCGACCGGCTCGGGCGTGGGCTCCGGGGCACGGGGTGGGCGCACGGTATTGGCGCGGGGCGGGCCCGCCGAAGCGGGGCGTATGGTGTTACCGGCCATGAGATTACGCAGAAATAGAGGTTCGGATGCCGATGCGCAGCTTGGCGCTACGGGCACGGCTGTTCTCGGCTACTTCCTCGGCCGAAGCCTCCAGGGGCTTACGCGTGAGCGCCTCGAAGGGCAGGCTCGTGTGGCCGTACAGGTCTTTCTCGGCTTGGCCGAAAAACTTGCCCTGGCTCAGAAAATTCTTTACCAGCCGGTCTTCCAGCGAGTGGTAGCTCATCACCACGAGCCGGCCGCCAGGGCGCAGCACCTGGGCAGTCTGAGTCAGCATCTCCTGCAAGGCAGTCAGCTCATCATTAACCTCAATGCGCAGAGCCTGAAATACTTGCGCAAGGTATTTATTCTCCTTACCGCGCGCTACTACCGGCTGAATGGCCTGTTTCAAATCCTGGATGGTGCGCAGGGCGCGCTGGCGGCGGGCCTGCACTACGGTAGTGGCCAGGGTGCGGGCGTTGGTGACCTCGCCATACATGCCGAAAATACGGTGCAGCGCGGCCTCGTCGTAGTCGTTGAGCACGTCGGCGGCAGTGGCCACGGTGTGGTCGTGCGGGTCCATGCGCATGTCGAGCGGCCCGTCGAAGCGGGTGCTGAAGCCGCGCTCGGCGGTGTCGAACTGGTGCGACGACACGCCCAAATCGGCCAGCAGGCCATCCACCGGCAGGGCGTCGCGCTGGGTTAGCTCGGCGGCAAGGTGCCGAAAATTGGCCCGGATAAAGGTGAACTGCGGCCGGGCCAGCTCGGCGGCCTGGCGCTCGGCGGCCTCGTCTTGGTCGAAGCTATAGAGGTGGCCCTCAGCCAGCTTATCCAGTATGCGGGCCGAGTGGCCGCCCCCGCCGAAGGTGACATCGACGTAGCGGCCACCGGGCACGAGGTCGAGGCCGGTGAGGCATTCGGCCAGCATCACGGGGCGGTGGTAGGCGGTATCGTTGGGGCGGGTGCTCATGCGGCCAGGCCGGGCAGGGCCGGCGTTTCGGGGGTGGCCGACAAGAACTTCTGGGCCAGTTTGGAGAAGGCTTGTTGGTCTTTGATTAAATAGTCGTCGTAGCGGGTGGGGTCCCACACTTCGCAGCGGTTGCCGAGGCCCACAATTACGGCGTCTTTTTCGAGGCCGGCGTAGCGGCGCATGGAGCCCGGCAGGCCAAAGCGCCCGATGCTGTCCAGTTCCACCTCCGTCATGCCTCGAAAGAAATTGCGCTGAAACTGCCGGTATTCCTCGTTAAACTCATCCAGGGCCATCACCTTGGCATGAATCAGCTCCCAGGCCGAGCGCGGGTACAGCACTAGGCAAGGCTCGAAGCCGCGCACCAGCACCAGTTGGTTGGCGTAGGCATCGGGCAGGCTGGCCTTCACTTTGGCAGGCAGCACCAGCCGCCCCTTCGGGTCGAGCTTGCAGTCATATTCGCCGGACAGGAGCTGGTGCATGAGAGAAAAGGGCAGAGCCGGCCACAACCCAGGCTAGGATAACAAAAGTACGAGTGGTTTCAAAAAACTCGCCACTTTCTCCCACTTTCTCCCACACCCCTAAATGGGCCTCTAGTGGTAGGAATCGACGTTTTTTTCATTATTGAAACAATGTTGCACGGCCTGAAACGGCTACTTAAGAGCCGTTTCAGACAAAAATTGGGCTGCGCCGTCTGGGTACGTGTCTTTTATTTTTATCGAAACAATGTTGCATAAACAACGCTACGGCCGGCTTGGCTACCTCTGTTTATGCCAGCCAGTGCGGGCCACCCGGTGCGATGTGCGGCCTAGCAGGCAACTCTCACGCCCCGCCCTACTCCGCGAAGAAATTGCGCTCGCTTTACTTTTAGCGGCTAGTTTCCTGGAACGGGCCTTTTGCAGGTGGTACCGGCGGTAAGACAGCCCCGCGCACCCGTGGTCTGTCTTTTTTCTGTTAATTTTCGTTCTATTCCTTTTTCTCCTCACGGTGCCCGTCCCTCCCGCCGCCTTTTCAGAACCAGACTGCCTTCGCCGCCTGAAACAGGACGACGAGCGGGCGTTTGACGCGCTGTTTCGGCACTACAGCGCACTGGTGTACCGGTTTGCCTTCAGCTACCTCAAGTCGCGGCCGGCGGCCGAAGAGATTGTACAGGAGTGCTTTATCAAGATATGGGAAAAGCGCGAGCAACTGCGCGACGATGTGCCGCTGAAGGGCTACCTCTTTACCACGGCCCACCACGCAGTGCTGAATGAGCTGCGGCGCGACCAGCACCACCTGCGCCTGCATGGCCAGGTAGCGGCGGCCGGCCCGGTCAGCGTGGCCAACGAAGCCGAGTACCAGGAGATGGAAGCCCTGTACCTGGCGGCCCTGGAGCGCCTGCCCCCCAAGCAACGCGAGGTGTTTATGCTGAGCCGGCAGCAGGGCCTCTCCTACCCTGAGATTGCCGAGCGCCAAGGCGTATCGGTGAAAACGGTAGAGGCTCATATTATGCAGGCTTTGAAGACCTTGCGCAAGTATTTTCACTTGCACGGTGGCGGCATTCTGGGCTTGCTGCTGGCCCTGGCAATGGGCCGACATTAATTTTTTCAGGCCCCGCCTGCGTGGACTTGTGGTAGGGGGCGGGCCCTTTTATTCGGCGGCCGGGGTAGCCGGGCTTTCTTTCTCTTTATGCACTCTCTTTCTTCGCTGGGCCTGGCGCTGGCCGGGCTGCTGGCCGCTGCTGGCTTGGCCCCCATTTCATTCCCTCGCCCGCTGGCAAGCCCTTTGCGCGCTGCGCATTACGCGGCGGCCGGGGTAGCCGATACCTTACCCGGGCCCTTGAAAATCGTATTTTTTGGCTCTTCCGTGCCCTTTGGGCAGGGCGCGGTCGGCAAGTATGGCTACGTGGCGCGCTATGCCGCGCTACTAAACCAGCGCGCCGCCGCCGGCCAGGGAGCACCGTGGGTGGTGACCAACATCTCGGTGCCCGGCGACAACACGACCAAAGTAGCGGCCCGCTGGCAGCGCGACCTGCGGCCGCAGCACGGCCGCTACGTGGTGCTGGCGCTATCGCTGGGCAACGAGGGCATTCACGGCGGCGGCCAGCCCATTTTTGAGCAGTACAAAACCAACCTGGCGCAACTGGTGCTGCGGGCGCGGGCGCAGGGCCTGGTGCCGGTACTCACCAACTGCTACACCCGCAACGACTATACGCCCGAAGACTACGCCTTCATCAAGCAAATGAACCTGCTGCTGCACGCCTGGGCGGTGCCCAGCGTGAACCTGCTGGGCGCCGTGGACGACGGCACCGGGCACTGGGCCCCCGGCTACTGGGACGATACCCTGCACCCCAACGACGCCGGCCACGCCGAGCTGGCCCACGCCTTGGTGCCCTCGCTGTTTGATGCGTTGCGGGCGGGCAAGAGCACTCCGCATAAAGTAACCACTTCCTCCGTGCGGCTGGGTCCCGGCCGACGCGGCACGGCCACGAGCCTGGCGCTGCAACCCGAGGCATTGCTGCACCCCTTCACGCAGGTCATCAGCTTTCGGGCGGCGGGCCCGGGGCAGCTGCTGACGTTGCAAGACAGCACATCAACGGGAAGCCTGGGCATCGAGCCGGGCGGCATGCTCCGCTACGCCTCGGCCAAGGGCGGCCGGCTGGCCAGCCAGCGGCGGGTAGACGATAACCGCTGGCACCAGCTCGTGCTCACGCACTACTACGCCTGGGGCCGCACGGTACTTTACCTCGATGGAGCCGAGGTAGGCCACCTGGCCGAGAAGCTGCTGACCAAGCGCCTGCGCTTGGGCGGCAGCCAGGCCCCGGTGGGCGGGCGGTATCGCGACTGGCTTTTTTACCGGGCCGGCCTGAATGCGGACGAGGTGCGCGCCCTGGCGGCCGACTCGCTGCTCAAATCCAGCCTGGAGCTGTATGCCCCGCTCGATGGTCGCCGCGGGGCGGCAACTGACTCGCTAACCAACCTGGCCCAGAGCACTAATTGGCTGCTACGCCTGGCCGCTCCCAGCGGCAGCGGCCGGCCAGCCGGCCGCCAGCAAGCGCGCCCTGGCCTCCATCGCTGATTTTTTTTAGGGCTTGACTAAGGGGGGTAAGGGCACGCCGGTGTAGTACTGCAAACGATTCGGGCCCGCCGCCTGGGTTGTTGGCCGTGCGGCTGGCTTTATCGGCCGCACTCGCCGCCTGCTCCTTATGTCTGTCCTTATTACCCAAGAACTCGTTGCCGCCTACGCGGCCGGCACGGCTACCGCGGCCGAGGCTACTGCCGTGCGCGCCTGGCTAGCCGAGCCGGCCAACCAAGCGCTGGCCCAGCCCTGGATGCAGCAGCACTGGGAGGCGCTGGCCACTGCGCCCGGAGCTACTGCCGACGAGCCCGACTTCGAGGCCCTGCTACGCCGCACGCGCCTGCACTTGGTGCCGGCGGCGCCGCACCGCCAGCCCGCTCCCACGTGGCGGCGCTGGGCGGCTGCCGCCGCGCTGGCCGCCACTACGGCGGCGGGCGGCTGGATATTCTACAGCACCCACCGCGCCCCGGCCCCGCTGGCCGTGGCCACGGCCTACGGTCAAACGCGCACCCTAACCCTATCTGATGGCTCGCGGGTGACACTCAACGGCCACTCGACCCTGCGCTATGCCGCCGCCTGGCAGCCCGACCAGCCCCGCGAGGTGTGGCTCGATGGCGAAGGCTTTTTTGCGGTGCAGCACCAGCCGAATAACCAGCGCTTTTTGGTACACACCACGGCCGGCCTGCAAGTAGAAGTGCTGGGCACCCGGTTTGTGGTGGCCCGGCGGCGCGACCAGACGCGCGTGGTGCTGCTCTCGGGCAAGGTGCGCGTGGAGTTTGACGACCACCAGCAGCCTGATGTGCTGCTGCGCCCCGGCGAGCTAGTCGAAACCTACGACGACCAGCCGGCCCTCGTGACGCACAAAAAGGTGCACACTGCCCCCTACTCCGCCTGGAAGGACGGCGAACTAGTGCTCGACGAAACCACCATTGCCGAGCTGGCTACCCGCCTGCAAGACACCTATGGCCTCGAAGTAGTAGTGGCCACCCCCGAGCTGAACCGCCGCCGCGTGACCGGCACCGTGCCCGTGGGCGAGTTGCCCATCCTGCTGCAAGCCTTGGAAGAAACCTTCCACCTGCGGGCTACGCGCCAGGGCAACCGCCTCACCCTGGCCGAATAACACAGTCTTTTTTTTCTTTTTCCCCACCCTTTTATGTTACCACTTCTTACTCCTGTGGGCAAAACCTATCGCCGACCGGCTTGCGTAGCCGCTGGTGTACTGCTCTTGCACGCCCTGGCTACGCCGGCTTCGGCCCAGTTGCTGGCGGCCAACATGCCGGTGCAAATGACGCCGGCCCCGGCGGCCTCAGTTTCGCTCAAAACCCTGCTTAAGCAGTGGGAAAATGAGTACCACGCCACCATTTTTTACGAAAGCACGGTAGTAGACAACAAGCGCGTAGCCGTGCCCACCGAGCCCGCTGCGTCGCTGGCCGAACGCCTGGCAGCCGTGCTGCCGCCGGCCAACTTGCAGTTTAAGGAGCTGCGCGCCAACTACTTCGTGGTAACGAGCCGCCCAGCCGCCGCCGGCGAAACGGGCCGGCTGGCCGCCCCGCAAAACGTGCCCGTATCGGGCCGCGTAACCGATGCCAAGGGCGAGGGCCTGCCCGGCGTAACGGTGCTCGTGAAGGGCACCACCACCGGCACCTCGACCGGGCCCGACGGCAGCTTCTCGCTGAGCGCGCCCGAAAACAGCACCTTGGTATTCAGCTCGATTGGCTACAAAAACCAGGAGCTG
>Ga0160427_10000880_pt1 | contig 18275 bp, 24 predicted proteins | sample SolpanmetagenomL_FD_108194 | JGI IMG/M metagenome (GOLD analysis project Ga0160427, IMG submission 108194) | Solar panel surface microbial communities from Lawrence Berkeley National Laboratory, California, USA - L | ecosystem: Engineered > Built environment > Solar panel > Unclassified ...
GTGAGCAGCAGGCAGGCCCCGCCCTTGCCCTTGATCTTGGGCACCGGACAGCCCATGTTCAGGTCGATGGCGGCGGCCCCGAACCACGCCGCCGCCCGGCGTGACCCCTCGGCCAGGATGTCGGCCTCCGCGCCGTACAGCTGCACCACCCGCCGCTCCTCGCCCGCGTAGGGCCGCCCGATGGTCAGGTCGGGGCCCTCGTTGCCCAGCACCAGGCCGCGCGCGCTGATCATCTCGGACACGGTCCAGAGGGCGCCCTGCTCGGCGGCGAGGCGGCGCATCGGCGCGTCGGAGTAGCCGGCCATCGGCGCGAGCACCGCGCCTGTACGGGAGAGGTGCTCAGCGTAGAACCCGGGCGCGGCAGTCATCCCGACAGGGTAGCAACAAAGCGGCACCGGGGCGAGCCTGCAGCTCTCTGTGCCGCGCCGCTTCGCCTATGCTTCGGACATGACGCCCTGGACCGGACTGCACTGGCTGAACGAGCCCGACTGGAGCACCGAGGATGAGACATTGCGGGTGACGACGCATGCTCAGACCGACTTCTGGCGCACGACCCACTACGGCTTCGTCCGGGACAGCGGGCATCTGCTGCACACCGCCCCTCTCCAGGACTTCACGGCCCGGGTGCGGGTCGAGGGCGAATACCGGGCGGGCGCTTTACGATCAGGCGGGCCTGATGGTTCGCAGCGGCCCGGCCCAGTGGGTCAAGGCCGGCGTGGAGTTCGTGGGAGAGCAGCAGCTGAGCGCCGTGGTCACCCGCGAGTTCAGCGACTGGAACGTGCGCCCGGTCGGCCATCCGGAGGCGGCCGAGCTGAAGATGGCGCGGCGCGGCGACACCCTCAGCGTCCAGGTGCGGCTGCCCGGCCAGGACTGGGGCCTGCTGAGGGTGGCGTACTACCCGCCACAGGTTCCGGCCGTGGTGGGCGTCTTCGCCTGCAGCCCCGGGCGGGCCGGCTTCCAGGTGAGGTTCTCGGCGTTCGAGGTCGGCGCACCCGAGAAAGGCGCCCTGTATTGAGCCGAGACTATTCCGAACTCTGCGTCCGCCGCATCACCACCCGGCCCGGCCAGAGGTAATACCCCTCGACCAGCAGCAGAATGGCCGCGCCGCACCAGAACACGCCCGCCTGACCGTAGGCCGCCCACATCACGCCGCCCAGCAGCGGCCCCGCGGCGTAGCCCAGCGCCTCGACCGCCATCACCGTGCCCCAGGCGGCGGCGCGGTACTCGGCGGGCAGGGCACGCCCCACCAGACCGTTCCAGCCGGCGATGAAGGCTCCGTAGGCGACGCCGCCCAGCACCATCACCAGCAGCAGCCGCCCGGGCAGGCCGGGCAGGCCGGCCACGAAGAAGGTCAGGGCGAGCAGCAGCAGCCCCGGCGTCAGCGCGGCCCGTGGATGGCGGTGGTCGGCCACCCGGCCGAACGCCCAGAGGGCCGCCAGCCCCACCACGATGCCCGCCAGCGCCGGCAGGATCAGCTGCGACAGGTGCAGCTCCAGCCGAGCGAGCAGCGGGTAGAAGATGGTGGCGAGCAGGCCCGGCGCGGCGGTCTGGGCCAGCGCGGCGGGCAGCAGCACGCCGACCCGGCCCCAGCGCTCCCGGAACGGCTGGCGCGGCGTCCCGGCGGCGGGCGCGGGCGTTCGGGGCAGCCGCAGGCTCATCAGGCTCAACGCCAGCACCAGCGCCAGCAGTTGCGCTCCCAGCAACAGGGGCAGCGCCAGCCCGGACTGCCGCTGCATCAGCTGACCGACGCCCAGCAGCCCCAGCCCGATGGCCGGCGCCACACTCACCGAGGCCACCGCCAGGGCGCGGCTGGTCATGCCGGGGCGGGCGAAGTGCTGCGCGGCCGCCATCACGCCCGGCCACAGCGCGGCGTAGCACAGCCCCCAGACCACCGCCACCACCGCCAGCACCACCACCCCCGGCGACCGGTGCAGCAGCACCAGCATCGCCAGGCCCAGCAACGTTCCCAGCAGCAGTACCCGGCCCAGCCCCCAGCGTTCGCTGAGCACGCCCACCGGCCCCTTGGCGAGCGCGTCGGCGAGGTAATGCAGCCCGAAGATCAGGCCCACCGCCGCCGGAGTCAGGTGCAGGCCCGGCGCCGTCAGCGGCAGATACGAGACCAGCAGGCCGGTGCGCACGAACTCGCTGCTCATCAGGAGCAGGATCAGACGCAGAACGGTTGCGGGCTGGCTCCAGGGCATCGGGCCGATTCTAGAGCCTGAACCCGGCCGGCTGGACGTCCGGGGAGGCCTTCATGCGGGAAGTGGTCAGGAAGCTGTAAGCCGTATCCCCCCATACTGTCGCCAGAACAGCCGCAGGACGAGAGCAGGAGGAATGCCGTGACCAACCATCTTTCGGTGCAGAACGAGCCCAGGCTGATGCCTACGCAGGCCCACGAGTTTCCCGGCGTGCTGGCGTTGCCGCACCACGAGCAGACCCCCGAGGGCCATCTCTACCGCTTCCGGTTCGACAACGGGTACGGCGCACTGGTCATGAAGAGCGCCCAGGCGCGGCCGGAAACCTTCGACCTGTGCCTGATGGACTGCACCCGCGAACCGGCCCGGCCCACCTTCGAGCACCTGATCTGCCCGGAGGTGCTGTTCGGCCTGTCGGGCGAGCACGTCGCCGCCCTGCTCGTTCAGGCCGAGCGCCTGCCCCGGCACCGGCACCTGACGAGCGTAGACGCGGCGCTGCTCGAAGAGGACTTCTGAGCGCCTGAGCGCGGGTCGGCTACACTTCCGGCATGCCGAACATGCCACCGACCACCGATTTTCTGCGACGGCGCAATGGCCTCTGGCTGCGGCTGCGACAGGCTGAACCAGGCACGCCCGCGTTCGAGGCGCACCTGCTGGAACTCTCGGCGATGATCGGCTGGAACCGCGCCCGTATCCTGGCGGGCCTGGGACTGGGCGAACCGCAGGACGGCGGTTCAGTCCCTGACGAGGCCCCGGTTCGGCCGGACTAGGAAAGGGTCCAGACGGGGTCCGGCTCGATCTGGTCGGCGGGCGCCTTGCCCGGCTCCAGGCCGGTGCTCTCGGTGGTCTGAAGCGGCGTGAGCGTCATGTCGTGGTCGCAGAGCATCTGGCACGACAGCCGGGCCTCGCCCAGCAGCCCCTTCTCGGCCAGCTTGTCGTGCTCGGCCCGCGTCATGGCTTCCGGCTCACCCGCCGCGAAGCTCACCCGGCAGGTGGTGCAGCGGGCCACGCCGCCGCAGCGGTGCAGGATGCCGGTGCCGCCGCGCTCCAGCGCCAGCACCAGACGTTCGCCCTCGTGGGCCAGGATCGGGGCCGCGAGGCCAGGGACGGTCAGGGTGGGCATGCTCAGAGTGTACGCCGCCTCAGATCAGTTCACGTCGCCTAAATAACGCGGCAGGTCGGCCGCGCCGCGCACGAACCGCGCCAGCCAGGGCACGAGGGCAGCCGGGTACAGCCGCGCGGCCGTCAGCCGGTCTACGGGGATCCAGCGCACGTCCAGTTGGCCCTGATCGGGCAGGTGACCGCCGTGCGGCTGGTAGGTGTCGGGCACCCGGCAGGCGAACATCAGTTCCAGCGCGTGGGTCCGGCTGTCCCAGGAGGCGAACTCGTGGTGGCGGCCCACGTAGTCTCGCACGCACAGCAGGTCGCCGGTCTCCACCTCGGTGCCCAGCTCTTCCAGGCACTCGCGCCGCAGCGCGGCCTCCAGCGGCTCTCCCGGCTCCTGACCGCCGCCCGGCAGGATCGCGTACTCGCCCGATTCATCCGCCTTGACGATCACCAGCAGGTGCGTGCCGCGCAGGATGACCGCCTTGGCCGACGGGCGAATCGCCTTCATCCCTTCCCCGGTCGGCACAGGCGCGCCCTCACCGCTCGACCAGCTGCCACTGCTGCACGTCGAGCAGGCCTCCCGGCGTCAGCTTGAGGGCCGGAATGACGCTCAGGCCCAGAAACGACAGGGTGGTGATCGGATACGGCAGCACGCAGCCCAGGCTGTGCAGCGCCGCCGTCACGGCCTCGGCCTGGGCGGCGGCCACCTGTGGAGGGGCGTCGGTCATCAGGCCTGCGTAGGGCAGCGGCAGTTCGGCGATCACGCCCGAGCCGTCGTGCACCACCACGCCGCCGCCCAGCTGTTCGAGCGCCCGCCCGGCCGACCGCATGCTGGCCTCGCCCGCTTCGCCCGCCGCTCCGGCCACCAGCACGTGATGCGCGTCGTGCAGCACGCTCAGGGCCACCGCGCCGCGCTTCAGGCCGATGCCCTCGGCCCAGCAGGCCGACACCTTCCCCCGGCCGTAGCGGTCGGCCACCACCAGCCGGGTCAGGCCCGACGCCTCGCCGGACACCGACAGGGTCGGGGCGGGCAGGCGGTCGGTCACGATCTGCTCGCGCCGCACACCGATCACCGGCCAGTGGGCCGGAACGCCGAACGGCGCCGTTTCCCAGTCCGGCCCCAGCTCGACCGCGCCGCCGCCGAGAGGAGGCGTGGGCTGCGGCCGGTGCCGGCGCTCGCCGCCCACCAGGGTCTCCAGCACCCGGAAACCGTGCAGGTCTTCGAGCAGCACCAGGTCGGCATGGAAGCCGGGGGCCACCGCGCCCTGGTCGTGCAGGCCCCAGTACTCGGCCGGGTTGCAGGTCACCAGCGCCAGCGCGTCGACCGGGTGCAGGCCGCCCGCCACGCACTCGCGCAGCAGCCGGTCGAGGTGCCCGAGCCTCAGCAGCTCGTCCACGCCCACGTCGTCGCTCACCAGCATGGCGCGGCGCGGGCGATCGCGCAGCACCGGCAGCAGCGCCGAGAGGTTGCGGGCCGCCGAGCCCTCGCGCACCATCAGCCACAGGCCGGCCCGCAGCCGCTCTCTGGCCTCCTCGGGCGTCACCGCCTCGTGGTCGCTGTGGATGCCCGCCGCCGCGTAGGCCTGCAGCGCCCGCCCGCTCAGCCCCGCCGCGTGGCCGTCGCGCCGCCCGTGCGCCTCGCCCAGAATGTCCCAGACGCCGCCGTCGAGCCCCAGCACGCCGGGATAGTTCATCATCTCGGCCAGCCCCAGCACCCCCGGCACCTGCAACCCCGTCCGGACGTCCTGTGGCGTCAGCACCGCGCCGCCCTGCTCGTACTCGCTGGCCGGCACACACGAGGGCAGGCTGGCGTGCACCCGCAGCCCGCTGCCGCGCCCGGCGCCGAGCATCCAGTGCAGCCCGTCCAGGCCCATCACGTTCACCAGTTCGTGCGGCTCGGCCACCACGCAGGTGGTGCCGTGCGGGCGCACCACCTCGGCGAAGCGCGCCGGGGTCAGCAGGCTCGACTCGATGTGGATATGCGCGTCGATAAAGCCGGGGGCCAGGTACAGTCCCGCCGCCTCGATCACCTCCGCGCCGTGGTAAGGCTCTCCCGCACCCGCGACCTGAACCGCCGCGATCCGGCCCGAGGCCACCGCCACGTCGGCCACGTACATCTCGCGGGTCAGCACGTTCACCACGTTCGCTCCGCGGATCAGCAGGTCGGCCTCCTCCTGGCCCTGCACCACCCGCACCAGCCGCTGCCGCACCGCCCGCTCCGTCTGGTTTCCGTTGCCCGCGTCCTGGTCTGCCATAGCGGATGCTAACAGGCGGGCGTACACTGGGCGCGTCTCCGCACGCCAACGCATCTTCGACCCCGCACCACGACCGGAGGGTCCGCCCATGATCATCTCGCTCGGCACCGTCACCGTTTCCACCGAACACGCCCCGCAGGTCTCACAGATGCTCTCCGGCCTCGCCGCCCAGACGCGCACCGAGCCGGGCTGCCTCGACTACCGCGTGTCGCACGACCTGGAAGTGCCGGGCCGCTTCTCGCTGCTCGAGACCTGGGCCAGCCTGGAAGAGATGCAGACCCATCTGGCCTTGCCACACATCGCGCCGGCCGTCGAGGCCCTGATGAGGCTGGGCGCCACCGACCTGAACGTGACCGCCTACGAGGCGGGCGAGGCCCGGAGGATGCTCTGAAGGCGGGCCTCGCCGGTCCGGGTGCATAAGTTGACGCCCGCTGCATACCGGGCTATACTTTCATTATCAGCGTCCGAGAGGGCGCTTTTTTTGTCCCGCTCTGCGCGTGTTCCCGATGACTCCACTTCGACCGTCCTTCCTGCTGCCCCTGACCGCCCTGCTGGTACTGGCCGGGTGGTCGGTCGTCGGCCAGCGCGCGGCGGCACAGACGGTACAGCCGCAGCAGGCCGGGCAGCACAGCATTACCCTCCCGGCGCTCCCTTCCAGCCACCCCACTCCCCTGAGCACCGTGCAGAAGGCCGGAATAGACGCGGTGCTGGGCAGGGTGCAGGGCTTCCGGGCAGGGGTGCTGATCGCCGACGCAGAGAGCGGACAGAGCCTGTATGCCCGGCAGGCGGACGCGCTGTTCACGCCCGCCTCGAACATGAAGCTGCTCAGCCTGGGCACGGCGCTCTACACGCTGGGACCGGACTACTGGTTCAGCACCAGCGTCACCCGGCCGGCCGGCAGCGGCGCCAGTCCGGCGCACCTGACGCTCGTCGGCAGCGGTGACCCCTCGCTGGGCGACACGCCCGGGCACTCGCTGGCCGGGCTGGCGCGGCAGGTGTACGCCAGCGGCGTGCGGCGCGCCGGAAGCCTGCGCCTCGACGCCCGCCTGATCGGGGCGGCGGCCGGACATGGGGAGGCCGGCTGGAGTGTACCGGTGGTCGAGCGCCCGGTGAGCGGCCTGACCCTGAACGACCCCACGGCCGGAGACGGCGCGGAACTGACCACCACCCCCGATACGCGCGCCGCGCTGCAGCGGCTGGGCCGGCAGTTCCGCGCCGAGTTGACGAGGGCAGGCGTGCAGGTGGGAACAGGACTGGAGATCAGCTCGGGCACGGTGAGCGAGCAGGCCCCGGCCATAGCGGCAGCTGCGCCCGAGGAGGGCGTCGCCACCACGCGCTCGCTGCCGCTCGCCCGCCTGGCGCTCTCGGCCCTGAAGCGCAGCGACAACGTCTGGACCGAACAGCTGTACGCCCGCCTGGGCGTGAACACCGGCACGCCCGTCTGGCGTCCGGCCAGCCCTCGCCACGCCAGAACACAGGAACTGACGCTGCTCGGCCAAGCTGGGGCGAGCGGCAGCGGGCTGGTCCTGGCCGATGGCTCCGGGCTGTCCGAGCAGAACCGGCTGACGCCCCGCGCCCTGGTGCTCCTGCTGCGCTACGTCTACCTGCACCCGCCCGGCAGCGCCGAGACGCTCACGCCCCTGGCCGCCTTCGCGCAGCGCCGCAACCTGCTGATCGAGGCCCTGCCGCGCGCCGGAACCGGAACCGAGAGCAAGGAGGACGCGCTGCTCGGCGGCACGCTCGCCACCCGCCTGAGCGGCCTCGACGTGCGTGCCAAGACCGGAACGCTGCCGGGCGTCTCGGCGCTGTCGGGCTACCTCCAGACCCGCTCCGGGCGGGTGCTGGTCTTCTCGGTGCTGATGGACGGCTACAGTGGGCCGGGCCAGCACCTGCGCCAGCTCCAGGACGCCCTGCTGCGGGCGCTGGCCGCCGACCGCCCGGCTTCCCCGTAACCAGGCCCGTTTCTAAAGGTGTCTTGGCCCGGCGTCAGATGCAGTTCAGGCCTGGCTTCTAGGCTGTGTACTTCTCCGGCAGGGTGCCGGGGCCGCCTGTCACCGCACGCCTGTCAGGGTCCGGTCACGCAATGGCAGTAAGATAAGGTCAACATGAAGATGCTCGCCCTCCCCCTGGTTCTCTCGGCCCGGCCCCTTCTGGCCCTGACGGTGCTGGTCAACCCGGTTCCGGTGCAGGCTGTGCAGCTGGTGGTCTGGGACACGCAGCTCCAGACCAAGCTGGGATACGGCGAGACTGTGGGCAACAAACTCAACCTGCAACTCGTGCCCGACTACAGCGGTCCGGTCATCGCCCTGTTCTCGCGCGACGACACCGAAAAGAGCAGTTTCCCCGGCCTGATGCCGCGCTACAGCGGCATGCTCAAGAGCGGCGTGCTGACCTTGAACGACGGCGGCGCACCGCTGCCCCTGAACCGGTTCCTGGCCCAGTACAAACTCACCCCGAGCCTGCAGAATCCGGTCAAGACCTTCAGTTTGCCCGGCCTCAAGACGCCCGGAAAGTAATCCGCCCTCTCACGTCTCAGGAAGGTGTCCATGCTCGCTCAACTTCTGATCGTCGAAGATGATCCCCATCTCGGGCCGCTGCTGCGCGACTACCTCAGCGCCGATTACCAGGCGTTCCATGCCAGCACCATAAAAGAGGCGCAGGCCTGGCTCGGCACGCACAGCGCTCAGCTGATCCTGCTCGACCTGAACCTGCCCGACGGCGACGGTCTCGACCTGGTGCAGAGCCTGCGGCAGTACAGCAGCACGCCCGTGCTCGTGCTCTCGGCCAGAAGCGGCGTGCAGGAACGTGTGGCCGGTCTGAACGCCGGGGCCGACGACTACCTCACCAAGCCGTTCGCCATGCCCGAACTTGACGCCCGCATCGGGGCGCTGCTGCGGCGTACCGCCTCGGGCACCGGCGTGAACCTCGGCAACACCAGCCTCAGCAGCAGCAGCCTGACCCTCACGGTGGGCAGCGAGACCGTGACGCTCACCGAGCACGAGGCTCGCATCCTGGAGCTGATGATGCGCACGCCCGAACGGGTCTTCTCGCGGGCCGACATCGAGTCGCACCTGTACGGCTGGGAAACGCCCAACAGCAACAGCGTCGAGGTGCGCATCTCGCAGCTGCGCAAGAAGCTCGAGGGCGTGGACAGCGACCTGCGGATCCGCACCATCCGCAACGTCGGGTATGTGCTGCAGGCGTAACCCGGGCCTGTGACACTTCCCGGCTGGATGCACAGCCTGCGCTTCCGGCTGGCGGCGATGTACACGCTGCTGGCCCTGGCGCTCGTCACGCTGGTCGGCGCGGTCATGACGGTTCAGCTGCTGCGCGACCTCGACGGGCAGTTTCAGGCCCGCCTCGACGAGCGGGCCGACCGGCTGGCCGAAGGCATCAATACCCCTTCGGCGGGGCTGGGCCAGACGCAGGTCGCCCCGGCGGGCAGCTACAGCATGGTGATCGACGAGAAGGGGCAGGTGCTGGTCGCCACCGCCGGCCTGCGCGACTACGAGAAGGCCCCGTTTCCGTTTCCCGGCCTGACCGAGGTGCGCCTCGACAACCAGCCATTCAAGGCCACCACGCGCAAGCTCAAGTCGGGCGGGTTCGTCTGGGTGGCCCTCTCGGAGGACGTGCTGATCGAGGCCCGCAAGAGCGCCATGCGCGTGCTGACGCTGGCGGTGATCGGCACGCCATTGCTCACGCTGCTGCTGGCCTGGCTCGCCGGTCAGCGCGCGCTGCGCGGGCTCGGTCAGGCGGCGATGCTGGCCGGACGCATCGACGCCAGCAGTTCGGTGGCCGCGCTGCCCCTGCCGCGCCGCCAGGACGAGGTGTACGAACTGCTCAGCGCCATCAACCTGCTGCTCTCGCGCATCGAGACGCAGCAGGCACGCGAGAAGCAGCTGCTCGGCCAGATCGTGCACGAGCTCGGCGCACCGCTCACGGTGCTGCGGGCCTCGCTGGCCCAGGCGACGGCCCAGAGCGCGTCGGCGGCCAGCAACCCCGACGTGCGCCGCGCTGCGCTGGTGGCCGACGAACTGACCTTCACCACCCAGGACCTGATGCAGCTGGCACGTGGGCAGCTCGAACTCAAGCTCGCCTACCACTACATTCCGGCACGCCAGCTGCGCGACCGGCTCGACCGGCTGGTGGCCGGCACCGAGTTCAGCGGCGACTGGGGCACGTTCGTGCTCTGCGACCCCGACCGGCTCACCCAGGCGCTGCGCAACCTGCTGGCCAACGGGCGGCGGGCGGCGGGCAAGGCGGGCCGCGTCGAGCTGCGGCTCTCGGAGACGCCCGAGGCGGTGCGCTTCATCGCCCGCGACAGCGGCACCGGCCTGCCTCCGGAGCTGGGCGAGCGCATCTTCGACCCGTTCGTGAGCGGCTCGGGCAGTTCGGGGCTGGGCCTGAGCGTGTCGCGCCAGATCGCCCGGATGCACGGCGGCGACCTGACCGGCGGCAACTGGCGCAGCGAGAACGGCGACCTGGGCGGCGCGGAGTTCATCCTGACGCTGCCCGGCCTGGAGATCGGTGACGACATGGGCGAGGAGACCGAACTCGGAGACACTGGCCCCACGCTCTCCCCCACTCCGCCGGTCCTGACCGGACCGGTCGTGGCCAAAAAGGTGACTTCATGACCAGGAACGTCCAGACTCCGGCACGGCCCCAGCTTCTCGCCCGCCTCGTTCCGGCCCGGCTGCGGCTGGTGTGGCGTGACGCCCTGAGCCTGCTGCTGGCCCTGGGTGACCGCCGCACCCCGGCCACGGCCCGCCTGATCTCGCTGGCTGCGCTCGCCTACCTCGTCTCGCCCATCGACCTGATTCCCGACAATCTTCCGGTGCTGGGCCTCGGCGACGACCTGCTGGTGGTGCCGATGCTGCTGGCCTTCGCCGCCCGCAGCCTGCCCGCCGAGGTGCTGGCGCGCTCGCGCTTCCGGGCCGACGCCTTCAGCGCCCGCCGACGCTGGCTGGTTCCGGCCATTCTGGGCGCGGCCCTGCTGCTCAGCCTGGGCCTGGCCTACCTGCTGGTGCGCGGCGCCGCGGCGCTCTTCCACTGACCGCCCTCGGCCCGCCCATCTTCGCCTGACCTCATCCGGGCCTCCGGGCTGCTAGCCTGTGGCTCATGACCAAGCAGGCGAAAAGCAGCGTCGGGGCCTCTGCCCATCCGGCCTCAGGCGTTCTGGGCATCGACATCGGCGGCAGCGGCATCAAGGGCGCCCCGGTCGATCTGACGACCGGCACGCTGCTGGCCGAGCGCGTGCGCATCCCGACCCCCGACGGCGCCAGGCCTGAAGACGTGGCCGCCGTGGTGGCGCAGCTCGCGCGGCTGTTTCCCGGTACCGGCAGCGGCCCCATCGGCGTCACCTTTCCCGGCATCGTGCGCGGCGGCCTGACGCTGAGTGCGGCCAACGTCGACAAGGGCTGGATCGGGCTCGACGCCGACGCCCTGTTCACCCGGGCGGCCGGGCGACCGGTGACGCTGCTCAACGACGCCGACGCCGCCGGCGTGGCCGAGGCCCGCTACGGTGCGGGTGCGGGCGTGAAGGGCGTGGTGATGCTGCTGACCTTCGGCACCGGCATCGGCAGTGCCCTGATCAACGACGGCGTGCTGGTGCCCAACACCGAACTCGGTCACCTCGAACTGAACGGGCGGGAAGTCGAGCCCTGGGCCTCGGGGGCGGCGAAAGACCGCGAGGACCTGAGCTGGAAACAGTGGGGCAAGCGCGTCACCGAGTACCTCGAGTACCTCGAGCGGCTGTTCAGCCCCGACCTGTTCGTCATCGGCGGCGGCCTGAGCAAGAAGTCCGACAAGTGGATGGAGCACCTGACGGTGAAGACCCCGATCAAGCCGGCCGGCCTGCAGAACGAGGCGGGCATCGTGGGCGCGGCCCTGACCGCCACCGAGCGCGTGGGCTGACGGTCCCGGCCCGTCCGGCACCTGAATGCAGCGGGGCGACCTTCCGGGGTCGCCCCGTTTCGCCGCCGTGGAGGCCCGGGCCTCAGCGCACAGGCTCGCCCGTTTTCGCCGCTTCGGCCCCCTCCTCTTCCTGTTGGCCTCCGCCGAACTGGCTCAGCACCGTGGCGGCCACCACCATCGCGCCGCCCAGAAAGCCGCGCAGGTAGACGCGCTCGCCGAGCAGGAAGTAGCTGAAGATGCTGGCGCTGACCGGCTCGAGTGCGTAGATCACGCTCGCCTCCGAGGCGCTCACCCAGCGTTGACCGAGCGTCTGGAGCAGGGTGGTGAGCGCGGTGGCGGCGACGCCCAGGTACAGCAGCGGCCCCCAGCTCTCGGGCGCGGGCAGTGGAGCCGCGCGCGCGAGCAGCATCCAGGCGCCGGCCAGCACCGTGACCCACAGCAGTTGCGCCACCGTGAACGGCAGGGCGGCGTGGTGGCGCGAGGTGCGCTCGAGGCTCAGGATGAAGCCCGCGTACGTCACGGCGCAGCCGAGCGCCCACACGTCCCCGATGACCAGCCGTCCGCCTTCCCAGCTGAGCAGCGCAAGCCCGAAGACGGCCAGCACCACCGCGCCCCAGAGGGCCACGCGCAGCCGCTTGCGGGCCACCACCGCCTGCCACAGCGGAACGAGCACCACGCTCAGCGCCGTGATGAAGGCCGCCCGGTTGGCGCTGGTGCTGCTCAGAGCGATGGTCTGCGTGCCGTACCCGGCGATCAGCCAGCCGCCCAGCAGCAGCCCGTCGAGCCACAGGTGCCGGGGCCGTCCGGATGGTACGGGTGCCTGCCGTCCGCCGCGCCACAGCAGCAGCGGCAGCAGGCAGAGCGTGCCGACGGCGAATCTCCAGAAGATCAGGGTGGCCGGATGCAGCGTGTCGGTGGCGGTCTTGACCACCGCGAAGGTGCTGCCCCAGACGAGCGTGACGAGCAGCAGCAGCCCCAGCCCCAGGGCGTGACGGGGCGAGGCGGAGCGGGTGGCGGCAGACATGCCTGCGACTATACGGGAACGCCTAGACCGCGATGCCCAGCGCCTGTAACTCGGCGCGGCCGAACTCGCTGCCGCAGTGCGTGCAGTGCAGACGCACCGTCTCGGAGTCGATGCGCCTGCGCCCGAGTGTCCATTCCTCTCGGCCCTGTTCCGGCTCCCGGGCCAGCACCTCCAGCGTGCCCCGATGTCCGCAGACCGGACAACGGCGGCGGCGCTCCTGCCACGTCAGATGCAGCAGCACGAACGGCATGGCGAGCAGCATCAGCGGCACGAGCGCCAGCAGACCTAGCGCCTCGGCGGCCTCCAGCAGCGGGCTGTTCCTGCCGCCATGTGTTCGCCTGTACCGGCGTTTCCAGCCTTCCCAGCGCCTCACGGCCCGAACAGCACCGTCACGCCCAGCGCCTTCGCCTGCGCTTTGGCGGCCTCGACCGCCGCCCGCGCCTCACCTTCCAGCGCCCGCAGCGGCTTCTCCCAGATCGCCTGGGCGAGCGCGGTGGCCCGGCGCAGCAGCAGCACTTCCCCTTGCTGTGCCAGCCCGACGGCTCCCAGCAGGGCCTGGGCGCTCGGTGGCAGCGGGGCCGACGGGTCGAGCGGCAGGTCGAGCCGTACCCGCTCCCCCACCCGCCGCAGCGTCACCACCGCCTCGGCCCGCCAGGGCGTCTGCACGATCAGGGCCTCGGCAGCGATCTGCATCTGGCCCTCGGTCGAGAGCGCCGTGCCCGGCTCGGCCTTGCGCGCCTCGTTGGCGAGGTCGTGGGCGGCCCGCATGTGCCGCCGCTCCCGACTCTCGCGGGCCAGGTGCAGGGCCGTGCCGCGCTCGGCAGCCTCCTGCCGGATGGTGGCCGCCAGTTCGTGCTGTGGGGCGCTCAGGCTGCCCAGCCGGATGCTGCGCAGGGTACTGGTGTTGTCGGAATGCACCGTCAGCGCCTCGCCCGCAGGCGCGTGCCGCAGCGCTTCGAGCACCGCGCGCAACTCGGCGGCGTTGTTGTCCTCCGCGCCGGTCAGGGCCGGGGGCGCCTCCTCGATGCGGCCCTGAATCCGTCTGGGCGGCTGGCCCGGCAACAGCAGCACGATGCCCCAGCCCGCCCCGACCACTCCATCGCCGTCCGCGCCACTGTAACTGCCGTCCACGTAGGCGTGGTTCACGCTCCACAGGATAGTGCGGGCCTGAACCGTACACATGGGCCGAATCACCTATTTATACTCACCTTCATGGACGTTCTCGCACTCTACAAGCAGGCCGGGGCTTTTCACGAGGGGCACTTTCTGCTCGCCTCGGGCCGCCACTCGCCCAAGTTCCTGCAGTCGACCACGCTGCTGCAGCATCCACGGGCGATGCAACAGATCGGCGCGGCGCTGGCCGAGAAGGTGCTGGCCGCCGGGCACCGCCCCGACTTCGTGATCGGCCCGGCGATGGGTGGCGTGGTGCTGGCCTACGAGGTGGCGCGCGCCCTCACCCACACGCTGCCCGATGTGCGCGCCATCTTCACCGAGAAAGATGGCCAGGGCGGCATGAAGATCAGAGACGCCTTCACCGTGTCGCCGGAGCAGAGCTTCGTGGCGGTCGAGGACGTGCTGACCACCGGCGGCAGCGTCCTGAAAGCGGTGCGGGCCACCGAAGCGTACGGCGCGACCTGCCTCGCCGTCGCCGTCATCATCGACCGGCGACAGGTGACCGGCCCCCTGGACGGCCGCCCGCTGCTCAGCCTGGAGGAGCTGTACTTCGAGACCTACGCCCCCGACGCCGTGCCCGCGTGGCTGGCCGAGCAGGAATTGCAGGAGATCTGAACCCGCCCCTTGGGCTTAGCGCACCTCGGCGACGGCGGCGCGCTGGCGGGTCATCATGCCGATGCCGATGCCCGCGAGCAGGCCGCCGACCAGGGCGATGCCCGCGGTCCAGATCACCGTGTAGACAGGGTTGCTGAAGAAGTTGTTGCTGCGGTTGGCCGAGGCCACCGCGTGCAACTGGTTGATGTCGATCACGTCCTTGGCGAGCAGCACGGCCCCCACCACGATCAGGATCAGGCCGAGCAGGGCAACGATGCGCGAAAGGATGGTCATGGGGTCATGATAGCGGGCCACATACCGCCACCGGGAGCGCCGGGGATGAAGCAAAGAAAAAGGCCGGGAAGCGGATGCTCCCGGCCTTCGGCGTGATGAATGTCTCAGTCGCTGGCGACTTCGAGCACCTGACGGCCGTCATAGTAACCGCAGCTGCCACAGACGTGGTGCTGGAGCTTCTTGGCATGGCAATGGGGGCACTCGACCAGGTTGGGGGCGGTCAGGGCGTGGTGGCTGCGGCGCATGTCGCGCTTGCTCTTGCTGGTCTTCTTCTTGGGAACGGGGTGCTTGGACATGGTGTTTCTCCTGTGCGCTCCGGCACGGCGGACAGCGCTGCACGCTGGGCCTGCGGGCGTCTACGCTCTACTTCGGCCCCCGGATTCGTTCTGGGGGTGCCACCCGGTCTCGCGGGCAAAGCCTGAAGCGAGGCAACGGGTGAGATGATAGCACGCCCGCGGGCCGCCTTGCTAGCGCCGTCCGCCGCCGCGCCCACCGCCGGGCGGCCCCTTCCTTACGCCAGCGAAGCGGTTGCGCTCCTTGCGCCGGATGGCGGCGGCGCTCGGCTTGGCCGCCGCGCCTCTGCCGAAGCCCTGCGCCTGCCGGTTGGCTCCCGGCGTGTCGAGGATCAGGATGCGGGCGAACGGAATGTACAGCGCGAACACCACCAGCGCGCTGCCCAGAAAGCCCCGGAAGAACTCACGCAAGGGGGTCGCCCCCAGCAGCGACTGCACCAGCGTGACGAGGATCAGAAACAGCAGGAAACGCACCACGATCCGCCCGATCTTGCCCGGCGTATATCTCGGAGAGGGATCGGCGGTGGTCAGCCATTTCCAGACGTTCATGCTTCCTCTCCCCGGCTCTCAGCCACGCGGCTGCTCGGCGCGGTGGCGGACAGCTTCCGCGCCAGCGCGTCGAGCGCCTTCCAGTCGGTCTGGCCCGGCTCGATAGCCTGCACGGCGCTCGGCTTCCTGGCCTTCTTGGCCATGCGCGCCAGCGCCCGCTCCCAGGCCACGTCGCGCTCGGGGTACACGTACAGCAGGCCGCCGACGGCGCTCTTGCCTTCGAGCAGCCCCTGCGCTCCGTTCAGCCAGCGCTGCCCGGCGGGCGCGTCTCCGAACCGCTCGGCGCGTTCCTGCACCTGCGAGGCGGGCAGATCGGTGGCGAACACCCCGTGCAGCCCTAGGGCCTCCAGATTCTCGCGCAGCGGCCCGCTCAGGAAGGGGTCGGCCAGCACGGCGGGCGGCCCGAGCACCAGGACGGTCGGCCGGGAAGCCACACTCAGCAGCGGCATCGCCTCTTTCTCTGGCTGGCTCCTGGGGCGCACCCGGTCGAGGGCCAGCCGCACCAGTCCCGGATTGTGCGTCAGGCGCTGGCCCAGCTCTCCGGCCGCGCTCAAGGCCGCCGGGCCGTCGTCGGGCACCACCTGCAGCGCGGGCAGACCGCTGATGCGCCGGGGCAGCAGTTCGGCCAGCGCCTCGCCCCAGGCGTCGAGTTCGACCGGCTGCCAGGCGGGCAACAAAATCAGGTCGCTGCGCTGCACCTCCAGCACCCGTCCCAGCAGGTACTGCAGGTGCGCGGCCTCGTTCGGCAGACTCTCCTGGCCCAGGGCATACAGTTCTTGCGGCGGCAGGGTGGACAACGCCACCTCGACCCCCAATTCGCGCAGAAACGCCGCCCAGAACTCCAGGGGGCGCGCGCCGGACACTCCAATCAGACCAACCTTCACGCTCACAGTCTACAGGGAAGGGGCGGGAAAACCCGGAAGTGAACTGGCCCTAGCAGGCCTCCGACTCCTCCGCTCTGTAGTCGCCGCTCTTGCCGCCGCTCTTGGCGAGCAGCCGTACGCCCTCGATCCGGATGGCCTTGCTGGCCGCCTTGAGCATGTCGTACACGTTCAGGGCCGCCGCCATCACCGCCGTGAGCGCCTCCATCTCGACGCCGGTCTGCCCGGCCGTGCGCACCGTGGCCTGAATGCGCACTCCTTCCGGAAGCAGTTGCACGTCCATATCCACGCCACTGATCGGCAGCGGGTGGCAGAGCAGCACCAGGGCGCTCGTCTGCTTGGCCCCCAGGATGCCGCCCAGCCGCGCCACCGTGAGTGGGTCGCCCTTGGCGTTCTGGCCGCCTTCCAGCGCGGTTCTGGCCTCCGGTGGCAGGATCACCCAGGCCTCGGCGGTGGCCGTGCGGGCGGTCGCCGCCTTGGCGCTCACGTCGACCATGCGCGGCTGCCCGTCCCGGAAGTGCGTCAGGACGGACGGGTTGGGGTCGGTCATGGCCGCCTCAGTCTTCCGGCAGCTTCAGGCCGCTCAGCGCCGCGAACGGGTTCTGACGCGCGTGCTGGCTTCCCTCCTGGGTGCCGAGCTGCATCGGGTGCTCGTCCTCGATCGGCACCGAGGCGCTGTGCTCGCAGGGGCCTTCGTTGAGGTCGTGGCCGCAGACCTGACACAACCCCTTGCACTCGGGGTCGTGCAGCACGCTCAGCGGTGAGTTGAGCAGGGTCATCTCGGCCAGATAGCTGCTCAGGTCAAGGTCGGGATTGCCGAACACCAGCAGCTCCTCGCCGGTCTCGGCCTCTTCCAGGAACGGCTCGTTCACGGCCGGGCGGTACTGCATCAGGGTGCCCAGGTTCAGCTCCAGCGGCACGTTGACCGGGCGCAGGCAGCGCGAACACTCCTGGGCCAGCACCGGCTCGAAGTAGCCCTGAAGCCAGAACTCGTTGCCGTCGAGGCTGTTGATGTCGATGCCATAAGGCGCGGATTCGGCGAACCGGAGGGTCTGCGGGCGGCCGGCCTGTTCGTAGTGCAGCTCGCTCACCTCGCCGCTGGCGCTGATGTCGCCGGGCGCTCTCAGCAGACCGCCGAGGTGAATTCGTGGGGCGTCGTCGTTCATGGGGCCATGATAGTGCGCTGACACCCCCACGAACGGTGAAGCCTCACGTTGAGGCAGTCTGTATAGGAAAAACAGATATTCAGCCGGATATTCACCGCGTTCCGGCAGATGCCCGGCCTGCTCTGCGCCGCAAGCATCTCCTTGCAGCTGCAAGGCATAGCCTGCTCGCCGCTCTAGGCTGGACGCATGGACATCTCGATTCTGGGCGTACCGATGGACCTGGGGGCCGGGCGACGCGGCGTGGACATGGGGCCGGGCGCCCTCCGCAATGCCCGCCTGAACGCGGTGCTGCGCAGTCTGGGGCACACCGTCACCGACCTGGGCGACGTGCCGGTAACCATTCCTGAGACGGTAGACAAGCTCGAGCAGTCGGGGCTGATCTTCCGCGACAGCATTCTGGCCGCCTGCACCGAGGCTGCCCGCCGCCTCTCGGCCCTCAGCCCCGACGCCTTTCCGATCAGCCTGGGCGGCGACCACAGCGTGAGCATGGGCACGGTGGCCGGCGCCTCGCACGGTCGGCGCACCGGCCTGATCTGGGTTGACGCGCACACGGACTACAACACGCCCCACAGCAGCCCCTCGGGGAACATCCACGGGATGCCAGTGGCCCACCTGACCGGACTCGGAGACCCGGCGTTGAGCCGCATCGGCGGAGCGGGCTGGCAGATCCGGCCCGAGGACGTGGTGATGATCGGCATCCGCAGCGTGGACGTGGCCGAGCGCGAACTGGTGAAGGAGGCGGGCATCAAGGTGTACACCATGAAGGACGTGGACACCCTGGGCATCTCGCGCATCACCAGCGAGACGCTGGAGCGGCTGAGTGGGGCCGAA
>Ga0160427_10000881_pt1 | contig 18267 bp, 16 predicted proteins | sample SolpanmetagenomL_FD_108194 | JGI IMG/M metagenome (GOLD analysis project Ga0160427, IMG submission 108194) | Solar panel surface microbial communities from Lawrence Berkeley National Laboratory, California, USA - L | ecosystem: Engineered > Built environment > Solar panel > Unclassified ...
CCCGCCCGGCAGCTAGCCCTGCTTAGCTGGCCGCTGCTGGCAGTGGGCACCGGCCTGGCCACGGCCGCGCCGGGGCTGGTGGCCAACACGGCCTTCGAGCGGTGGCTGGCCTGGGCGCTGCTGCTGGCGGTGCTGGCGCTGGCCGCCCCGGCGCTGCTGCTGCACCTGCGCTACTACACACTCAACGCAGTTACCACGCTTGTTTTCAACCCTCTGGAAGGCCGCCTGCAAGTAGCTCTCGACGAGGTACTGGCCTACGACCCCGCCCGCCAGGGCTGGCCCGGCCCCGTAGAGTGGAGCCGCTGCCGCTGGCCCGGCGTGTTTTGGCGGCGCTACGAATACCTGCGCCTGCCCTTGCCGCAGGGCGACATTATCCTCACTAGCCTCGTGCTGCCCGATATGCACCTGCTGGTGCGCTACCTGCGCCATTTTGGCGTAGAGGTCGTAGAACGACGCCGCGCCTGGGCGTGGATTTGAAGGCATTGGCAAGCATCAGTTTCTTAGGAAAGGCTGCTTGCTGCTTATGCAGGCCGCTCCGCCTTCGGGCTGCTTTATTCAATTTACGCGCTACTAATTAATTGCTCACTGCTCACTCATACCTCAGAAAATGCCCCTTCTGCACTACCTCGACCAGGGCGACCCCGGCGCCCGGCCGCTCGTCATTTTGCACGGCCTTTTTGGCACCCTGGATAACTGGCAGACCCTAGCCCGCCGCTGGGCCGAGGACGCTGGCCTGCGCGTCGTTTCGGTGGATTTGCGCAACCACGGCCGCTCGTTTCACGCGCCCGAGCACAGCTATGCCCTCATGGCGGAGGACGTGTTGGCCGTTTTCGACCACCTCGCCCTCGACCCTAAGCGCCTCACGCTCATAGGCCACAGCATGGGCGGCAAGGTAGCCATGTGCCTGGCGCTGGGCTACCCCGAGCGGCTGGCCCAGCTTATTGTCATGGACATCGCGCCGCGCTTTTCCGACATGGAGCACCAGGACGACATCATCGCCGGGCTGCAAGCCGTGGACCTGCGCACCATCGAAACCCGGCAGCAGGCCGAGGCGGCGCTGGCGCGCACCATTCCGCAGGTGGGCGTGCGGCAGTTTTTGCTCAAAAACCTGTATCGCCGCGAGGACAATTCCTTTGCCTGGCGCATCAACCTGCCGGCGCTGGTCGCCAATCTGGCGGCCGTGGGCCAGGAAATCAGCTCGGCCGAGCCGTTTCTCAAGCCCACGCTCTTCGTGCGCGGCGGCAAGTCGAACTACATTTTGCCCGAGGATAAGCTGACCGGCATCCCGGCGCTTTTCCCGCAGTCGCAGGTCGTTACCGTGCCCGATGCCGGCCACTGGCTGCACGCCGAGAAGCCGGATGAAGTATTTGAGTTGGTCAAAAATTTTGCTTTGATGTAGCGTGGCTTTGCCGGCGGTCGCCCGCCGTTGCCCGCTCCCCCTTGTGGCCTGAAAGCCCGCGCTAGCCCCATGCTTTACCTGATTCCTACCCCGCTGGCCGACGGCACGGCGCCCCAGGTGCTGCCGCCGCAGGTGGTGGCGGCCGTAGCCCGGCTACCTTATTTTCTGGTCGAAAACCTGCGCACCGCCCGCCGCTTCGTGAAGGAAGTGGCGCCGCACCGCGTTATCGAGGATATCCGCTTCGTACTCATTGACAAAGACAGCACGCCGGCCCAGGTAAAAGCCGCGCTGGAACCCTTGGTGAAGGAGAAAATCGAAGTCGGCGTACTCTCCGAGGCGGGTTGCCCGGGCATTGCCGACCCCGGCGCGGCGCTGGCCCAGGAGGCGCATCGGCTGGGGTTGGCGGTGCGCCCGCTGGTGGGGCCGTCGAGCATTCTGCTGGCCCTCATGGGCTCGGGGCTCAATGGGCAGCGGTTTGCCTTCCACGGCTATTTGCCCATTGAGAAAGGCGCCCGCATTGCGGCCATCAAAAGCCTGGAAAAGGAAGCTAGCCAGCGCGACCAAAGCCAGCTTTGCATCGAAACGCCTTACCGCAACGACCAGCTACTAAGCGACTTGCTGGCTCATCTGGCGCCCGTCACCCGCCTCTGCGTGGCCACCGACCTCACCGCGCCCACCGAGTACCTGCGCACCCTGGCCGTGGCCGATTGGCGCCGCTTGCCCGAGCTGCCCAAGCTGCACAAGCGCCCCGCCGTGTTTGCCTGGGGCAAGTAGCCGCCGCTGCTAGCCCCCTTGCAGCAGCCAGCCCTCGGCGGCGGCCGGCTCTTCAAAAAGACGGTAGCTGAGGTTGGCCGCCTTGGCCTCGTGCACGAGCTGCGAGCTGGCCAGGCGGGCAAATACATCCTGCGGCAGCAGAATGGCACCCCGAAAAACCACACTGCGCGTGAGCCAGTTGACGCGTATCCACTCGCTTTCCTCGGGGGTATAAGGCTGCATCAGGCGCTGGTCGGCGAGCACCTTATCCCAGCCGCGCTGGGTGAGCAGGTTCACCAGCTGGCCCAATAAGCCTTGCAGGTCAGTGAGTTGGCGCGGGCCGGGCTGGTACTCCACCACCGCGTAGCCGCGCGGGTGTTCGAGCAGCCGGGCCACGGCATTTTGGTAATAGAGGCGAAACGCGGGCGAGTCAGCAGGCATGGCACAAGCGGGCCGCGCTTCGGGCTCTTCGCCCGGCATACCCGGCTAGCCCGCCGAAGGTTGCAGCGCCACCGCAAAAGCCGTGCGCCCGCTAGCTTCCGTTTCGAGGCGGAAGGCGAAGCCGTGGGCCAGCAAAATATCGCGCACCAGCACCAGCCCGATGCCCTGGCCACTCGGCTTGGTGCTAAAAAAGGGCGTGAACAACCGCTGGCTCACCTCGGGGCTGAGGGGCGGGCCGTCGTTTTCGAGGGCCAGGGTGGGCGGCTGGGCGGTGGTGCGCACCCACAGGTTGCCGCCGGCGGGGCCAATGGCTTCGAGGGCATTTTTGGCCACGTTGAGCAGCGCCTGGGTGAGCTGCTGCGAATCGGCGGCCACCACGAGCGGGCCTTCACTAGCCAGCTGCCAGTGCCAGGTAATGCCCTGGGCCGCACTTTGCGGAGCTAGCAGGCGGCCCAGGTCGCGTAGCAGCGCGTGCACATCGGTAGGGTGCGGGGCGGGCGGCGGCAGGCGCACCAGCCGGGCGTAGGCGGCCACGAAGTTGGCGAGCTGCGTGTTGCGGGCGATGCTCACGGCTAGGCCCTCACAGTAGTCGAGGCGGTCATCGGGGGCGAGCTGCGGGGCATAGTGCCCAAAACTGCCCAGCAGCGAGTTCACCGCCCCGATGGAGTTGTTGACCTCGTGCGACATCAGCCGGATGAGCTGTTCATAGCTCTGCTTTTGGTGCTGGCGCAGCTCCTCGGTCAGCTCCTCCAGCACCACGAAGCGCCGCTGAAAGCCCCGGTCGAGAAAGTGCGCTGCGGCCGCGCGGTAGAGCTGGCCGCTGGGCAGGCGCACGGGCTGGGTTTCGCCGCCGGCCAGGCCGGCCAGCACCTCCCCCCAGGGCGCGGGCAGGCTAGCCACCGGCTGCCCAAGCAGCGCGGCGGCGGGCTGGCCCAGGGCGCGGGCCGCCGCCGCGTTGGCGCTGGTTATCTCGCCCTCAAAATTCAGCAGCAGCACGCCGGCCGGCGAGGCGGCCAGCAGCCGCTCTAGCAGCACGGCCTGCTCGTGCTGGCCCACGCGCTCCTGGCGCAGGGCGTCGAGCATCTGGTTGTACACCGCAATGAGCCGGTCGAGCTCGGGCTGGCCCACGGGCTTGAATTTCAAGTTGAAATCCTGGGCGGCCAGCGCGGCCGTACCGGCCTCGATGAGCTGCACCGGCCGCAGCAGCCCGCGGTAGAGCTGCCAGGTGAGCACCGCGCTGGCCACAATCGTCAGCTCGCAGGCCACAAACAGCCGGGGCTGGCGGGTGCGCACCTGCGCCGCCAGCCCAATGAGCACGGCATACAGCGGCAACAGAAAAAGTAACAGCTTGCTACGAAGCGACATGGCAACCGGGCATTGGGGGTTGATAACTACCCTAGCGAAAGGCCTCCCCCGCTAAATAAGGAGCGGCGCAGCCTCGAAGCTACCCATCGCCAGCCATCATTTGCCGGTATTTGGCTGCCTTGCTTCTTTTTGGGGAGAGAGGATTGGGGAGGGAGGCACCCCCATCAGGCGAGCTACTCGCTGTACGGAATGCCAAACTTATCCAGCCTTCGGTAGAGCGCGCCGCGGCTCAAACCCAGGGCGCGGGCCACGCGGCTGAGGTTGCCCTGGTAGTGGGCCACGCTCTGGCGTATCATCTGCTCTTCCAGGGCCTCCAGCGTCATGGAGCCGGGGGCGGGCAGCTCGGCGGGGGCGGCGGGGCGGGGCGCGGGGCTAGCCCCGGCGGGGGCCTGCAAGTCGCCAGGGGTCAGCTCGTCGTGCGGGGTGGTGAGCACGGTGCGCTCGACCAGGTTTTTAAGCTCGCGGATGTTGCCGGGCAGCGGCTGCTCTTGCAGCCAGTGGGCGGCCGCCGGGCCTAGCCGCAGGCCGGGGCGGTGGTAAGTGGCTTGCAGCTGGGCCACGAAGTGCCGGGCCAGGGCCGGAATATCGGTAGCCCGCTCGCGCAGGGCGGGCAGGCGCAGCGTAATAAGATTGAGGCGATAAAACAGGTCCTCGCGAAAGCGGCCCTGAACTACCATTTCGGCCAGGTTTTTATTGGTGGCGGCCACCACGCGCAGGTCGAGGCGGCGGGGCTTGCTGTCGCCAAGCACCTCGTAGGTGCGGTCTTGCAGCACGCGCAGCAGCTTCACCTGGCTAGCCAGCTCCAGCTCGCCGATTTCATCCAGAAAAATAGTGCCGCCATTGGCTAGCTCGAAGCGGCCCACCCGGTCGGCCCGGGCATCGGTAAACGCGCCGCGGCGGTGGCCAAACATCTCGCTCTCAAACAAGCTGGCCGAAATGCCGCCCAGGTTCACCTTCACGAAGGGCTGGCCGCGGCGGTGGCTGTTGTGGTGCAAGGCCTCGGCAATCAGCTCCTTGCCGGTGCCACTTTCGCCCTCTATCAGCACCGAGGCATCGGTGGCGGCCACCTGGCCCACTTGGCGCAGCACGGCCAGCAGGCGCGGGTCGTCGCCCACAATGTTGCCAAAGGCAAACTGCCGGTCGAGGGCCGCCCGGCCGGCCGGCGGGGCTTCGGCCGGGGGCACTTGCAGCTGCAAGGTGGTGGCAATGGTTTGCAGCAGCGCCTCGTTTTGCCAGGGCTTGGTGATAAACTCGGCGGCACCGGCCTTCATGCCGGCCACGGCCAGCGCAATGCTGCCCCAGCCCGTGAGCAGCACCACCGGCACGGCGGGCGCCAGGGCCTTGAGCTGGGTGAGCAGGGCTAGCCCATCGGCGCCGGTGGTGGCGGCCGAGAAGTTCATATCGAGCACGATGAGCCGGGGGGCGCCCTCGCGCACGGCGGCCAGCGCCTCGGCCGGGCCGGCGGCGGCGCGCGTGGCGTAGCCGGCCTGCTTGAGCAGCAGCCGCAATGAGGTGCGCACCGCCAGGTCGTCATCGACGATGAGAATCATGCGGGGTGGTTGAGATTTTATTGGTCATTACAAACCGTCCGTCATGCTGAGCCTGCCGAAGCATCTTGGTCGAATCGTTAGAGCAGTACCCTAGCGGTGCGACCAAGATGCTTCGGCAGGCTCAGCATGACGGACGGTTGAACAGTTGCGGCAGAATACCGACCCTAGCGGCCGTTGATGCTGCTGCCGCCGGTGGCGTTTTTAGTAACCTCGGGCGAGCCGTAGTACTTGATGCTGCTGCCGCCGCTGGCCTCAGCCAGCAGCACTTCCTTCACGGCGAGCTTGGCGATGCTGCCGCTGCTGGCCTCAATCTGGCTGCGGTTGGTGAGCAGCTTCTCGCCGTTGAAGACCGAGCCGCTCGTGATTTTGAGGTCGAAGCGCGGGGCCTGGCCGGTGAGGTCGATGACGCTGCCGCCGTTCTGGCGCACGATGAGCACGCCCACGCTGACATCGGCCCGCACGGCGGCGCCCGACGAGATATCCAGCTGAAAATCAGTGGCTGCAAAAGGTCCGCTGGCCGTAACGGCGGCGCCGCTGCCAGCGGCCAGCGCCGTGAGCTGGTCGGCCGTGATGGCTACGCGCAGCTTGCGCTGCTGGCGGTCTTTCTTGGAGTTGCCGGCGCGCTCGTCGGGGTTGTCGTAGTGCACGTTCAGCACGCCATCGCTCACCTTGGTGAGGATGTGCTCGCGCTGGTCGAGGGTGGTGGCGCTTACCTCCACCTGCTGGGCGTGGCCCCCGGTGAGCACCAGTTCGATGCCGGTGCCCACGTTGATGGCGCGGAATTTTTCGACCGGCCGCACCTGCGGGCCGTTGGCGGCCGCCGCAGTGGTGGCCGCAGCATCGGTTTGGGCGGCGGCGGGCGCCAGGGCCAGCAGCCAGAGGGCGGCGGGCAGCAAGTATTTTTTCATGAACTCAGAAAAGCGGCGAAGAAAATAAGCCCGCCGGCTGCAAAGAAAGAGCGCAGCGCGGCATTGGGGCCAGCCCTGGGCGGGCGGGTGAGGCTAGCGGCCGCTCACGCTGCCGCCGCTACTGGTGCGTTTGGTGAGCTGCGGCGAGCCCTGGTAGCTGATGCTGCCGCCACTGCTGGCCTGGGCCACTAGGTCCTCCTTCACCGCCACGCGCACCGAGCTGCCGCTGCTGGCCTGGGCGCGGCAGTGGTCGGCTTTGAGGTCGTGGGCATCGGTGGTGGCGCCGCTGCTGGTTTGCACGTCGAGGGTGGTGGCGCGGCCGCTCAGGTCGGCGCTGCTGCCGCTGCTCTGGCGCACGGTGAGGGTGCCGGTGTCGAGGCCCGCCTGCACGCTGGCCCCCGACGACACTTCGAGCTGAAAATCAGCGGCGTCGAAATCGCCCGAGGTGCGTACCGACGAGCCGCTGCCCGCCGTGAGGGCCGTGAGCTCGTCGGCCGTCACGGCCACGCGCAGGCGCTTGTTGGTGCGGTCGCGGTTATCGCGGTCGTCGGGGTTTTTGTAGCGCAGCGAGAGCACGCCGCCGCTCACGGTGCTTTCGATGCGGTCGCGAAGCTCGTCGGTGGCGGCGCTCACCTCCACGCGCTGGCTGCGGCCGGCCGTGAGGGCCAGCTCGATGCCCGTGCCCACGCTGATGGCGTGGAAGGTGGGCACCGCGCGCGTTTGGGCGCTTTGGGCGGCGGCGGGGGCTAGCGCGGCGAAGGAAAGCAGGGCGGGCAGCAGCAGATTTTTCATGGTGAAAAGGATGAAGTTGAAAGGCGGTAGTGTTGCGTTTGCAGGGGGTACCCGGCTAGCCGGGGGTTCGTTACGGCGGCCCGAAAACTTTTTTTCGGGCCGGGCGGCGGGCTAGCCAGGGAGATGCGGCAAAGGTGCCGGCCGCTGCCCCCGGGCCCAAGATTATTATCCCAACCGGCGCAAGCGTTATACCAACGCGGGTTTTCGGAGGTGACCGGGCGCTAAGCCAGCGCCTTTATTCCAACTCCCGAAGCTCCAGACCGGGCGCCGGAGGGCTGGTTCTGGGTTTGCGAAGCTCATCTAATGGCCTCCTAGGGGTCCATTTATTCTTCGCGCAGGGCCACGGCGGGCTGGATGCCCGCCGCCAGCCGGCTCGGGTACAGGGCGCACACGGTGGCCAGCGCATAGAGCCCCGCCGCCGCTAGCCCCATCGCGGCCAGGTACACGCCCGCCTTCACATTGAACACGCCCAGCAGCGGAAACTGCGCCGCTACGGCTAGCCCCAGCAGCAGCCCGAAGGTGGTTACTACCAATAGCTCGCCCAATACCTGCCGGCTGATGGCCGCGCCCGTGGCCCCCAGCGCCCGGCGCACTCCTAGCTCGGAGCGCCGCTGACTGATATTGAGCCACAGCACGCCAAACAGCCCCAGGGCCACATTCACCAGCAAAAACACGCACACCACGCCCAGGATGCCGGGCAGCGCCAAGTTTATCTTGAGTTGGGCGCGGCGCTCGTCGGGCAGGGGCCTAATGTTGCTCGACCAGCCGCCGCTGGCCGCCCGAATTTCCTCGTTGAGCTTCTTTTCGAGAGCCGCGCCGCTACCGGGCTGCACCCGCACCAGCAGCACGGTGAGGGCCCGGGCCGTATCCTGCGGGCTGACGTAGTCAAAGTAGCCGGGCATGGGCTCGCTCAGCTCGCCGCCGGCGCGGTAGGCCTCGCTGATGCCAATGATGCGGTAGCGCTCGTGGTCGTTGTCGATAATAAGCTTGCCCAGCGCCGACTGGCCACCGGGAAATAGCGCGGCCTGGGCAAGCTCGGTAATAACGATGGGCTGGTAGTGGGCGGGCGCCTCATCGCGGCGGTCAAACCAGCGGCCGGCCACCATTTTCAGGCCCATTACTTCCCGAAACTCGGGGCCGGCATCGTACACGTCGCCGTAGACATCGGGCTTCGTTACGCCTTCGGCAGCTCTGAACTCGGTGGTGTTATTGCTGAAGGCAAACGGGGTATTGTCGACGCTGCGCGAGAGCGTGACCACGCCCGGCGTGCTGCGCAGCCGCGCAATGATGCGCTGCAAGCCGCCAAGCTGCTCGGCGCGGGGCTGCGCGCCGGGGTTCAGCTGCACCTTCCACACGTTGGCATAGGCAAAGCCGAGCGGCGTTTGGTAGTTGCGCCAGTAGTATACGCCCACGCTGCCCACCACAAAGAGCACCACGAAGGCCAAGAAAATCTCCAGAATCAGCAAGCCGTTGGCGCGCTTGCGGTTCCACATCAGGGTAAACAGGTGGCGCAGCATCTTTTTTTACTTAGAAATTAATTACCAATTGATTGGCTAGGCCCCAGTGTCGCCTTTAAGGGCCTGCACGGCTTGCAGCTTCGACATTTTGTAGGCCGGATAAGCCCCCGACAGCACGCCGAAAAACAGCACCATACCCAGCGCCACCCCAAATACCCGGGCATTGAGGGCGTAGGTCGAGTAGGCAAAGAGGTGGCTGCTGTTGAGTAGCGCCAGGGCGCCCGCCGCCAGGGCTAGCCCCAGCGCACCACCCAGCAGCGTCAAGAAAATATTCTCGACCAGGAACTGCCCCACCAGCCGGCCCGCCGTGGCCCCGAAGGCCTTGCGCACCCCAATCTCGCCCGAGCGCTCCAGGGTGCGGCTCACGTTGATATTCACCAGGTTAAGGGCCGGCAACAGCATAAACAACAACCCTAGCCCCAGCACCACCTTCGTGAAGCGGCCCACCCCCCCATCGGCGCCCGCATCGTTGTCGGAGCGCGCCGTGTAGGAAGCGAGCAGCGTTTGGGCCCGCATATTGAGCTGCTTGAACTGCTTGGGGTCGGGCAGCGGCGTGTGCCGCACCACCTGCTGCACCTCGGCCTTGATGGCCGGCACATCGGCCGCCTGCCGGGCCAGGATGATGGCCTGGTACCCGCCCAGCAGGTCGGGCTTGCGCAGGTTGTCGGGGCCGGTGGTCACGGGCGTCCACACCTCGGCGTAGGAGTTGAGGCGGGCCACGGCCACATCCTGCACCACGCCCACCACGCGGTAGCGCACGGCGTCGATTTCGATGGGGCGGCCCACCACGCCCCTATCGGTGCCGAAGTAGCGCCGCGCCGTGGTGGCCGTGAGCACGGCCAGCCGGGCCGCGTCGCGCACCTCGCCGGGGTTGTAGGGCCGGCCTTCCAAAAACTCAAAATCGAGCACCTGCCAAAACTCGCCGTCGGTGCGCTTGAGGTCGAGCTTGAGCACCTGCTGGCCCACGTAGGCCACGGCCACGCCGTAGTTGGCCTCGCTCAGCGACACCTTTTCGGGCGTTTTAAGGGTGCGAATGTGTTGGTCGAGAAAAGCGTAGCCCACGGAGTTATTGCTCTGCCCGCCGTCACGGTACAGCAGCTGCATCCGGCTGACGAACAGCATCCTATCCACGTGCAGCTCGGGCCGGTGCGGCCCCACCGTGTAGTCGTACATGGCGTACACCACCAGCAAAATCATCAGCGTGAAGCTGATGCCAAACAAGCTAATGGCGGTGAAGACCTTGCGCCGCAAAAGGACTTTCCAGGCGATTTTTAGGTAGGAAAGAAGCATGGCTTTTTAAAGTAAAAATTATGAATTAAAAATCAAGAATGAGGGCATTGCGCGGCGCTCACAGGGGCAATGACCGGCGCGCCTAATGCGCATTTTCACTTCCTCCTTTTTAATTTTTAATTGGTTTTCACGCCACCTGGCGGCCGTCAAAAAAGCGGATGAGGCGGCCGGTTTTCAGTGCCTCGCGCTCATCGTGGGTCACCATCACGAGGGTGGTGCCCTGGTCGCGGTTGAGGGCTAGCAGCAGCTCCATTATCTCCTCCCCCATCACCGAGTCGAGGTTGCCGGTGGGCTCGTCGGCCAGAATGATTTCGGGCTGGCCGGCCAGGGCCCGCGCAATGGCCACGCGCTGCCGCTGCCCGCCCGAAAGCTGCGCCGGAAAGTGATTGGTGCGCGCAGTGAGCCCCACCTGGTCGAGGGCGGCCAGGGCGCGGCGGCGGCGCTCGGCCCCGCCCACGCCGGGCCGGTAGAGCAGCGGCAGCTCCACGTTGTCGCGCACCGAGAGGTCGTTGATGAGGTGGTAGCTCTGGAAAACGAAGCCGATTTTGTGGTTGCGCAATCCCGCCAATTCTTTGTCGGAGTACGAAGTCACGGGCCGGCCGTCAATCTCGATGGTGCCGCGGCTGGGCTCGTCGAGCAGGCCCATCAGGCTGAGCAACGTTGATTTGCCGCAGCCGCTAGGCCCCATCACCGACACAAACTCGCCGCGCCCAATGCTGAGGTTGACCTCGCTGAGCGCGATGGTTTCGATGGTGCGGGTCTGGTACACTTTTTCGATGCCGGTGAGGCGGATAACGGGGGAGTTTTGCATGGTATTCAGCAAGAGTAAAAGGCGGAGAAAGTAGCGCGCAGCTTCTGCTTCGTGCGCGAGCGCAGCGAGCATTTGGTACTAGTGGTAGTAGGTGGACCCCAGCGCGAGCGGCGCGCTACGCTCGCGCACGAAGCGAAAGCTTCGCGCTGCTATTCAGTCGGCCGCGAGCGGCTGGCCGGTTTCAAAATCAAATAACGTGAGGCCGCGCAGGCTGTAATGCGCCACCCAGCCCGCCCGCAGGGCCAGGATGTAGCTGCGCCGGGCCAGGTCCTTGGCCGCCGCGGCCAGGGTGAGGTCGGTGAGCGAGAGGCGGCCGGCCGCGTAAGTCGCGCGGGTGATGACGTAGCGACGCTGGGCCAGGGTATCGGCCCGGGCGGCTAGGCCAGCCTGGCCGGCCAGCGCCGGAATCTGGCCAGCCTGCGTGAGCACGGTTTGCTCGAAGCTGCGCTCATCCTGGCGCACGGCGGCCTGGGTTTGGTCGCGGGCTAGCTCGGCGGTGCGCACGGTGGCGCGGCGCCGGCCCCAGTCCACGAGCGGCAGCGAGAAGGCGAGCGCCACCTGCTGCTGATTTTGCAGGGCCAGGTAGCTGTCGAGCAGGCCCGGCGCCTGGTTCACGTAGCCCAGGTTGGCGGTAAGCGTAGCCAGGAAGCCGGTGGTGCCGCGGGCCTGGGCCACATCGCGGGTGGCTTGCAGCTCGCGCCGCTGAAAGGCCAGCACGGCGGCGCGGTGCTGGCGCGCCTGGGCCAGGGCCTCGGTGGGCACCACGGCCAGGGCGGGCGCGGGGGCGGGCACGGCCAGCGGCGGCACGGCGGGCGCCCCGGCTTCGGCGGTGGGCAGGGCGCAGTAGGTGCGCAAACTCACGGCGGCGGTTTCGGCGTCGAGCAGCGCCTGGGTCTGGGCCTGCTGGGCGCCTAGCAAGTTCAACTCTAATTGCAACAAGTCGCTTTGCGAGAGGCGGCCGAGCGCGTATTTTTCGCGGCCCACGCGCAATTGCTCGGCGGTGGCCTGGGCATTTTGGCCGGCCACGGCGGCATTCACCTGCTGCAACAGCACGTCGAAATACAGCTCGGTCACGCGCTGGGCAATGGCCTCACGGTCTTCGAGGTACTGGCGCTGGCTTTCCTGGTAGCGCAGCGGCGCGAGGCGGCGCTCCCACTTCAGGCCGTTGAAGTAGCCGAGCGGCTGGGTTAGGCCCAGGGTAAAGGGCTGGTTATTATACCGTTTTTCAGTGCGAATAAAATCATCGAAGCGCTGCACCTGCGAGCCCACCACCACCTGCCCCCCGGTGAGGCCGATGTTCTGGGTCAGGTTCAGGGCCAGCAGCGAATTGTTGTAGCGCACACTCTGGAAGGCCGTCGTGCCATCGGGCTGCACCACCGGAATAATGGCCCGGTTGAAGCTCGGCACCACGCCCTGCAAGGCTAGCTGCGGCCGGTAGCCGGCCTGGTAGGCGCGGTAGGCCCAGTAGCCGCCCTCGCGGGCGGCGCGGGCCTGCACCGCCGGCGCCGAGGTGGCCAGCGTTTGCGCGATGAGGGTGGGCAGCGTGAGGCTGGCCGGCACCTCCTGGGCGGCGGCCGGAGCTAGCCCCACCAGCCCGCCGCTAGCTAACAATAATCCGTAACGTAGCGCTTTCATAAAACTACTGGCTGACGGTGAGCGCCGGCGTGTCGGCGTAGGTTTTGGCATCGGACACAATCACTTCCTCGCCGGCCTGCAAACCGCTCAGCACCTGCACGTAGTCGGGGTTGCTGTCGCCCAGGCGCACCACCCGGCGCACGGCCCGCCCCCCGGCCAGCACAAACACCGGCTGCTCTTGGCCGCCCTGGTAAAAGGGGCCGTTCTTGAGGCGCAGCACGCCGCGGTGGGCGCGGGTTATTACGAACACATCGGCCCGCAGATTGGCGCGCAGCGCGGGGTGGTGGTCATTGTCGAGCGTGGCATAAAACGTTACCACGCCCTTGTCCACAGCCGGGCTGATGCTGGCCACCGTGCCGCGCAGGTCGGTGCCGGGGCCCAGGCGCACGCGCACCGCATCGCCGGGGTGCAGCTGGTCGGCGTAGCTATCGGCCAGGGTGGCGCGCACCCGAAAGCGGCTGAGGTCGGCGACCCTGGCCAGGGCATCGCCGGCCTGCACGGTGGCGCCCAGGTTGTCGTTTACCCAGGTCAGCACACCGGGCAGCTGGCTGCTGATATCGGCCTGCCGCAGCTTGGCGGCCTGCTCCTGGATGCTGCGCTGCTGCATCGACACCGTGAAACCCAGTTCGCGGCGGTCGGCCTGGCTGGCCCGGCGCTGGTTGGCCAGCTGCTGGCCCAGCCGGGCGGCTTCGAGGCTAGCGGTGCGCAGGTTTAGCTCGGCCTGGCGCACGGCCTCGGCGGTGCCGCCCCCTATTTCGAGCAGGTGCTGCTCGTCGCGCAGCGCCGATTGCAGGCTGCTCACCTTCAGGTCCTGGGTTTGCTGCTGGGCTTGCAGGTCGGTGAGGCTGCGGGCCAGGGTCAGGCCTAGCTGGGCGTTCTTGTTTTGGTTGCGCAGCTGCTCGTCGTCGAGCTTAGCCAGGGTTGAGGCGGCGAGGTCTTTGTCTAGCTCCACAATGGTTTGGCCGGGCTGCACCCGGGCGCCCACCGCCAGCACCACGCGCCGCACCGTGCTCTGGATAGGGCTGACAATCACCGCCTCACGTCCCGGAATGATGGTGCCGCTCGCCGTAAGCATGGCGTCGACATCGCCGGTTTCGACCGGGGCCGTGAGCAGGTCGGCACGGCGCAGGCTGGGCTGTACCGCGGCGCGCAGCCCTAGCCCGGCCACCACCAGGGCGGCCAGCGCGGCCAGGCCAATAAACCAGCTGCGCAGCTGGCGGCGGCGCTGGGTAGCGGGGGTAAGCACTCTGTCCATTGGTGGGCAACTGGGGGCTAGATACCCTGTACCTAACCCAAGCCCCGTGCCAACGGCATAAAATATTTATTTACAGCACATTGCAACGCATTTGCCATTCATCACCTATCCAAAAAAGTGTCCGTTCGCGGACACCTGTCCGCTGGCGCACATTTCTTAATTGGGTATTTTTACGTGGAAAATTTGCGTATTTCTACGTTACTAATAAGGGGCTTGGTATCGGACCTTTGTCGCACCTCCCTTTCTGCTATGAACAAGCTTGCCTCTTACCTGCGGCCCGTGCACCTACTCTGCTTGTTGAGCACGGCTCATTACTTCCAGGCCCAATGGGCAGCGCCCTTGGCAGCTTTTGCCAAGGACCCGGCTACCGGCAAGGCGCCGCTATTGCGGCGCCCTGCTACCGGCCTGGGCCGGCTAGCGGTTGCGCACGACCTACCGGGCGCACCGTTGCTAGCCAGCAAATAATCCTTAATCATCTGGCTACCATAGCACTTCACGCACCGCACACGCGCTAGCCCGCTTGCTTACGCGGGCCTTCTTGGGGCGGCGCGCTGCCGCGAAAGGCTGACATGGTAGCTTCGCCGGTGGCCGCCACGCCGCGCCGGCCCAGCACCCGCCCGGCCGTGCGCCACAGAATGCGCAAGTCGAGCCCTAGGCTTTCGTGGTCAACATACCAGTTATCCAACTCAAACTTTTCTTCCCAACTAATTGCGTTGCGGCCATTTACCTGCGCCCAGCCCGTGAGGCCGGGGCGCACCAGGTGGCGGCGCGCCTGCTGGGGCGAATACAGCGGCAAATACTGCGGCAGCAGCGGGCGCGGGCCCACCAGGCTCATCTCGCCGCGCACAATGTTCCAGAGCTGGGGCAACTCGTCGAGCGAGGTGGCGCGCAGCCAGCGGCCTAGCGGCGGCAGGCGCGCGGCATCGGGCAGCAGCGCGCCGGTAGCCGGGTCGCGGGCCTGGGTCATGGTTTGGAGCTTGTAGAGGCCAAAAAGCCGCCCACCCAGCCCCGGCCGCACCTGCCGAAACAGCCAGGGCCCACCGTTTTGCCAGGCAGCCAAGCCCGCCCCCAGCGCCAGCAGCGGGGCCGTGAGCAGGGCTAGCGGCAGGGCTACGGCCAGGTCGAGCAAGCGCTTGCCAGGGTACATCAGGCTGAGTTAGGAGGTAAAGGTTAGGAACGATAAGTTAGCTCGGTAGGCAGCGGCTGGGGCGCCGCAGACGCCGCGCGGCCGTTTCTTTGTGCGAAATAAGGGAAAGGCGAGTTGAAAGCCCTGGCTGGCCCAACTCCTACCTGTCAACTCCTAACTCCCAGCGCCCCTTGCTTTCTTTCCCCAACGCCAAGCTCAACCTGGGCCTCTACGTGACGGCCAAGCGCCCCGATGGCTACCACGCGCTCGAAACCGTGTTTTTGCCCCTGCCCTGGGCCGATGTGCTGGAGGTGCTGCCCGCCCCCAAAGGCCAGCTAGCCCCCAGCCTCACGCTGAGCGGCCGGCCCATTCCGGGCGAGGTGGCGACCAACCTGTGCCTCAAGGCCTACGAGCTGCTGAAAGCTGATTTCCCGGCCCTGCCCGCCGCGCAGCTGCACCTGCATAAGGTAGTGCCTATCGGCGCGGGCCTGGGCGGCGGCTCGGCCGATGCGGCGTTTGCGCTGCGCGCCCTTAGCGACGTTTTTGGGCTGAACCTGCCCACCGACCAGCTCGAAGGCTACGCCCGCCGGCTGGGGGCCGACTGCGCGTTTTTTATCCAGAATACGCCCCGGCTGGCCCGCGAGAAGGGCGACGTGTTCGAGCCCATCGAGCTGAATTTAGCCGGTACGCCCTGCGTGGTGGTGTATTCGGGGCTGCACATCGGCACGGCGCAGGCTTTTGCGGGCATTGCCCCGCAGGCGTCGGCCCAGTCGCTGCGCGCCGCGCTGGCCGCCCCAATGAGCACCTGGCGCGACACGGTTTTCAACGATTTCGAAAAATCGCTAGCCCCGGCTTATCCAGTTTTGACCGAAATAAAGCAGCAGCTTTACGCGGCGGGCGCCACCTACGCCAGCCTATCAGGCTCGGGCTCGGCAGTGTATGGGCTGTTTCCGGGGCTAGCCGAGGCGCCAGCGTTGGCCTGGCCTAGCGAGTATTTGGTGTGGCGCGGCGGACTTTAAATTAGGAATTGAAAATAAAGAATTAAAAAGGCAGAGGCAAAATAGTTGTACTCTGCTGGTTTTTAATTCTTTATTTTTTAATTTACACAACGGCTTCGGCGGCTTGTTGCTGGCGGGCGCGGCGCTGGTTCCACTGGTCGAGCACGGGGTGCACGAGCACGCTGGCCAAGATGAGCACCGTACCCAGGTAAAAGCCGCCCGACATTTTTTCCTGCCCAAAGCCGGGTACCCCAAGCACGAACAGAATTTGCGCCAGCACGATGCCGTAAACCGGCTCCAGATTAATGGTCAGATTCACGACAAAAGCCGAAATCCGCTTCATCAATTCGACGGAAGATGAAAAGGCGTAAACCGTGCACACGCCGGCCAGCAGCAGCAGCCACAGCCAGTCGAGGCCGTGCCAGGCTAGCTGAAGGCCTTGGCCGTGCGTAAAATAGCGGCTATAAACGGGGAAGAACAGCACGATGCTCAGGCAGGCGCCCAGCATCTCGTAAAACGTGAGGCGCACCGGGGCATGGCGCTTCACGAGCTGCGAGTTGAGCACGCTAAACAGCGCCGACAGGCCCGCCGACGCCACCGCCACCAGCAGGCCGGTGAGCTGGGTAATCTCGGCCTGCGAAATAAGGTACAGCCCCACCATTGCCAGCAGCCCCAGCCCCACTTCGTAGGGCCGCACCCGGCGCCACAGCAGCAGCGGCTCAAGCAAGGAGGTCCAGAGGGCCAGCGTGGCTAGCCCCGCCAGGCACACGCTAACGGAGGACAGCCGCGCGGCCAGGAAAAAAGTAATCCAGTGCGCCGCCACCAGCGCGCCCACGCCCAGCAGCTTCAGAGCCTCGGCCGGGGCCACGCGCCAGCCGGTGCCGCGCACCAGCAGCAGCCCGGCTAGCCCCGCGCTGGCCAGCAAGGTGCGCCAAAACACCAGCTCCACGGGCGGCACCGTAAGCAGCTTGCCCAGAATGGCGGTGAAGCCCCAGAGCAGGACGATAAAATGCAGCTTCAGGTAGTCTTTTAACATAGAAAACGAGGTAATTAGGTACTGAGCAAGGAGGTGGCTGGCGGCAAGCATAATGTGGCGAACGCGGCCCCTCATTACCCGTTACCCGCTACCTCATTACTTATTTGGGCACTACCCGATACAGGAACACGCCAATCACCGAGAACACGATGCCCGGTATCCAGGCCGCCAGCATGGGCGCCACCGAACCCACCGAAGCCAGGTTGCGCGAGAGCATCACGAAAATGATAAAAACAAAGGCTAGCACGAACCCTAGCGCAATTTGCCCGCCCACGCCGGCGCGGCTCTTGCGGGCGCTCAGCACCACCCCAATCAGGGTGAGAATGATGGTATCGAACGGGTAGGCGTAGCGCTCGTACTTCACGCTCAGGTACTGGGCCGTGTCGTTGGCGCCGCGCATTATCTTGGTGTCGATGAGGTTGTTGAGCTCCGGCGAAGTCAGCGTTTCGGCTAGGCGGTAAGTGCTGGCAAAGTCCTTGGGATAGAGGTTGAGCGTGGTATCGCGGGCCGGAATGAGTTGGAGCGTCTCGCCGGTGAGGCCATGAAAAGTGCGCACAGTTTGGGGCGTCATTTTCCAGGCCTGCTTGGTCGAGTCCCAGGTGAGGGCATCGGCCGTGAGGCGGCGGCGCAGCACAGTGCTGTCGATGGTTTCGAGGGCAAAACGGTAGCCGATGTTGTGCTCAGCGTCGTAGCTCTCGAGGTAGGCGTAGGTGCGGGGCCCGATTTTGACGTGAATATTGCGCCCCTCGTACTTCCAGGGCTCCTGCACGTGCAGGTTCTCAAACTTAACTATCTCCTTGGTTCCCTGCGGTATAACCCAGCTGATAAGCCCAAACGTGAGCACCGCAATAATGCTGGCCCCCATCGTATAGGGCAGCAGCAGCCGCTCGAAACTCATGCCGCTGGCTAGCATGGCCACCAGCTCGGTGCGCGCCGCCAGCCGCGAGGTCACAAACACCACCGCAATGAAGATGGTAATGGGCGCCAGCAGGTTGGAGAAATAGGGAAAAAGGTAGATGTAGTAGTTGGTGAAGACGTGCCAGAACGTGAGGTTGTGGTGCAAGAAGTCGTCGTTCTTCTCCGTGTAGTCAATCACGCAAATCACCGACACGAGCATCACCACCGTGAAGAAAAACGCGGTCAAAAACTTGGAGATGATGTATTTATCAAGAATCTTCATGACCGCAGATTTAACGGATTTAACGGATTGCGCGGATACGCTTGCTGCGCAAGCTGGCTACTAGCTAGCTGGGCTTGGCTGGTTGGGGCGCTTGCTGCGCAAGCTGGCTACTAGCTAGGTGAGGCTTGGTTGGATAGGTAGGTTGCTTGCTGCGCTGGCTAGGTTTGGAAGGTGGATTTGACGAAGCGGCGGTACTGGAGGGAGGTGCTGC